>TARA_B110001452_G_scaffold54997_1_pt1 | contig 12024 bp, 12 predicted proteins | sample TARA_B110001452 | Tara Oceans TARA_B110001452 (sample SAMEA4396971) | marine metagenome | biome: Polar Biome; feature: [DCM] deep chlorophyll maximum layer (ENVO:01000326); material: water (ENVO:00002006), including particulate matter (ENVO:01000060) such as... | depth 25 m
AAAAAATAGTGAAATAATTTTTCTTGAGGGTTATTTGTGGGATGAGGGTGAACCTAAGTTTGCCTTTGATAAAGCCATTAAAAATTCTAATAAAGTAGCTATGTCATTGTCTGATTTATTTTGTGTAGAAAGACATAAAAAATATTTTTTGGATTTAGTTAAAAATAAATTAGATATTACTTTTGCAAATGAACAAGAAATTACTACGTTAATAGACGCAAAAAAATTTGAAGAAGTGATTTCATTTGGTCAACAACTTGGAAAAAAAATTATTGTTACTCGTGGAGAAAAAGGAAGTATTGCTATAAAGGGTAATGAAGTTGTTGAATGTGAAAGTAAAAAAAATCTAAAGGTTGTAGATTTAACAGGTGCTGGAGATTTATTCGCTGCAGGCTATCTTCATGGCTATATTAATAATTTGACACTACGTGAAAATCTTGAAAAAGGTACTGAAATGTCTTCAAAAATTATTCAAAAAATTGGAGCTAGGCTAGATTAACTTTTTTCTTTTAAAACTCCCCTTTCCTTTTTTTGCTTTTACTACTCTTGGTTTATATTTTTTAGTTCTTAAGATTTTTGCTATAGGATTTTTTTTTGACATCTATATTTTATAACCATTCTCATGGCTAATTATGAAATTTTGATCATTAAATTTATCATTAATTTTTTTTCTTAATCTATATATATGTGTTTCAACCGTGTGTGTTTCTAAGCCAAATGAGTAACCCCATACTTCATTTTGAAGTTTAATGACAGGCTGAGGTGTGTCTTGATCATTTAAATATAAAATAATATCAATTTCTCTTTCAGTTAGTTTTAATTGATTTATTTTGTTAGAAATAATTCTTGAATTCAAATTTAAATCATAATTTTTAATACTTAATTTAGATTGAAAATTATATTTTTGTTTTATTAATTGTGTATTTATTCTATCAATAAGTATCTCAATTTTTAAAGGGGTTGCATCTAAAATTAAAATATTGTTTTTGTTTAATTTATTATTAGAAAGTAAAAGATTGTTTTTTTTATTTAAGATAACTGTAGAATTTATACATTCAATATTATTAGATTCTACTTCTTTGATAAAATCTTTAGAATTTTGATAATTTAAAATATTAAATACAAATAAATCCTGTATTTGATTTAAAATATTATATAATTCAGAAAATTCAACTATACTTACTGATTGTTTAAACATTAAGATATAACTTATGCTAATAACACTAAAAAATAAAGACTCCTTAGTAATAGATGATTTTATTTTTAAATGCTCAATTGGTAAAAATAACATTAAAACAAAAAAAACTGAGGGAGATAAAGCTACGCCAAGAGGATTGTTTTCTATAGGTAAGATGTATTATAGGCCTGATAGAGTAAAAAAACTTAAAACAAAAATTGATACAAAAATTATAACAAAAAATATGGGTTGGTGTGATGACCCTAAAAGTAAATATTATAATAAAGAAATTAAAATTAATAATAAAATAAAGTCTGAAAAATTATTTAGGAAAGACAATTCTTATAATTATTTTATTGTCATTAATTATAACACTAAAAAAACCATACCTTATAAAGGAAGTGCAATTTTCTTACATCTTACAACTAATTATAAAAAAACTGCCGGTTGTATAGCAGTAAAAAAAAGTGATTTCTTAATTTTAATAAAACTGGTAGACAAAAAAACAAAAATTAAAATTACTTAACTTCGACTACCAAATATTTTTGAACCTATTCTTAAATAAGTTGATTGATGTTCTATTGCTTCAAGATAATCACTGGACATACCCATGCTTAATTCTTTTAAATTTGTTTTTAAAATTAAATCTTCCATTTTTGAAAAATAAGAAGATACCTTTTGATTGTTAGGTGGTAAACACATAAAACCTATTATGTTTAAACCAAAATCACTAACACATTTCTTATAAAAATCTTCTGCTTCAGAAATTGATATTCCATTTTTTTGTTCTTCATTGCCAATATTAATTTGGATAAAAATTTTTACTTTTTTATTCTGTTTCAATTGTTCATTTGAAATTTTTTCTGCTAATTTCAAACTATCTAAAGAGTGTATATAATCAAAAAGTGAAATTGCATGTTTAACTTTATTTGTTTGAAGTTTACCTATCATGTGCAAATTTAAATTTTTAAAGTCGAATTTTATATCTGCCCACTTTTCAAGGGATTCGTTTACTTTGTTTTCACCAAAATGAAGGTGGCCATGGTTAATTAATGGTATAATCTCTGAAATTGGAAAAGTTTTGCAAACAGCTATAATATTAGGTGTGTTTAGCAACTTTTTTTGATTGAATATCTTTAATTGTATTTGTTTTTGAATTTCTATTAAATTATTAATACTTGCATGCATGAGAATCTACCAAAATTTTTTTATTTTATTGATGAATTTAATAAAGATCATATCAGAAAATTAGATAAAAAAATTGCAATTATTTATAGAAATTATTCAGAAAAATATGATGAAAAAAAGATTTTGAAATTGAAAATTTTTTGTAAACAAAATAAGCTGAAATTATATTTGGCTAATAATATAGCTATTACAAATAAGTTAAATCTTGATGGAGTATATTTACCTTCATTCAATAAAGATTTGTCTACTATAAAATTAAAAAATAAAAAAATAAACATAATAGGTTCAGCTCATAATTTAAGGGAAATAAATCAAAAAAAAAAACAAGGGGTACAATTAATATTCTTATCACCTGTATTTAAAAGTAAAAAATCAAAGAATCATCTTGGGGTATCTAAATTTAATTTATTAACAAAGCATGCTAAATGTTTAACCGTTGCACTAGGTGGAATTAATTCAACCAATATAAAAAAAGCAAACATTTTAAATTGTCATGGTATAGCTTCAATTTCTTTTATTAAAAAATATGGTAATGTTAATAAAGCTAATTTTTTAAACAATGATAAATAAAAATCAAAAAATTTTGAAAGAAAAAATAGCAAGACTAGTAAATCACTACAATACAGGTAACTATGCATATGTTATTCGTGAAAGTAATCTACTTTTAAAAAAAATACCAAATAATACCTTTGTATGTAATTTACTAGGATCCTGTTTTCAAAACTTAGGAGAATTAGAATCGGCAAAAAAAATTTTTCGCAATATTCTTATTAAAAATCCAAAAAACTTAGCAGCAATGAATAACTTAGCTAATACACATAAAAACCTTAGAGAATTTAAAGAAGCTGAAAAACATTATAAAAAAATATTAACAATTCAACCAAACTATATTCATGCAATAGTTAATTATGCTAATTTAAACTTTGATATAAACAAATATGAACTCGCAATAAAACTTTATGATGAGGCACTTAAAATAGATAAAGACAATTTATTACTTAACTATAATTCTGCTTTATCTCATCAGAGTCTGGGAAATTTTGAAAAAGCTAAATTATATCTTAGGGAAGTTTTGCGAATAAATCCAAAAATAACAGTTGCAGATAAATTACTTAGCAGAGTAACAAAGTATACAAAAAATAATGATCACTTAATTGAGATGGAAGAAAAAGTAGAAGATAACAGTTTGAGTGATTTTGAAAAAAGTAATCTTTTTTTTGCTCTTGGAAAGGCGTACGAGGATTTATTAGACTACAATAAATCATTTTTATATCTTGAAAAAGGAAATGTGCTTAAAAAAAAAATAACAAAATATAATTCAAAATTAGACAATAAACTTTTTACTAATCTAAAAGATTTTTTTAAAGATTATAATTTTAAAAATATCAATAAAATAAATACTAATAATAAAAGTATGATTTTTATTCTTGGAATGCCCAGATCAGGAACAAGTCTTGTAGAGCAAATAATTTCTTCTCACACCCAAGTATATGGCGCAGGTGAATTAGACTATTTAGAAATCTTAATTGCAAATAATTTTAATAAAAATAATGTTTTTAATGCAAATATTTTAAAAGACACAAATTCTAAAAACAATTTTAATGAAATATCTACTCAATATCATAAATTTTTAGAAACCCTTGAAGCGAAAGAAAAATTTATAACTGATAAAGCTCCATTAAATTTTTTATGGATTGGATTTATCAAAATTTTTTTCCCAAATGCTAAAATTATTCATTGTGTTAGAGACCCAAAAGATAATTGTTTATCTCTATATAAGAATGTCTTTGATAAAAACTTAAATTGGACTTACAGTCAGTCGGACCTATCTGAATATTATATCAATTATTACCAACTTATGAAATTTTGGAATATTAAAATTCCAAACTTTATATATAATGTTAGTTATGAAAATTTAATTTCTAAACCTGACAAAGAAATTAAAAATTTAATAAAATATTGTGGTCTTGGTTGGGAAGATAAATGTTTAAAATTTTATAATAATAAGAAACCAATTAAGACAGTGAGTTCTGCACAAGCGAGACAAAGATTGTATAACTCCTCTATTTCTTCTAGTAAAAATTATGAAGCTTACTTATCTGTTTTGTTTTCAAACTTAGAAAAATTAAAGCTCTAAAAAAAAATGGCCCCATATAGGGGCCATTTTCTAAATCTCTTAATTTAAATTTAAAACGCTAAAACTAAACTAATTTCTGTTTGTTCTTGAGAAACACCAGTTACATTTGCATCATTCTTAGATTCGTTAGCCGAAATTCTAAGAGTTGCAGCACCTGTAGTATAAGCAGCACTAATACCAGTACTTTCTTCAGTTACAGACGTTGAACCAGCAATTGACTCTAACTCTTTATCATATCTTCCGTAAGATATAGCTAAGTTATCATTTACGTTAAACGCAACTGAATATGCATCAACCTGTGTACTTGCTGTTCCAGCTGTACCAGTGTTAATTTCAGCTATTTGATAACCTACTGATACTGGACCAGTAGAATATTTAGCCATTAACATATTAGTAACTGTATCTGCAGCAGTATTTCCTGTTAGGTCTTTGTTTTCTGAATTACCATATTTAACAGTTATGCCATCTGCAGCATAAGTAAGTACTACGTCAGTGATAGAACCTGTAAGACCTGCACCTTCAAGACCTTGGTCACCAGTTCCTGCTGTTCCACCTTTTGTTTTAGCAAGTGAAATTGAAAATGCACCAAAAGTATTACTGTAACCTAAAGTATCATTACTTGCGGCTCCACTAATCCCTGAACTTGATACACCATTCCAAGCTTCTTCGTAAGCTGTTGGAAGATTATCATCTGCTGGAGTTAAACCCTCTAAAGAGCCACCAGCTCCATCAAAAGATAACGTACCCATATCACCCATATCTAGTTTAGTCCAAGTTGATAATGCTGCTCCTAGACCATCGTTTAATGTTCTAGTAATTGTAGCTGTACCAAATCCAACATCTCCAGAACCTTTAAAAGTGATTGCAGTATTTGAACCCCAAGGGTTACCAGTTACTACATTTCCACTTGTGCCAGTTCCATCTCTAGACATGAAAGAGATTTCAGAATTACCTGAAACGCTCATCTCAACTGCATTTGCAGAAATCGCAACTAGCGAACCTGCTAAAGCTGTTAAGCCTATTTTTTTTAAATTGATCATATTTTCCTTTTTGTTAGTATTTTGATTAATCAATGCCTTTTAAATATCAAATTTATCACTCATTATTAAGATCATATTTTAATTATGTATTGTTTTTTATAAAATGTTGTAAAAATATCACATTTTCTCTAAAATTGTCCATTTTAGCTGCTTTTCAAACTGTATTATAGCTAAAATTTGTGATAGTTCAGTAAAATTATAACAATACTTCTATGACAATCAATATATATAAAAAAACATTCTATTTACTATTTGTTTTATCTATTTTAGTTTTTTTTCTCAGCTCATGCGGAATCTACAAAAGAACAGATGTTAAAGACAACCCAATTAATGACAAAGATAAAAGAGAGAAAAATATTAATGAAGGAAGAGGTATAACTTTTGGCAATATAACAAAATCTAAAGGCGGTACATTTGATTTTGCAACTTCAAATGAAATGTGGAGAGCCACACTTGAGATTTTAGACTTTGTCCCTTTAGCAAACGCAGATTATGGTGGAGGTATAATTAATACTGATTGGTATTCTGAAAATAATAATGCCAATGAATCATTGAAAATTAGCGTTCAATTTTTATCAAATGAAATAAGAGTTGATGGTATCAAAGTTCAAATTTTTATAAAAAAATGTAATAATGATAACAAATGTACTGTCAACAAAAGTAACTCAGATTTAAAAAGAGAGATTAAAATGGCTATATTGAAAAAAGCAGCACAGATAAAAAAAGGTGATCTTAAAAAAAGTAGAGCAAATAAAGGTAAATACAAAGATACTAATAAATAAAAATAATTGAAATTAAGAATTCAACTAACATTAAATTGACTAGATACAATTTTAAAATTGTCGAAAAAAAATGGCAAGATTTTTGGGATTCAAAAAATTTATTTAAAGCAAAAATAGATCACAATAAAAAAAAATTTTATTGTTTGGAGATGTTTCCATATCCATCAGGGAAAATCCACATGGGTCATGTTAGAAATTATACAATAGGGGATGTTTTAGCTCGATACAAGGCTATGCAAGGTTATAATGTTTTACATCCAATGGGCTGGGATTCTTTTGGTATGCCAGCAGAAAATGCAGCTCGTCAAAATAATTTAGATCCTAAAGAATGGACTAAAAAAAATATTTCCACTATGAAATCCCAGTTAAAAAAGCTTGGGCTTTCTATTGATTGGAGTAAGGAAATATCAACTTGTTCTCCTGAATACTACAAGCACCAACAAGAATTTTTTCTGGATCTATATGATAAAGGGTTAGTTTATAGAAAAGAAAACTATGTAAATTGGGATCCTATTGATCAAACAGTTTTAGCCAATGAACAAGTGATTGATGGCAAGGGTTGGAGATCAGGGATGCCTGTCGAAAGGAAAAAACTTAACCAATGGTTTTTTAATATTTCTAAATTTTCAGAAGAACTTTTAAATGGTCTTGAAAATTTGAATGAATGGCCTAACAAAGTAAAAACCATGCAAAAAAATTGGATTGGAAAATCTTTTGGTTGCGAAATTGATTTCAAAATAGAGGGTAATACTAAAATTAATAATATTAAATGTTTTACTACAAGACCTGACACTCTATTCGGGTTTTCTTTTTTAGCTGTTTCTGCTGATCATCCTTTATCTAAATTGTATGAAAATGATAAAGAATTTTTAATCTTTAAAAAAAATTGTTCAAAAACAGGAACTACAGAAGAATCTATAGCTCAAGCTGAAAAAATTGGTTTTAAGACTAATTTAATTGCTGTTAATCCACTTGATGAGTCGATTAAAGTTCCTGTTTATTTTGCAAACTTTGTTTTAATGGATTATGGGTTTGGTGCAGTATTTGGCTGTCCAGCACACGACCAAAGAGATTTAGATTTTGCCTTAAAATATAAACTTAATGTAAATTCAGTCGTCAAACCCTTAAAAGAAAATGAAAAATTTAAAGTTACAAATGAGGCTTACACTGGCCCTGGTGTAATTTTTAATTCAAAATTTTTGAATGGTTTAAAAGCACCCAATGAATCAATTTTAAAAACTATAGAAATTTTAGAGGAAAAAAAAATTGGTAAAACAAAAATTAATTTTAGATTAAAAGATTGGGGTGTGTCTAGACAAAGATATTGGGGGTGTCCCATACCAATTGCTTATAATAAGAATAATGAAATTTTAAAAGTACCAAAAGAAAATCTACCTATAAAACTTCCTGAAAATATAGATTTAAATACTATGGGTAATCCATTAGATCACCAAAATGATTGGAAAAAAATTATAATAGATGGTGAAGAATGTACGCTTGAAACAGATACACTTGATACTTTTGTTGACTCATCTTGGTATTTTCTAAGATTTTGTTCACCAAAAAACGCCCATAGCGGTTTTGATATTGAAGATGTAAATTATTGGATGCCAGTAGATCAATATATTGGTGGCGTAGAACATGCAATATTACATCTTTTATATTCAAGATTTTTTATGCGGGCAATAAGCTATAAAAGTGATAAAATAAAATCCTTAGAACCATTTAAGGGGCTATTTACTCAAGGAATGGTTTGTCACGAAACTTATAGAGATGAAAAAAATAATTGGCTTAGTCCAGATGAAGTAGTTTCTGATGATGGCAAAAAATTTTATAAAAAACAAAATAATTCTGAAAAAGTTATAGTAGGTGCAACAGAGTCTATGTCAAAATCCAAAAAAAACACAATTGATCCTGAAAAAATAATAGAAAATTTTGGTGCAGATGCTGTTAGACTTTTTATTCTATCAGATAGTCCACCAGAAAAAGATGTTCAGTGGTCTGAACAAGGTATGACTGCTTCTTATAAGTTTATTCAAAAATTTTGGCTACTCCATGAAAAAATTAAATTAAAAATAAATACACAATCTGAAAATATCAATGAATCAATTGATCATTTTACAAACCAAATAATAAATAAAATAAATATAAGTTTAGATAAATTTAGCTACAATGTTATAATAGCTAACTTGCATGAGATTTATAATTTTTTTAATAAAATAGTTGAAAGTAAAGAGATAGATAAAAATTTACTTAATAATTATATAAAAATTTTAAAGATTATGATGCCTATAGCGCCACACATGGCTTCTGAATGTTTGTTAGAAATTGCACCTAACGAAAATACTACTTGGCCAAAGATAGATAAAAAACATCTTCAAATAAAAAAACATAATATAGTCATTCAAATTAATGGAAGGAAAAGAAGCTTAATTTCAACAGAAAGAAGCTTAAATGAGAAAGAAGTGACAAAAGAAATAAAAGAAATAAAAGAAATACAGAAATTTTTAGAGACTGGAAAAATTATTAAAACTATCTTTATAAAAGATAAATTAATAAACTTAATTATAAAATAAAAATGAAAAAAATATTATCTATATTAATTCTGTTTCTTTTATCAAATTGTGGATACCAACCAATTTATACTCAATCAGATTCATCAAACATTGCCATCAAAAGCATTACATTAGATGGTGATAAAAAAATCAATAGAAGAATTATTTATCTAACAGTGGCAAATGTTGATAAGAATAATGATCTTGCCTATGATTTAAAATTGAGTAGTAATAAAATAATTCGCTCTATTGCTAAGGATAGTACGGGAAATATTACAAAGTTCAGAATGACAGTGAATATAGATTTATCTTTAGAAAGACCTAATCAGAATAATAAATCAAAAAAATTTAGCTCGTCGTTTTCTTACAATAACCAAACAAATAAATTTGATTTATTGCAATATCAAAAAAATATTGAAAATAATTTAATTAACAAACTTTCACAAGAAATAAAGATCTTCATAGATTCATAAAAATGATAGTTAAATCATTTGAATTAAATAAAATAGATTTTAAGAATAAATATTTATTTTTACTATATGGAGAAAATCAAGGCCACAAAAATCAAGTAATAGAAGAAAAATTTAAAAGAATATATTCAGGAAGTATATATTATTATGAAGAAAGTGAAATTATAAATAATCAGAATAACTTTTTTAATAACATTTTATCCAAATCATTTTTTGAAGATCAAAAATTAATCATAATTAATAGAGCAAGCGATAAAATTATTAATATAATTGAAGAAATAACAGATAAAAAAATTAGTGATTTAGTATTAGTTTTAAATGCAAATACATTAGAAAAAAAATCAAAGCTTAGAACCTTTTTTGAAAAGAATAATGAAACAATATGTATTCCTTTTTATGAAGATAATAGTCAAACACTAACGGGGTTAGTTAATAAATTTTTTAGAGACAACAATATACCAATCTCACAACAAGCTATGAATTTAATAGTAGAAAGATGCAGGGGAGATAGGCAAAATTTAGTTAATGAACTTAAAAAAGTGGAAGGGTTCATAATAAATAAAAAAAAAATTGATATAAAAGATCTTCTAAAACTGACTAATTTAGCAGAAAATTATAATGTTTCTGAACTAATTGACTGTTGTTTAGCTAAAAATAAAAAAAAAACAATTAACATTTTAAATGAAAATAATTATTCATTAGAAGACTGCATTCTTATTATTAGGACTTTTTTGATTAAATCAAAAAGACTATTAAAATTATGTGAAACATATAAAAATCAAAAAAATCTGGATGATACTATTTCTAAATTCAAACCCCCTATTTTTTGGAAAGATAAAGAAATCGTAAAACAACAAATACGAAGTTGGCTTTATAGTGATGTTGAAAATTTAATTTATAAAATTAATGAAATTGAACTACTTTTAAAAAAAAATTCGATTAATTCAATAAATATTTTATCAGATTTTATCATTGAGCAGTCGAGCTTATCTAATAATTAGATTTTATTATTTCAATAATTTTATTTAATTGATCTAAATCTTTATATTCAAATATTATAGATCCCATGTTGTTTTTTTTATTTTTAATTATAACATTAAGTCCTATTTTATCAGCAATAGAAGATTCAAGGGCTTGTAAATTTGAGTCTTTAGGATTTTTCAACGATTGTCTTTTTATTTTAAAAATTTTTACAAAACTCTCTGCTTGTCTTACAGAAAGATTTTTTTCAATTATTTTATTTGCTACAAAATTTGCATTATTCAAACCAACTAAAATTTTACCGTGTCCTGGTGACAATTTTTTTGTTTCAATTAATTTTAAAACTTCATCGGGCAAGGTTAATAACCTAAGGCAGTTGGCTATATGACTTCTACTTTTTCCTATAAACTTTGCTACTTTTTCTTGATCATATGAAAAATCATTAATTAAACGTTGATAACCTTCAGCTTCCTCAATTGCATTTAAATCATGTCTTTGGACATTTTCAACTATTGAAAATTCTAAAGATTTAAGATCATCGGCTTCTGTAATAACAATCGGCACTTCATGTAACCCTGCTTTCTGGGCCGCAAGCCACCTTCTCTCTCCTGCAATTATTTCATACTTAGACCTTTCGTCATTTGATTTTCTAACTATAATTGGCTGGATAATACCACGCTCTTTTATAGAGTTTGTAAGTTCATCTAAATTTTGTTGATCAAATAATTTTCTTGGTTGATATTTATTTGGTATCAAATCGCTTATAGATGTTTTGTTAATATTCATTTGTACTTTTGTTTCTCCAATTAGAGATGACAAACCTCTGCCTAGTCCTTTTTTAATTTTATTTGAATCCATTATGCTGCGCTTCCCATTTTTGCTTCCTGATTAATAAACTCATCTGTAAAGCTGAAATAAGACTTGCTTCCTACACATGATTTATCATAAACCAAACATGGCATCCCGTGTGATGGAGCTTCAGAAAGTCTTACATTTCTTGGAATAACTGTTGTATAGACTTTATCACTAAAATAATCTCGTGCTTCTTTTTCGACTTGTGATGAAAGTTTATTTCTCTTGTCATACATTGTTAAAAGAATTCCTCTTATATTTAATTTTGGATTTAAATTTACTTTTATTCTCTCAATAGTTTTTATTAACTGTGTTAAGCCCTCCAATGCAAAAAATTCTGTCTGAAGTGGTACGACCAGTGAGTTAGAAGATACTAGAGCCATTACAGTTAGGAGGCTTAGAGATGGCGGGCAATCTATAAGAATATAATCATAAAACCCTCTAGAATCGTTTAAATACGTGGATAATTTACCCTTTAATATAAAGGCTCTTTCAGTGTCTCCAGCAGTTTCCACCTCTAATCCAGACAAGTCTACATTTGAGGTTATAATATCTAAATTTTTTAATTCTGTTTTTTTGATTACTTCAGAAATTGCTTTTGTACCATTTAATACTCCATAAATTGTTTCACCAGAATTTTCCAAATTCGACAAACCAAGACCTGTTGTTGCATTACCTTGAGGATCAAGATCAATTACCAGAATTTTTTTTTCTTGTTGTGCCAGACCAGCAGCAAGATTAATTACTGTGGTTGTTTTACCTACACCGCCCTTTTGATTTATTATTGAAATAATTTGCATTCTAATTTTTTTTTTTAATATTTTTAATATTTAACAAAAATG
>TARA_B110001452_G_scaffold89072_1_pt1 | contig 11959 bp, 10 predicted proteins | sample TARA_B110001452 | Tara Oceans TARA_B110001452 (sample SAMEA4396971) | marine metagenome | biome: Polar Biome; feature: [DCM] deep chlorophyll maximum layer (ENVO:01000326); material: water (ENVO:00002006), including particulate matter (ENVO:01000060) such as... | depth 25 m
TCAATGGACAGTCCCGCAACTTATGGTTGGATCCTCCATCAACAACAGAAAAACAAGTCCGCATTGGGGCGAATACCCAGCTTTGAAGAGCTATTTGCACACAATGCGGTGAATGATATTCTGCCCAATGCTAGTTAACGCTGAGACCAATTAATGAAACGACCATTCATACCAGAAGATGCCCCTTTTACTGGCGACCAAAAATCATGGTTGTCTGGTTTCTTGGCAGGTATGCAATCGGCTAAAGCGATGACCGGTAACCAAGCAAGCGTTGCTGGTGCATCGACAGCACCGATGCTTAATATACTCTATGGAACTCAGACGGGAAATGCTGAAGGCTTGGCAATGGATGCGGCTGTAGCAGCCCGAGCTCAAGGCTTTGAGGCTGTGGTACAAGGCTTGGATGATGTCACCATAGACGCTTTCTCGGCAATGAAGCGTGTCATTATCACAATTGCTACTTATGGCGAAGGTGAAATGCCTGACAATGCAGGATTATTTTGGGAGAGTATCTACAGTGCTGATATGCCTAAGTTGCCGGATATGCAGTTTGGCGTTTTGGCGCTGGGTGACACCAGTTATGATGAATTTTGTCAGGCTGGAAAACTTCTTGATATTCGTCTCGAACAATTGGGCGCAACGCGATTAATAGATCGATTAGACTGTGATGTTGACTATGAGGATGTCGCCGATGAGTGGATTAACAAAACTATCCCTTTGGCTAATGGCGGTAAGAGTATTGCGCCTGCGGCAGAGTCTACTCCTAAGGTCGTCAAGTCTGTCTGGAATCGTAAAAATCCCTACCCCGCGAAAGTCAGCGTCAACAGACTGTTATCTGGGCCATCATCCGGTAAAGAGATCCGACACTATGAGATTGATCTCGCGGACAGTGGTTTGACCTACGAGACTGGCGATGCATTAAACGTGATGCCGGTCAATGATGGCGCGCTGGTGAAAAAGCTCACAGAGCGTCTTTTAGTCAGCACCGATACTGTTCTTGAGGCGCAAGGACAGTCCATCGGCGATTTGCTCACTTATCAGTATGAGATATCCACTCCGTCGCGAAATCTCATCGCTGCTGTAGAAGCACAGGCTAACCATGACAAATTCTCCCACGTGTTAAAAAATGGCGATAAAGAAGCTCTTGCGGATTTTTTATGGGGTAAGGATACTCTGGATTTACTCAACTTAAATCCAGAGATCGTTTTTTCGATCGATGAGTTTTTGGCTTTACTTAAACCCCTACAACATCGTGCCTACTCAATTTCTTCAAGTCCCAATAAGCATATTGGCTTGGTGCACTTGACTGTAGCCTCAGTGCGCTGGCGTGAAGATGATCGAGACCATCTTGGTGTCTGTTCGACCTTTTTGGCAGATCGAGTTGCGGCAAATGGTACCGCGGGCGTTTTCATATCGCCTAACAAAGCATTCCGCATTCCTGCTAATGATGATACACCCATGATTATGGTTGGCCCAGGCACTGGTGTTGCGCCCTTTAGAGCCTTCTTGGAAGAGCGTCAGATGAGCGGGGCCAAAGGGCAAAACTGGTTATTCTTTGGAGATCAAACTAGAGATTCTGATTTTATCTACGAACAGCAATTATTAGAAATGCAAGCGGCAGGTGTGCTGAATCGACTCGACTTAGCCTTTTCCAGAGATCAAAAAGAGAAGGTGTACGTTCAACATAAAATGCATGAGGCAGCGGCAGAGCTTTACCAATGGCTGGAGCAAGGCGCCTACTTTTATGTTTGTGGAGATGCTACCCGCATGGCCAAAGATGTTGATCAGGCATTGCGTGATATTGTTGCTGCGCAGGGAAAACTAAGTGCTGACAAAGCCACTGATTATATTAACAATCTAAAGCGTGAAAAGCGCTACCTGCGCGACGTATACTAGTCACCTGATCTTATTGACCTAAATTATTTATGACAGAATTAAAGAACGATCGATTTTTACGAGCACTAGCTCGGCAACCGGTTGATAAAACGCCAGTATGGATGATGCGGCAAGCGGGACGTTATTTACCTGAATATCGTCAAGTAAGAGCGCAGGCTGGCGATTTTATGAGCCTATGCAAGAATACTGAACTTGCCTGTGAAGTTACGTTGCAGCCACTTGAACGATATGAGTTGGATGCGGCGATTCTGTTTTCCGATATTTTAACGATTCCTGATGCAATGGGTCTAGGTCTTTACTTCGCCGAGGGGGAAGGGCCTAAATTTCATAAGCCGGTGCGCACTGAGGCAGATGTTGATCAACTGCAGGTGATTAATACAGCCTCAGATTTGGGATATGTAACGGATGCCGTCTCCATGATTCGTCGTGAGTTGAGGGGCCGTGTTCCTTTAATTGGATTCTCTGGAAGCCCCTGGACACTGGCGACCTATATGATCGAAGGGCAGGGTAGTCGTGATTTTATTCGTGCCAAGACCATGCTGTATACCCAACCTGAGGTACTTCATCAGCTATTAGAAAAACTATCTCTGTCGGTGATTGACTACCTTAATGCGCAAATTTTAGCAGGAGCGCAGGTGGTACAAATATTCGATACCTGGGGCGGAGCATTAAGTCACGATGCTTATTTGGAATTTTCTCTGGCCTACATGAAAAAAATTGTCGATGGCCTGATTAAACATGCTGATGGCCGTGAGGTACCGGTAATTTTATTTACCAAAGGTGGAGGTCATTGGTTGGAAGCCATGGCAGATACAGGTTGCGACTGCTTGGGCCTAGATTGGACGGTCGATATTGGTGCTGCCAACGGTCGTGTTGGCAGTAAGGTTGCTCTGCAAGGTAACATGGATCCGGCGGTACTCAGGTCTGATCGAGAGGGTATTGAATCAGAGGTTAACACTATCTTGAAGTCATTTGGTGGCGGTCAGGGTCATGTGTTTAATCTTGGCCATGGTATTACCCCAGATATTAACCCAGATAACGTGAAGATATTTATCGACGCGGTTCATCAGTTCTCTGGCTCTAAGTAGAGTCAGAGTTCACTCAGTAAGTGAGGCTATTTCCTGACCCATCATGACTGGGGCTTGCGGGGTTAAATCGGCCATACCCTCTACCCTATCCTTTTGAAACAAGATGATTGCCGTTGAGCCGAATTTAAACTGGCCTATTTCTTCGCCCTTAGCATAAATCAGGTGTTGGTCAGAAAAGTTAGACTCTCGCACCGCACCCGGTTCCGGTTTTTCAAAGCCACCCCAAACTGTCTCAATACCAGCCACTAACATTGCGCCGACAAAAACAACGATGAAATTGCCCACTAACTCAGACTCAAACTCACAGACTAATCGCTCATTGCGGGCAAATAGACCGTCTAAACCCTGTGCGGTTTTGTCATTGACCGAGAAAAGTTCACCGGGTATGTAACGGGTGGCTCGCAATGTTCCAGAAACAGGCATATGCACCCGGTGATAGTCTTTGGGGGATAGGTAAATAGTTGCAAAGCTGCCATCTTGGAATTTTTGAGCAGAGGATGAATCTCCTATCAGACGACTCACAGAATAGTCACTGCCCTTGGCTTGAAGAATACGGTTTTTATCAATTGTGCCAGCCTGACTAACAACTCCGTCGGCAGGGCAACAAACGCTATTATGATTATTGGCTATCACGCGTACGTCGTCTTTTAGCGCGCGGGTAAAAAATGCATTGAAATTCTCATAGTCATCTAGATTATCGCTAGCAGCCTCGTGCATATTGATACTGAAGGCAGCGATAGCACGATTGATTAATAGATTTTTCAGCCATGGTCTTTTAGATTCAGCAACCTTACCAATTAATCGAGACAACCCATGTTTGGGTAATATTCGCTGTACTGCAACAAATATATCTACTCTGTGGCTCATAACTTTATGTCTCGTTTAAATTTTGATGTTAACTGTGAATGAATAATTAAGGGCCAAACTCTATGGGAGTGTTGTCCAGATTACCCCATTCGGCCCAAGAGCCATCATAGCCAGCTATTTTCTCATAGCCTAGAATTCGTGCAACCATATAAGTGAAGCTTGAACGATGATGAAGCTGGCAGTGAGTTGCAATAGTTTTGTCTTGGCCGAGGCCAACATCATCTAAGATAGCTTGGGCATTGTGACGAATCCTCAAATTTTTTTCTCGATCTATTAATTCGATCCAGTCGAGATTGATAGCGCCAGGAATGTGACCTCCCCGGGCTGCACGAACCATTGCGCCGCTGTATTCAGCAGGACTACGAGCGTCCCATACTGCGAAATCACTCGAATCTAATTTGGCAATAATCTCATTGGCATGGATGACTGCAGATGGATTGGCAAAGGTGCTGCCAATCTCAGCACTACAACGTTTCGGTGCGTTGACTGTGCTCTCTGTCATATGGCCTTCGTTAATCCAAGCCACAATGCCACCATTCAAATATGACCAGTTGTTGAGACCGATCAAGTCCAGAGTCCAAGCTAATCTGCCAGCCCAGCCACCGCCCTCGTCGTCGTAGACCACCACATGTTTGGAATCATCAATGCCTAGATTGCTCACCAATATCTCAATATCCTTGAATTTAGGGTGTTTGCCTAATGCTGGAGGCTGATTTGCCATCAGTGCACTGCCGGCTAGATGCACAGCGCCTGGCACATGGCGCTGCTGATAAAGAGCTGGATGACTGAGATCAACAATAACCAAATTATCCATATTGAGCATAGCATCAAGATCTTCTGGCTCTACCAGATGGGTTGTTAGCTCACTCATTGTGAATCCTTAAGATTTTTTTTGACGCATATTCATAGCGCTGGAATGGCGATCCCATTATCTATCCGATTCTTGGGATAACAGTATTTGTCGGTAATTATGCAGTCTTGTCGAGAGAACTTTCTTATCCGCTACTGCCGCTAATAGGCTACAACCAAGATCTTTGTTGTGGCTGCAGTCTCGAAACTTGCAATGGCCAAGATAGGGTCGAAAATCGATAAATCCATTAATGACTTGCTCTTGAGTAAGATGGGTCAGAGCAAACTCGCGTATGCCTGGAGAGTCAATCAACACACCGCCACCAGATAGATGAAATAGCCTTGATACGGTCGTGGTATGTGTCCCTTTCTCTTTTCCGATAGAGAGTTCACCCACTGACATATTTGCTTCTGGCTGCAGATGATTAATCAAAGATGATTTACCAACCCCTGATTGGCCGACAAATATAGCGGTTTGCCCGGTGAAATAATCCTGTAGTTCAGCGATACCTTCGCCTGTGGTGGCCGATACTTGGAGAACGTCATAACCGATAAACTGATAATCATTGATAAGTTTATTGATTTCAGGAAACGCATTATTTTTCAGCATATCGACCTTATTTAAAACTAGCACAGGTTTGATATTTTGAGCTTCTGCGGCGACTAAATAACGATCCAAAAGATTGCTAAATGCGTCGGGCTTGGCAGAAAACACGATAGCGATTAAATCAACATTTGCCACCACGGGGCGCAATTTTCCGTAAATATCAGGGCGTAATAATTCTGACCGTCTAGGTTGGCGAGCTACGACTACACCATGGGGCTCTGCAAAGCGCCAAATTACCTGATCCCCAGTGACCAGGCTGTCAAGGTTGGCACGCATGTGACAACGCACGATACGCCCTTTGAGATCAGTTTCGGCGTCCTCGATATCAACTTGAGCCCCAAAGTTGGTCACCACTGTGCCAAGTATTTCAGGCCCCAGTATTGACAGATTAGCTAGGTCATCCTCACTCACAGCATTCCTGGCAATCGCGCGTTCGCGGCGTTGCTCTTGGATCGATTGAATACGCCCTTTTTGGCGTTCACTCAGTCGACGCTTACTCATAGGTAGATAATTTAGGGCTCATTGCAGTTCAAATCCGTTCTTGCTCAAGACCATTTCTGGCGTTATAAGCGCTAAGGATATAGCATTACTGCTCTGAGTAACATTAAGCTTAATATTCACTTGCGATAAAGCGTAAATAGGACCCATTAATGACCATAACCAATCCGCTTAATCTTATCTGGATCGATCTGGAAATGACCGGGCTAAATCCTCTCACCGAACGAATTATAGAAATCGCCACAGTCGTCACAGACTCAGATTTAAAAGTATTGGCAGAGGGCCCCTCACTTGTTATTAAGCAGCCGGATAGTCTCCTTGCAGGAATGGATGAGTGGAATACCCGCCAACATGGTGGCTCCGGGCTGACTGATCGGGTGCGTAATAGCCAAATTAGTGAGGCTGAAGCAATGCACCGGACCGTTGAGTTTTTGGAGCATTGGGTTCCCAGTGGTGCGTCACCGATGTGTGGGAATTCTATTGGCCAAGACCGACGGTTTTTAGTCCGCTATATGCCTGATTTAGACACTTTCTTTCATTACCGTAATCTTGATGTCAGCACATTAAAAGAATTGGTGCGGCGCTGGCGTCCGGACTTAGAAGAAGGGTTTAGTAAAAAAGGAAGTCACTTGGCAATGGACGATATCCATGATTCTATTGCGGAACTGGCCTATTACCGAAAATTTTTCATTCAGAACTAAGTTTTTGCCGCTGCTGCTCTATCGCCCATTGCACATGTTCTCTGACAAGAGCTGATGGATGATTAGACTTGGCTTCGAGCTCATTAAGAATATCCTGCGAGCCGCTTGCATTACCCAGACCAACCGCGAGGTTGCGCAACCAGCGTTCATGGCCAATGCGGCGTATCGGAGAGCCCTCCGTCTTATCCAGAAACTCATCTGGCTCCCAGTTAAATAGTGTCACTAGTGAAGGGTCGTCAAGGTTGTGTCGAGGCTTAAAGTCATCCTCTTGGCTGGCCGAGGCAAAGCGATTCCAAGGACATCTTATTTGGCAGTCATCACAGCCAAAAACTCTATTGCCCATAAGTGGGCGGAGTTCTTCGGGAATGGCCTCCTTACTCTCTATGGTTAGATAGGATATACAGCGACGTGCATCAAGTACGTAGGGCTCAGGAAATGCATCAGTTGGACACACCGTCAAGCAAGCGCGACATTTACCGCATTTGTTTTCCTGTTTTTGGGCATCAACAGGTAGTTTTAATGAGGTGTAAATTTCCCCAAGAAAAAACCATGATCCTACTGACTCATTGAGTAGCAGGGTATGTTTACCAATCCATCCGAGTCCAGCTTGTTCGGCAATTGGTTTTTCCATGACGGGTGCACTGTCTACAAAGGGTCTTTGGATCAAATTCAGTTCCGGGATCTCCGCCTCAATTTTTTTAATCAGCGCAGCCAACCGTTTACGTATAACTTTGTGGTAGTCGCGGCCCAGTGCATAGCGCGAAATATAGGCTTTATTATCATCTTTTAGCACTGCAATCATCTTTGTATCAGTAAGATAGTCCATGCGAACCGATATTACCCTGACTGTATGGTCTACTAATTTATTAACCACATATCGTTTGTCGCCATGTTCATTCATCCAATTCATAGAGCCCTGAAAGCCTTTTGCTAACCATTCATGCAGGTGATCAGAGGCCTCCGTCAGGTCGGGTTCGACGATAGAGACCTGCTGAAAACCAAAAGAAGTGCCCCAAGATTTGATCTTATGGGCTAAATTCTCCAATTTCTGAGCTTCTACTTCAATTTGAGGCATGGTTTCATAGCTTTTCTGGCTTATAATCTTTCTAATTTTACTGGGATATCTCTTTAATGTCGCACTATCTTATTCAACAAGCCTTATTTGATGCCAAAACTGTCAGTGAACTTGATCGGTTGGCTGGTGAAAAAGGGAATATTAGCCCCTTTGAACTAATGCGCAGAGCTGGAGACGGCGTTTTTGCAGAATTATTAGACAACTTTGGCACTCCTGACTGTATTCATGTCTTTTGTGGTGCGGGAAATAACGGAGGTGATGGATACATTATTGCCTCTTTAGCTGCGTATGAGAAAATTTCAGTGCAGATTTATGAGTTGGGCAATCCTACGCGGATGTCAGATGAATCTAAGCGAGCACGACAGCAATGCATTGACGCCAAAGTCAGCTGTGCGCCGTTTGATGCCAGCTGTATTCTTTCTGAGGGCGTCATCGTTGACTGCTTAATCGGTACAGGCTTTCAGGGTACTCTCAGCGATGAGTTTGCGGTCGCTATCGAATGTATTAACAGTTCTTTATTGCCCGTTATAGCGGTAGATATCCCCTCGGGTCTAGCCAGTGACACAGGTGCGGTTCAAGATATCGCTGTCAAGGCAGACCTAACAGTGACGTTTGTGGCGCCTAAGCAGGGTTTGTTTACTGGCCGTGCTCCGGCACTGTGTGGCGATATTGTCTATGACTCTTTAGAGATACCAACTGGTATCCTAAGCCAAAGAGAGCCCTCTGCTGAATTGATGTCAGTGGATGATCTCCTTGAATACTTTCCAGAAACAGAGGCTGATGTACATAAAAACCAACGTGGTCACTGTATGGTGATTGGAGGAGATTATGGAGCTGGGGGTGCTTCATTGCTGGCTGCGCAAGCATGCCTCCATGTTGGTGCTGGGCTTACTAGCCACGCTACCAAGCCTGAGCATGTGTCGGCGAGTTTGGTCCGTCAGCCTGAAATAATGGCTTGCGGTGTGGTCTCTGGCCAGGAGCTAGAACCATTGCTTGATCGACCTACCGTGCTGGTGATGGGGCCGGGTCTTGGCAGATCCTCTTGGTCCGAGCAGATGTTACAAAAAGCCATGTCCATGAATGTACCCATGGTGGTGGATGCAGATGCATTAAACATTATTGCTGATGGTCGAGTGGTTACTGATGTTTTAAACCGATCATGGGTAATGACGCCTCACCCAGGTGAGGCAGCGCGACTACTGGGCGCTAGTGTTGCTGAGGTAGAGGCGGATCGCTTTACCGCGGTGCGCACGCTACAACAAAAATATAACGCAGTGATACTCTTAAAAGGGGCTGGAACCCTCATATGTGGTGATCAGAGTCGACCAATACAAGTGTGTCCCTATGGCAATTCTGCAATGGCGACGGCTGGTATGGGAGATATTTTAAGTGGTGTTATCGGGGCATTGATTGCCCAGGGGATGGACCTACAGACCGCAACAGAGCTTGGTTGCTGCATACATTCTAAAGCAGCAGATATGGCGGTGGATGAGCTTGGCCACCGAGGGTTGGTCGCCTCTGATCTATTGGCCTTTTTTCGATCCATACTTAACCAAAGCACGTTTCTTTCAGAATGAATAAGCCATCTTCAGCAGTGGAATCTAGTTTCAATATTGACGATGAGGAGAGCATGGTAGCTTTTGGTGGTAAACTCGCCGAAGCCTTAGTGCCCTTGTTGATCATCACCTTGAACGGCGATCTCGGTGCTGGTAAGACTACTCTTAGTCGAGGAGTTTTACACGGGCTGGGGCATCATGGCGCAGTAAAGAGTCCTACCTACACCATTGTAGAGCCTTATGAATTAGACATTGGCAGTGTTTACCACTTTGATTTATATCGGGTAAATGACCCACAAGAGCTCGATTATATTGGATTTTCTGATTACCTTGATCAGGGGGCTTTGAGCCTGATAGAGTGGCCCGAGCGAGGGGAAGGCTATCTGGCCGCTGCGGATATGAGTATTGAGATTGGACATCTTACCCAGGGTCGTTGTGTCAGCGTAGTCGCTCTTAGTGATAAAGGTAGTCATGTTTTGGCTGGACTTCGAGAAATAATCGAATGTCACTGACTAGATCAGTGCGCTGGGAGAGGCTGTTGAGGCTCACACTTCAAAAAGTGATGGACGACTGCAGAATAGTATTACTCAGTCTTCTGACCGTCATTATTGTCACATTACCGATGGTGGCCCAGAGCGCAGATATAGATTCGGTGCGCATTTGGCGGTCGCCTGAGAGTACGCGGTTAGTGATTGATTTAAGTGACAGTGTAAGCCATCAGTTAATCTCCCTTGAAAATCCTAGTCGGCTGGTAATCGATATTTCCAAGGTTAAATTAAAGACGAGCTTCAAAACGCTTGATTTGCGTCAAACACCGATAGCGAACATTCGCCATGCTCAGCGTAACAAAACCGATCTGAGAATTGTCCTGGACCTCAATGCGAAGGTCAGTCCTAAGAGCTTTATTTTAGCCTCCAATGAGCAGTACGGGGACCGCTTGGTGGTTGATCTCTATGACAAAAAGCAAGCTGTCAGTAAAACTGTCGAAAAAATGATCGAACGCAATGATCGAAAAATCATTGTAGCAATAGATGCCGGTCATGGCGGAGAAGATCCAGGCGCTTCGGGTCCTAATCGGTTACGTGAGAAACGTATAGTTTTGGAAATAGCTAAACGTATTGAGACGTTATTCGATCGAAGTCCCTATTTTGAGGGAGTGCTGGTCCGAACAGGGGACTACTATGTGGGCTTGCGTAAGCGAACCAAGATTGCGCGTCAAAAACGGGCCGACTTTTTCCTCTCGATCCATGCTGATGGGTTTTCAGATCCGCGCGCCTATGGGACCTCTGTTTATGCGCTGTCCACTAGTGGGGCTACGAGTGAGGCCGCTAGGTATTTGGCGACCACAGCGAATCGGGCCGATTTGATTGGAGGCACAAGCAATCTCAGTCTCGACGGGAAGGATGATGTACTTGCGGGCGTATTACTGGATTTATCCATGAATGAGACGCTGCGTAGCAGCCTTGATGCAGGTAGTTATGTACTAAAAAACATGTCAAAGATATCAAGACTGCATAAGAAAAAAGTAGAACAGGCTGGATTTATTGTTCTTAAGTCTCCCGACATTCCATCTTTGCTGATTGAAACGGGTTTCATCTCGAACCCAAAAGAAGCTAAGCAGTTGAGTAGTTCAGGTTATCAGCAAAAGATGGCAGAGGCGATTTTTGATGGTTTGAGGAGCTTTTATTTTAATAGGCCGCCAGTTGGTACTCTATTGGCAAATAGGTCTAAAGATATTATTAAAACCTATGTGATAGCGAGAGGTGACACGCTCAGTGAAATTGCTCAACAGCATGGTACCTCTGTCAAAAAGATTTTGCGCTATAATCAGCTGTCCTCTAGCTCTATTCGAGTAGGTCAGAAAATATCAATTCCTCCTCGCTAAATGGTTAGCACAATGATTTTTTTAAGTTTGAAGGTGTATAGCGATGCCTAAAATACACACTCTAAGTCCCCAGTTGGCTAATCAGATTGCCGCGGGAGAGGTTGTGGAACGACCTTCATCCGTGCTCAAAGAACTCTCTGAAAACAGTCTTGATGCTGGCGCTAAGCGGATCGATGTCGAAGTCGAGCAGGGCGGTAGCAAATTAATCAGGGTACGGGACGATGGTTGTGGAATTTCTGAGGGTGACCTTCCCCTTGCGCTAAGTCGCCACGCTACCAGTAAAATTTTAGGTCTTGAAGATTTAGAAGCGGTAGCCACACTGGGCTTTCGCGGGGAGGCATTGGCAAGTATTGCCTCAGTCTCACGTTTGGCACTGACATCCAATAGTGGCGAAGAGTCGGGATGGAAAGCGGTGTCAGAGGGTCGTGATATGGAGGTTGAGCTTCAGCCAGCGGCGCATCCACAGGGAACAAGTGTGGAAGTGCGAGATCTATTCTTTAATACGCCGGCGCGACGCAAATTTCTGCGCACAGAGAATACTGAATATAAACGAATTGATGATTGCTTAAAAAAGCTTGCCCTAAGTCGCATGGATGTTGCCTTCAGCTTAAAACATAATCAAAAAGTACAGTTCAGTCTGCGTCCAGCTATAAGTCAGCCGGAACAAGAAAAGCGTGTCGCTGATCTTTGCGGGCCACTGTTCATGGAGCAGGCACTGTTTGTTGATAATAATCGCACAGGGATCCGTTTGTGGGGGTGGATAGGGTTGCCGACGTTCTCCCGTAGTCAGGCAGATTTACAGTACTTTTTTGTCAATGGACGTTCTATTCGTGACAAGGTGGTTTCCCACGCGGTGCGCCAAGCATATCAAGATGTGTTGTATCACGGACGCCATCCCGCCTATGTGCTTTTTTTAGAGATTTTACCAGGAGATGTT
>TARA_B110001452_G_scaffold198329_1_pt1 | contig 11948 bp, 12 predicted proteins | sample TARA_B110001452 | Tara Oceans TARA_B110001452 (sample SAMEA4396971) | marine metagenome | biome: Polar Biome; feature: [DCM] deep chlorophyll maximum layer (ENVO:01000326); material: water (ENVO:00002006), including particulate matter (ENVO:01000060) such as... | depth 25 m
TATTTTGATTACGATGCAAAATACCATGGCAAGTCTAAGGAAGTTACCCCGGCAGAACTCACAGACTTAATGACTACCCAAATACAATCTTTAACCAAAGAAATATATGATATACTAGGGATGAAAGGAATAGTGAGGATGGACTATATTGTAAGTGATGGAGGCATTACCTTTTTAATTGAAATTAATTCGGTCCCCGGCATGAGCAAAGAAAGCATTGTGCCTCAGATGGTTAGACAAAAAGGATTAGAACTAAAAGATATATTAAGTTAATAAATTATGTGTTGTAAAATTTTTTAATAAATTCAAATAAACCTTTTCAATAAAACAAGTTTAAAATTATAAAAACACTATTCTATTCTGTAGTTATTCCATTGCTTTACTTTTTCGGAATAAACCTTGTCTAAACCAATTACTCTGTAATCTAGCACATAACCTTTAGTTTTAATATTGGCACCCTTGACGAACTTAACAAAATTAAAATTAGAATGTTCATTCTTACCTTTACCAAAAACATATTTATTTTGAACAGGGAAACCAATAATTTCATTTCTTAAGTTTTTTAGATTCAAAATTTCTAATCCTAAATATTGGGGGTTTAAGACATTTATAATTATTGTATCATTATTAATTGAATTTAAATTTGCTGTAATACCTCCAGATTGATTCAAAACAACTTCAATATGCTTTTGATTAAGGTATAATTGATCGAAATTGAAATTCAGAAATTCAGCTACTTTCTTTCGTTTTTCAAAGTCCTCTTGATTAATATTTATCAGAGAATCAAGAAATGATCTGTTTTTAAATAAATTAAGTTTTTGATGATACTCTTTTAAAAACTGTAAATCTAATAAAAACCAATTTAACTTATGTTCAAATCTATTCCCTGAAAAATCTTCTTGATCACAATAAAATTTTAGTTCTTGTGCAAATAAAATATCGTTGCTACTAACTCCAAGTGCATCAAATCCAATTGGTTGTAATAATTTTGTTTTGTTATTAAAATAGTACCTAAGATTGGGAAACATAGTAGCATGCCAAGCGCCAAAAAGGTCAGAAACCGCATAAAAAGTTGTAATTTTATTTAATTCAAAGACATCAGCAGCGTTTAAGTCTCCTGTTCTAAAAAGCTCTAATTTGGTTGATTCTAGTTCAAAATATCTTTTTAAAATACTGTCCTTTAATATCTTTTTTAAATCATAACAATCAATACATGACGAATAGGTAATCCAATCAAACCAATCTGTGCGATTTTCAGCGCGACCCCGGACTCTTCGCCTGTGATTAAAAGTAATAGTTTCATTAAATCTTAAAATAGGTTGCTCTTCTAAGTTATTATATTTAAAGAAGTCACCATTAAATTTACCTTCAATTGCATAAATACCGTTTAGCAAATTATTTTGTCTTACTATAACAAAGTCATAGTATAAATAAGGTAAGCCTAAACTTTTACAAAACTTGTGAAAGACATACTCTCCAAAACCATTTCGAGTGTTTGGGGATTGAATGGCGAATTTATTCATCCCAAAAATAGTCGCATTTTTTTTCAACTTTACAGTATATGACCACTTTACAGGGTCTGAAATATGATCTAGAAAGTCACCTTTAAATTTTATTTTACAGTCATAAATTTGGTCGTTAAACTGAATTTTTGCAGGGAAATATGGGTTAGGTAAATCATTTCCTATATATCCAGCATCTAAAAATATTTCTCTTTGCTCCTTAATATGATCGAATATCAGACTATCGATTATTAATCTGATTTCTGGAAGACTTAAGCTATTTAAAATTTCAGATTTATTTAGCATTCCGTACTTAAAATATTCCTTTACTCTTTCCTCATAATCAGTTAGAGATATCAAAATAGAAAATATGAATAATAGAAAAATAACAAACAAAAGAAATATATGGTAATATTTTTTCAAAGTTGATTGTCTTAGATAGTTAAGATTATTCTTTTAAGAATCATTCATCGGAGAAATCAAGTATTATTTTTCTACATTTGTTTTAATTAATTGAAGTTTCAGATGAGCCTAAATTTTTAATGATTTAAATCAAAAATGGACATGATAAAAGCGGGGTCAATTAAATATATTGAAGATTATAAAAAAACACTTTCAGACTCTGAGAGTATTAAGCGGGTTCGAAATGATATTCTTCAAGGTAATGCATATATATTTAGGAATGCAGTTGACAAGAAATTTGTTTTACAAATAAGGGAATATTTAAAGGGAATTGGTAAGGGCTCTTTACCTAACTATCATCCAATAGAAATGAATGCTCCAAATTTTCATAGAATAAATATTTGGGATGATAGAGCTTTTGTAAAGGGATGTTTCCATCAGTTTACATTTTTTCCTTGGAATCAGGATGTCCTGAGAATTTTCCATAAAACCAAGGATATTTATCATTTGAAAAACTTAATAAATAACCAGCCAAAAGATAAGTTTCTGGGTTCTGAACCGGAAGATGGATGCACGGCCAGATTGTCTTTTCAATTCTATCCTAAGGGAATAGGCGGATTAAATAAGCACAGCGACCCTGTTGATCATCATCAATTAACGGTTCCAAGTCTAATTATGTCAAAAAAAGGAGAAGACTTTAAATCAGGAGGGGTTTATATTGAAGACTCCAGTGATACAAAAATATATTTAGATGATCTTTGTAATGTTGGAGATGTTGTTTTTTTTAATGCTCAGGTACCTCATGGTGTGGATGTGATAGATAACGATAAGGAAGAGGATTGGTTAACTTTTGAGGGAAGGTGGATGATGATTTTCGCAACAAACAAGTTGTATAACAATAATCAGATTCAAGATGCAATTGATTTAGAAGCTGATGATAAATAGTCTGTTAGGTAAAAAAATTTTAATATTAGGTGCAGGGACTTGGTTGGTTCCTCACATAAAAAAGGCGAATGAACTTGGCCTGTTGACATATGTTACGGATTGGTCTGATTCCGCAGAGGGTAAAAAATATGCTCATTGTTTCAAGGCTATAGATTTAAAAGATAAAGAGGCAACACTAAAATTTGCCGAAGAAAATCGAATTGAGGCCATTTATACTTCGGCAGATATAGGTGTTCAGACGGCTGCATATGTTGCTCGAAATATGGGTTTGCCGTATCACACTGAAGAACTAGCGTTTAATGCTACAAATAAAGGAAGTATGAGAAATAAAGCTCAAAAAACGGGTTTACCCATCCCTGCTTTTTACACTACAAATAATTTAAGCGAGGCAATTGATATTGCAAAAAAAAATCGTTATCCACTTATCATTAAGCCTGTAGATAATTTTTCTAGTAGAGGTGTGTCAGTATTGAATAATGAACAGGAGTTAATTGATTTTTTTGATGAAAGTTTATCATCATCTTTTGAAGGAAAAGTAATTATAGAAGAATTCATGACTGGAACAGAAGGATCGGTCGAGGCTATAATTCAAAATGGATGTGTACACGTTTTGGGTATTTGTAACAAAATCAAATCGGAATTACCCTACAGGTATGATTTACAATTAAATTACCCAGGAGAATTTAGTACTCGACAAAATCATGCTATTGCTGCCTTTATTGATAAGTTGGTTGAAGGGTTCGAAATTAAGAATGGAATTATTCATGTTGAAATAATGGTGGACTCTGAATCAGTTAAACTCATTGAATTTGGTATTCGTGGATGTGGAAGTAAAGTAATTACTCACCTTATTCCGGCGATGATTGAATTCGATGTGGTAAAATTTTTAATTTTAAATTCATTCCAAATTGAGCAAGAAATCACTTTAAATAAGAGTAGAAGCGGTGTTTTAAAATTTATTATGTTAGATTCTGGTGAGATATCGAAGATTGAAGGGATCGAAAGTGTAAAAAAAATTGAAGGAGTAATAGATTTTGATATTGAAAGAAATGTTGGTGATCTTATTGGGTTAGTAAAAGATGGAAGGACAAGACCTGGATATCTTCTCGCAGTGGCTGAGGATAGAAATAAACTAAATAATATAGTTGAAAAGGTAAATAAAACTTTTTCTATATCATATAAACAAGAATGAAAAAAGTAGAAGTATTAGATTGTACAATAAGAGATGGGAGTTATGTTATTAATGGACAATGGACTCCGCAGGAAATATCTAATTTAACCAAAGAGTTAGCTGAGAATCAATTTAAATATATTGAGGTGGGTAATGGTGTAGGATTAGGGGCTCATCGTCGAGGAGTTGAATCAATCTGCACAGATGAAGAATATATCGAACTTGCGGTAGCTGAAAAGGGAAATTCGCTAATAGGCACATTTTTTATTCCAGGCATTGGGAATAAAGATGATATCAAATTACTTTCAGAACGAGGAGGAGATTTTATTAGAATTGGTACGGATGTTTCTAAGAGTGATTCAGCAAAAGAGTATATAAGCTATGCAAAAGATTTAGGGTTAGAAGTCGGATATAATTTCATGAAATCATATGTTGTAACTCCATTTGAATTGTGCAAGAGGGCTGCGAGAATTCAAGAATTTGGTGCCGATATGATTTCATTAGTTGATAGTGCTGGAGGGATGCTGCCAGATGAGGTTGGTAGTTACATGCAATCACTTAAGGAATGTCTCTCTGTTCGTGTAGGTTTTCATGGACATAATAATTTGCTCATTGCCAATGCAAATAATATATCAGCCATAAATAACGGTGCAGATATAATTGATACCACCTTAATGGGTATGGGAAGAGGTGCGGGTAATGCTCAGACTGAGTCTATGCTTGTCATATTGGAAAAAATGGGAATAGATGTTCCAATGGACCCTATAAAGGTTTCAAACATAAGTAAGAAATATATTTCTCCTAAAACGCAAATGTTGAAAGGTTCAGATGATTTGCAACTTGTATTGGGTTATGCTCAATTTCATGATTCTTATTTAAATGTCATAAATGAGGCTTCGGATAAGTTTGGTATTGATTATCGTATTTTGATTATTGAAGTGAGTAAAATAAATAAGGAAAATCCTTCAAAAGAATTAATCGAAACCATTGCGGAACAGCTGGGTTCAGGAAATCCTGTTAAAATATTTTACCCAAAGTTTCATCATAAAAAAATGAGATGACGGATATAAATCAAATAAAGTCACTTTTTGCAAAAAGGCTTGATGAGACGAGTCAGTTGGTTCAACAAACGAACAAAACATCTGTATTGGTCATTCAACAATTTCCAATTAAAAGTGATACGGATACACTGCTTCCAAATATTCGTGAAAGCATCTCGAATATTCTATGTTTTGTTGAATTAGGAGACTTAAACATATTGAGGGAAATCATTCAATTGTCAGCTGGGAAGGTTGATTCTATTGTTCTTGATTCAGATATTAAATGTCCTTCTTCAAGGAGTATTATTGAATATGCCAGTTCACACATTAAAACGTCAAAATTATTTTTTTACAGTGATAACAATACTTGGGCTGATTCAGCAATTAAATTTTTACTTCAAATTAATGAGGGACTTTTGGATAAAAAAATATTTCTTTCTGGTGAAGGCTTCTTGCATGATAATTTAAAAAGAAAATTAGAAGATTATTGTCCCAAACTAATTGATGAAAAATATAATGAGAATGTCGATATTATTATTGGTACTATGGTTAAAAAAGAATCGATTGATGAGGATAAATTATCTTTGGTATCTAAAGAAACTAAGATTTATGATGTTGGTATCGGAAATTTTTCTAAGAAATTCATTAGAGGAGCTAAAGAGCTAGGAGCATCCATTTATCGCATAGATATTCGAGCCGGAATATCAAGTGTTGTTATGAATATTTTAGAAACAGATTATTTGATATCAAATGTAATGGGCGCGACTAAGATTAAAGAAATAGAGATGGTGGCAGGAGGGATATTGGGAGAGGAAGGAGCCATTATTTTAGATGATATTAATGAACCTTTGTACGTCATTGGAGTTGCAGATGGAAAAGGTAATATTAAAAATGATTTATCAAAAAAAGATTTTGATAATATAGATTTTGTCAAAAGATTAATTAATAAATGATACCAATTTTTGATTCACTTACCCACCCTACGATTTCAGGGAAATGGTTGTCGGGAGATTACACTGCTGAGTTTAATGCGTTGCATACCGAAATGGAATCAAACAATGTTATAAATGCTTGTGCCGTTGGTCTGCCTAACGTAGGAGAGTATAACCATATTGATTTTATTAATAATTGTAATAACTACCATAAGCTAATACCGATTGCTGGGTTTGACTTATTTACAGATAATATTGATGAGGAGATTTCGCAGTTAAAAAAAATAGGTTTTAAAGGCTTAAAATTACATCCACGTTGTGGTAATTTTAGTTTTGAAAATGATCATGAACGTATTGTTGAGGTTATGAATAGTTGTTATGAACATGATTTAGTAGTATTCATTTGTACTTATTTTAGTTCAGAAATTGATTTATTTCCAAATAGAGATCCATTTTGGGATTTGGTTAATATTTTTAAAAAAAGCTCAAAAACTAAAACAATACTTGTTCATGGGGGATTGACAAGGATTATGCAATATGCCGATCTTGTACGATTTAATTCAAATATTTTATTGGATCTATCTTATACGATTATTAAGTATCGAGGCAGTTCATTAGATTTGGATATCAAGTATTTATTTGAATCCTTTGACAGGAAACTTTGTGTTGGGAGTGACCATCCCGAATTTACTATTAAGGATTTAAGGGGAAGACTTGATCTTTTAAATGGTGACTTACCAAAGTTAAAACTTGAAAACATTTACTTTAAAAACTTATTAAACTTTTTTAATGTCTGATTATCCAAAGATATCGATAGTTGTTCCTGTGTATGGTGCTGAAGGAAATATTCATGAGTTGTCTGCGAGGATTGATCAGGCAATGAATGACATTACTGAAAATTATGAGCTAATATATATTGAGGATGATAGCCCAGATAATTCATGGAATGAAATATTGGCAGTATCTACTAATAACAAAGCAATAAAAGCCGTAAAATTAAGTAGAAATTTTGGTCAACATAATGCGATTTCTGCTGGGATGGAGATAGCGAATGGAGACTATGTCATACTTATGGATTGTGATTTACAGCATGACCCCGTTTATATTATAGATTTATATAATAAAACAAAAGAGGGGAACGACGTGGTATATACAAAAACCAATATACGAAACCATGGTTTTTTTAAAAACATCACGGCAAAATTATACTATAAATTCGTAAAATTCATTAGTGATTTTGATATGGACCCAAATATTGGGAGTTATTCTATTCTCTCTCGTAAAGTTGTAGATGCTTTTAATCAATATAATGACTACAGAAAGGCTTATTTATGGGCTTTAAAATGGGCTGGATTTAAATCTGCTGTAATAGAAATTGACCATAACAAAAGATTTGCAGGCAATAGCTCATATAGTTTCAAAAAACTTTTGACACATGCATTAAATGTTACAACAGCCAATTCAAATAAACTTCTATACTTATCTGTTTATTTGGGAATAGGTACTTCTATAATGTCTTTTTTTGGTGTGATTATTATAGTCTATCGCTATTTCTATAATGGCGGATTGGAAGGTTGGTCTAGTTTAATGGTGATGTTGATGTTTTTTAGCGGTTTAATTCTAACGGCTATTGGTGTTACAGGAGTATACTTGGCTAAGGTATTTGAACAAACAAAAGGAAGACCGAGGTACTTAATTTCTGAAAAAATCAATTTTGATGATTAATAATTCTTTAAAATGGGAGAAGCTTGGGAGGCTTATTAAGCCAGACCCTGCAATCTCTTGGATGCAAACCTTTACAGGGCCCTCTTTTGCGGTACACAAAGAAGGTTCTTTATATGATGTTTATGTTACGGGGCGAGATGATAAAAACAGATCGCTTATCGGAAAGGTTGAGATAGATTTAACAAGACCGTCAAAAGCTCAAAAGATTGATTCAAAACCAATTTTTGAATGTGGAGAACTAGGTTGTTTCGATGAAAATGGGGTTTCATACCCTGTTATTGTTGAGACAGAAGGTGAAAGATATATGTATTATGTTGGATGGATGCCTACCGTTTTAACTCCATTTCAAAATTTTACAGGATTAGCAAAAGCTTCAAAAGGTTCTGATTTGTTTACTAGAGTATCTAGAGCTCCTATTCTTGGAAGAACAAATGCTGAGCCTTTTTCTAGTGGTTCGGTATATGTCATAAAGGAAGATGATGTTTGGAAGATTTGGTACACCAGTTTTTTAAAATGGGGTGAACCAGGAGAACATAAGCACTATTATGTTATAAAATACGCCGAAAGTGAGAATGGTATAAATTGGAATAGAGACGGCCATATTTGTATAAATATAGAAGATGAATCTGAATATGCTATTGGCAAGCCTTCAGTAATTAAAATAGGAGAGATCTACCATATGTGGTATGTATTCCGAGGTGAAGAATACAGGATAGGTTATGCTCATTCTGAAGATGGTATTAACTGGATTAGGAGAGATGATTTAGCTGGAATTGATATTTCAGATTATGGATGGGATTCGAAAGCCATTTCATACCCTCATGTTTTTAGATATGACGATTACTTATACATGCTTTATTGTGGCAATGAATATGGTCGTGAAGGGCTAGGACTAGCAAGAATGAAATTAATATGAATAAAGAAGAGAAAGAAAAAATTATAGATAGGTATTCCAAAAGATTAAAGGAATATGGCACTAGCCCAAAAGCATTAGGCTGGGATAAAGGAAGACACTTCTTGAGGTATCATATATTACTTTCTATTTGGAAGTTAGATAAAAAAACAAAATTACTTGATTTTGGATGTGGCTTTGGTGATGTATATGATTATTTATTACAAAATAAAATAGACTTAGATTATGAAGGGGTTGATATTAACCATGATTTAATTAAGGCAGGAAAAGAGATTTATCCAGACGCTAATTTAATTTGTAAAGACTTTTTAAATTGTCAAACTGAGTGTATATATGATTACATTATTTCTTCAGGAGTTCACAACTTAAAACTTGAGAATAATTGGGAATTTATTGAAAAGACCTTTGACAGGTTCAGTAAATGCTCATCAAAAGGGTTTGCCATTAATTTTATTTCAAATAAAATTGATGCTCAGTTTTCGAAAGGACATATTTATTACTCGGATCCATCAAAAATATTGAATTTGGCCTATAAATATTCTAACAGAGTTATTCTTAGGAATGATTATATGCCATTTGAGTTTACTATTATTATTAACTTAGAAAACGGTTTTGATAAAAATAAAGTAGTGTATCCAGAATTTCTTGATTTTTAATTCAGAAAAAATGATTATTCTTGAAAAAATATTAGATAAATTTTCTCTAAAATTAAGTGATGTTAAAGAAGAGTATGGTAAACTAGGCATAACTAGGATTTTCATCGGAATAATAATACTTTTCAGAGTGATTCAACTAACTAATGAATCAAGATTTTACTTTGAAACATCCGGTCAATTTTATTACGGTTTAATATTTTCAGTCTTGGCTTTATTATTCACTATAGGTTTTTTTACACCTTTAATAACGATATTATTAATTTTATTTTGGCACTGGATTGATGCAGTTATGCAGTGCTACACCTTGGGAAGTTCGATTTTAATTTTGTACTTATATTTATTTACAATTACCAACTTTGGAGGAGCTAAATATTCTTTAGATAATTATTTTATAAATAAAAAAAATAATGTTTCAAAGTTTTTAATTAAATTTTATAACATTTCTGGAAACCTTAGTTTAAAACAATTAAAAATCACATATTTAATTATTTTGACTGCCTACGCATTAATTTCATTTTCTGCTGCAATTTATCACTTACATGATCCTTCATGGTTAAATGGGACAACAACAATTGAATTACTCACTAACTCTTATTTATCAAAATTTCATCATTTCTTTCGTTCAATTCATTTACAATATCCATTACTGTTTCTATTTTTTAGTGAGTTTTCCATGATAGGACAAACAATATTCCAAATTTTAATGATCCCTCTTTTATTTAATAAATATGGCATAAAATTCATTAAGATATGGGGGTTAGGATTCTTTTTAATTTCGTTATTTTTTATTCAACTTGGATATCTTCCGCATATAGAAATAATATTATGGTTTATTATATTTTATAGAAAAAAAGATAAAGAAAGTGTAGTAATATTATACGATGATTTCTGTAATTTGTGTAAAAACTCTATGAAATTTTTAAAATTTTTAAATTTCAATAATGCATACCAATTTTTACCATTATCAAAGAATTTAAAATACGTTGAGGTTTACAATATTGATAGAATTGATGTAAAAGAAACAATGCATGGCTTTTTTAAAAATAACTTATATACTGGATACAAGCTTTACGTAAAGTTATTTTGGGTAAATCCTTTTCTAATCACATTTTGGCCAATAATGAAATTAGGAGAATTAACTCATTTTGGCCCTTATATTTATAAGCATATTGCAAAAAGAAGATTAAAATATTTTGGAACATGTGAATTATCATTTGATATTAATACAAAAAAAAACGATGATAATTCCATTAATGAATTTAACAAAAATATATTTAAGTTTTATTGTTTTTCTTATATATTCATATGTATAATCTTTATATTCTTTAAATTTCCAATAATAAGTTATTACTCAAAAAAAATCATTGAACCATTAGAAATTGTAACTGGTTTCAATGTGAGTGAGGGTATATCCAATTTTATTTATTGTTATACCCCATTTGTAATTCCTGACGTGTTCAATAAAACAGATCTTTCTATGGATGGTAATTGGGCTGTTATATACAGATTAGTAAATAATAAAAGAGAGCTTGTTCCTATAACATCTATAGACGGAAGTCGATTAAATTACAATAATTTTGACTGGCTTCTATTTGGCAACCATAATTGTGATTTTTTGTATTTTGGGAATACCTTGGGATATCGAAGAGGAATAATTGGTCAAAATGTAATTAATTTTAATCAAAAAAATAAAACTGGATACAACAATATTATAAAAAGAATTAGGTATGACTATAGAAAAAGAAATCAAAACGATAAAATAAACTACTTATGTGAAATATATGAATCTAAAAACTCAAATAATTTAAAAAAACCCTCATATAAAAATAAGAAAGTTTTAAGTTTTAAAATTAGTTATGATGAATTTAAAAAAAACTGAAATACATAATATTATTTCTTATCCATCTGAGGGAAGTAATAACTCATTTACCTTAGAAAATAAAAGTTTTTGGTTTAAACACAGGAACTTAATTTTAGAAAAGATTATCAAAAGATTTCCAATTAATGGAGATTTTGCTGATATAGGTGGAGGAAATGGTTATCAGCTAATGAAAATAGCCGAGATCAATCAATTAAATAAAAATATTCTGATCGAACCTAGTGAACAAGGTTGTAATAACGCAAAAAAAGAGGAATAAAAAATATTTACAACATGACATTTGAAAATTTTAACTATAATAATTTTAACATTAAAGGTGTTGGATTATTTGATGTTTTAGAGCACATTGAGAATGACTATGAATTTCTATCTAAATTACTAAACAAACTTAAAAAAGGAAGCAGAATATACATAACAGTTCCATCTCATCAGTTTTTGTGGTCAGATATAGACCCATTTGGTGGGCATTTTAGAAGGTACAATAAAAAAATGGTCAATGATCTTTCTACAAAAGTTGATGCAGAACTTGAATATTTTAGCTATTTTTTTGGCTATTTATTACCCATATCCTATTTATTGCGCGCTTTACCATACAAATTGGGAAAAAGAATGTCAAAAGAACAACTGATGAATCAAGAAAAAAACCAACATAGCCCAAAAGGCATAATCAAAACAATATTTAATTATTTAGAAAAAAGGGAAGTTAATAAAATTAAGAAATCAAAAATAAGAATAGGCGCAAGCTGATTGTTCATAATGAAAAAAAATAGATGTTGGATAAAA
>TARA_B110001452_G_scaffold253278_1_pt1 | contig 11947 bp, 10 predicted proteins | sample TARA_B110001452 | Tara Oceans TARA_B110001452 (sample SAMEA4396971) | marine metagenome | biome: Polar Biome; feature: [DCM] deep chlorophyll maximum layer (ENVO:01000326); material: water (ENVO:00002006), including particulate matter (ENVO:01000060) such as... | depth 25 m
GACAAACCTGGTATCCGCCTCCAAAGGTCTCTCCTGTTGTTGCTGCAAACATAGTGAAATCTAGAATCTCTCCTTCTGCATCATCGAGTTTGAGCCAAACCTTTCTTCTCTTCCACACTGGAATTGTTGTAACTCCAAGATAGGTGTATTTCTTTCCACCTTTGATCCATTTTGCTCGATATAATTTCGCCCGTGAAATTGCACTAGTAATTCCTGCATCCGATTCAAGGAAGACCCATCTGACGACTCGTCCTTCTTCGTTAGCAGGACCGTCCCACTGATTTGTAGTAGGTGCAGGATAATCGCCTGCCTTTGAGGCTGGAAATCCCTCTAAGCGCCAAGCAGCACACCGACGGTCAACACCATTGACAAGAACATCGATGGCGTCATCCATATTCTTACGAGATATCCCTTGTGTGATAGCATAATCATTTCCTGAACCAAACGGCAATATCCCCATCGGTATATCTCCCCCTCGCAAAGCACTTGCCACCTCATGTACAGTGCCATCTCCACCGGCAGCAACTATCACGCCTTCGACCTTGTCGTTTCTCAACTTCCAAGCAATTTCTCCAGCATGGCCAACCCTCTCGGTAAAATGGGATTTTACTGTAAAGCCGCGCGACTCTAGTTTTGTTACTACTTTTGGCCATCTCTTACCGCAAGTATGGTCTCTGCTGGCAGGATTTACTATGCAATGCAGAGGTCCCATGCACACTGCAGAACATGTTGAGGCAATGAAACCTGTTGCTTCAACAAGCGATGGACTCATGTCTGATGCCTAGTCAGGCTCAATCATGACTTGGAGCGCGGAGGAGGAGGCACACATGCGCCGCGCCCTCGCTGTTGCCGAAAAAGGAAGAGGTCAAGTTCGACCAAATCCATTGGTTGGATGTGTTCTTGTTAAGGATGGAGAAATCATTGCTGAAGGATGGCATGACCACCTTGGAGGACTGCATGCTGAACAAATGGCGATTCATGATGCTGAAGAAAATGGACACAATACAAATGGTTCAACTGCATATGTTACTCTAGAACCCTGTAATCACTTTGGAAGAACTCCACCGTGTACTGAGGCTTTGCTTTGGGCTGGTATTTCAGAAGTTAAGGTCGCTCATGGAGACCCTAATCCTCTGGTTCGCGGAAATGGAGTTGCAGTCTTAGAAAAGGCAGGTATCAAGGTCGATTGCGGTTTACTAGAGAATGAAGCAGCTGAACAGATGCGTGAGTTTTTGCATTGGTGTAAATCGAGGAGACCATTTGTAACTGTGAAAATTGCAACTGATGCTAGTGGTTCAGTGGATGACCTTTCAGATAACCCCGGTCGTTTCACAAGCGAAGAATGTCTGGTAAAGGTACACCAATTGCGCAAGGATTGTTGTGCGGTTTTAGTTGGAGTGAATACTGTAATTCGCGATGACCCCTCACTCACTGTAAGGTTAGTAGAGACCGACAGACAACCTTTGAGAGTAGTAATCGACCCAAATGGCCGTATCCAGAAAGATGCGGTTTTGCTAAATGACGAATTTGGAACTAGACATTTGAATGAGGATTTCAGAGGACTAGAGCCAATGCTTGACATGCTTGGCGATTTAGAGATTCAAAGATTGCTTGTTGAAGGTGGCCCTGCCACTATCAACCATTTCTTGAAAGAGAATTTAATTGACGAATTCATCCTAGTAAGATCTGAAGTCAAACATAAAAACCCAGTTCCATCAGACTTCGATTTAACTGGCTTCAGTAATGTAATCACTACAAAGTGGGGCTCAGAATCTGTTTCTATCCATACCAGGTGATTGTATGGATTGGGAAAATTCGATTATTGCACTACGCGGGTGGCATCCTGCAATAGCACGTGCTGAAGCAGAGGCGATGTTTCCTGAATCTAATCTTGTTCGAACAAGTGCTAGACGATTGATCAAAGCAGAAGGCGGAAGTGACTGGTCTCGTGCTAGCCTAATGTCTGGTTGCGAATGTGTATTGGTTGGCGGAGGCATGACCGAATGGACAAACATTGAACATTTCCTTACTCTCATCGATTATGAAATGAAAGAAGACATGGCCGTTGAATGTTGGCGCCATGAAGGGAAATTACCGATTGGAACTAAAGAAATTGAAATGCAAGTAGGTGGAATGTTTCATGCTGAAGGTTCAACATTTGATTTAGAAAACCCAAAACAAAGATTTGGAGTTGTACTCGATGCATCTGCTGGCTATGTTGCATGGGGCTGGATTATCGGACGTGGGCCCGGTAAACATGGCTGGTCTACAATGAGTGCTAACAAGCGACCATTTTTCCGACCGGTAAGTCTTGAGCCGAGATTGGCTAGGGCTGCAGTGAATATTGCAGCTGGAGCAAATGACGGATACGTGGTCGACCCAATGTGTGGAACCGGAGGGATTTTGATTGAATCTGCTCTTTGTAATCGACCCACTTTAGGTGTCGATTTCGATCCAGTAATGGTTGATGGGTCAAAACAAAATATCGAATGGGCAGGTCTTACAGCAGAGATTAGAAGAGATGATGCTACTCTATTTGAATTGCCTGAAAATCTCACAGCGGTTGTAGTAGACCCGCCTTATGGAAGGAACTCGCAAGGAGATGAACGGTTACTGGAAGACACATTGCAAAATATTTGTCGCCAAAAGCAGCAATGTAGCCTAGTTGTAATTTTGCCATGCCAACCCGGTAATGAAAACCTGAATGAAAAGATTACGAGCGAAATCGTATTACCGGGTTTTGAAATTCATTCGGTATTTGGTATTCCAGTTCACAAATCGCTAGCAAGGGTCATGATTGTCGCTTCGATTTCAAACTCTTGATAAGAGCCGTTTATTGCCTCTATCTAGCACCTGAATCATACTTGCCATTGCTATGGCACTAGGGTTTGGTTCAAGAAGGGGGGGCTATTGGGTTGGTTTGGGCAATTAGGGTAGTCTGGATATCCTTTCGGCCTTCGGAGCCGAAGACGCGGGTTCGAATCCTGCATTGCCCGCTTTTGCTAAAGGTTGAGCCGTGAGGCTCAAGTGTATCCTCTCACAGCGCCTAACATGGGCTGTAACCTACGTGACCTAGCAAACGCTGAGGATACTACGATGGATGCAATGAAAGGTAAGAGAGTTGGAGTCGATAGTTTCCTACTGGCTTTCCAGTTTCTTACTACAATTCGAGACCGTTCACCAACCGGAGATGGTGGTCCCCTTAAGGCGGATAACGGCAAGGTAGTTGCTCATTTGATGGGTTTTCTTTCTAGAGCTTCTTTGATGTTGTCAAAAGGGGTGAAACCTGTTTTCATCTTTGATGGAAAGCATCCTGAATTGAAGAAAGACGAGATGGATATTCGCAGAGCACGCAGAGAACAAGCCGAGTCGGAATGGAAGGCTGCAATGGATGCTGGAGATTTCGCTACTGCTCAAAAAATGGCACAACGATGCGTCAAGTACACTCCTGAAATGGTCGAGGAGTCGATGGAAATGCTCTCTTTGATGGGAATTCCAGCATTTAGAGCTGAGGCTGAAGGCGAAGCACAGGCAGCGGTTATGGCTGCCAATGGACAATTAGATGCTGTGGCTACTCAAGATTGGGATGCTTTGCTATACGGTGCACCGGTGGTAATTCGAAACTTTTCATCGGATGGAAGTAAGAGGATGGGGCGAATAGTTCGCGCTCAGAGAATAGAATTGGCACCTCTATTGGATGAACATGGACTGTCGCACAACCAATTAATCGATTTGGCAATAATGATCGGAACCGATTTTCACCCAGGCATCAAAGGCATTGGTCCTAAAACTGGACTGAAACTGATTAAAGAATACGGTAACATAGAAGCAATCTGTGATGCTAAAGAGAAAGATGTTCCTGAAAGATTAGATGAGATTAGAGAGATTTTTAGAAATCATCCAGTAGTCAAAATCGACGATTCTGATTTAGTTCAGGGTGATGTCGATGTTGAAGGTCTCAAAAAGTTCCTAGTTGAGGATAGACAATTTTCAATGAAGAGATTTGATAATGCAATGGAATTACTCGAAGGCGCTGGTTTGGTCAGAACAGGTGGCCAGACCTCATTATTCTCTTTTTGAAATGAATCTCAAAGGACTTGCTAGAACAGAATGTCCATCCCATTGACCAATTACTCCGCGTGAGATACTTTGAACATCGGATAATGCTTCACTGATTTTGTTAATTGGTGAAGTAGGTATTCCGTCGAGCAAATTAACTACATCCATTCTCGACAGATTTGTGACTTTAGATTGAAGTAGACTAACTACTTCATCGCGGCAATCTACTCTTTTTTGATTGGTAGGCCAATTGTTTTCAAAGTCTAATAATTGAGATAGTCTTTCAAATTGTGAATCTGAACCAACTGCAATTACCACCCATCCGTCGCTAGCCTCGAATGCTTGGTATGGCACCAGATTTGGATGGCCTGAACCCAAAAGGCCAGGGTCTTGCCCACTAGCAAGTTGATTCTGTCCTTGATTTGCTAATGAGGCGATAGCACAATCCCAAAGAGAAATATCAAGATGATTATTCACTCCTGTTCTTTCCCTTTGAAATAGTGAGGCTAGAATTGCATTTCCGGCATATAATCCTGTAATGATATCAATCCATGCGACTCCTACCTTTACCGGTCCTCCATCCGGCTCTCCTGTAATACTCATGATTCCGCTCATCGCTTGAAGTGCCAAATCATATCCAGGTTCTTGCGCTCTTGGTCCTGTTTGGCCAAAGCCGGTAATCGAACAGAGAATTACATCCTTAGAAATCGGCCCAATCAACCGTTCTAATTGCCCTGGCCTGAAGTTTTCAATCACTACATCCGATTCGGAAATCAATTGTTGAATCGCTTCTTTGTCTTCCTTAAGATTATGGAAAATTATCTCTTTTCCACGATTGCAGGATAGATGGTATGCTGCGGTTCCATCGGGCATAAATGGTGGGCCCCACCCTCGTGTATCATCCCCCCATGGAGCTTCGACTTTGGTTACCTCTGCTCCAAGGTCTGACAACATCTGGGCACAATACGGCCCAGCAAGAATTCGAGATAAATCTAGAACTTTTATTCCATCAAGCGCAGCGTTCATTTTCTTCACCCCAAGTGTACAACCTATATTCTCTATTTACAACATCTGAGTCCTTAAAATCGACAGTGACCCAGCCGTCAGGAACTTTGATTTTCCCTGGCGGATCAAAGACTATCCAATTAATGTCTGTAAATTCATTACAATCAGATAACTCCTCAACCCAATTGCTATCGCTGGTGCGCCAGTATGCGATGCTCAATCCATCGCTTTCAGGGTCAAGTGTTAGATGCATGGAATACATTCTATGCATCGGAAGTTGAGAGTCTGAGATGAATAAAATGTCCTCATCATCTTCTATCTCTTTGTTTAAATGTGAACCTATTTTTTCAGTCCCTCTTTCTCCAAAGGCGATAGGTAAGGCGAATATGTTGATCAACAAAATGCCGCTGATGACTATTACGAGGACGCCTTTCATTTTTTCAAAAGATAATACATTGGATTCCGATTTTAGTAGGTGACTATACCATAATGGAATAAATAACAACGAAAGATACCTAGTATTGTGCCTAAAAGAAACTATGATTTCGAAGAATGAAGATTGTAAAACTGATGCTTCAGTAACCCATAGTGCTGCAATCCACCCAGTTAAACATGCCATAACCATCAAACTGCCTCTTTGGAAAATTGTTGAGATTGCATTTGCTTCTCCTTGCTTATTTCCAAACATCAACATCCCTATGTAAACGAATATGAAACAGCCAATGAATGCTGATAATAATGCTGGAATGATATCTGGATTACTCAATGAGATTCCATTTCTTTGAAGAACAACTAATTCAACCAATAATGCGAATAATACTATCTGGATTTGGCCCATCTTGATTTTTGTTGAGATGGCTAATGCGGTTGCTGCGGGTAAAATATACCATAATGGCATACCTTTGAATGAAAGAATTATCGCCATGCACAATAATGGAATTGGCCACCAGAAATTTAATTTGTTTTCACTTCTTATCGCCTTGATTAAACAGAAACTTGCTATTGCTACAAGCATCAGGATTACGCTTTCTTGGTAAAACCTTCCTGTCGCTCTTACAAGTGGCGGATATATCGATGCTAACGCAGTCAATTTCAACGCCTGATCTTGGTCAAATAATTCCTTAGAAAGGAGATAGATTGTTGCTAAACATCCAAGCCCACCAACTAGAGATAAAATGTGAAGCACCAATATTGATGGAGAGAAAATTGTGAACCACATCTGAATTATTGAATGCCATGCGAACCACCTATCGTCTGAAGGGTATTCTTCAGCAACGGAGCCTTCAGTTGAATCTTGACGCAGTTTCCCCCACTCTAATTCACCCTCATCATCATTCATTTCATCGGTCACGAAGGTTGCATGAACATGGGCATCTAAGCCAAGAGGCATCATTATTGCAGCAACAATATGCAAAATGACCCCCACAAAGAGAAGACGCTTCCAAAATCGCTTCTCCATGTTAGCCCCTACCATGCTGATGACTTGAGCCCTTTGGGCTCATTCAATCATTAGAGGTGGTTTCCAACTACCGTCTTGTTTGCGGTGGTCTAGAATGTGCCAATATACTGTTTCTTCTGCTTCATCGGGTTGCACAAAGGGCCCCAATTTAGACCAAGCTATTTTCGCATTCCAGCGCAAAAATGGTATCGATAGTGCTGGACCGCAAGTCGGTAAAGAAAAACGGCATAACCAGGGTTTGCTTTCTAATCCGGAATCTTTCAGGGCTTTCATCACAGCATTCCAATCCTTCCATGGACCTGCTTTCTTTCTAACCAGCCAAGAGGGATTTACACTGCTATCCAATTCAAATCCTGCCTTGGCTATTATCGGTGCCATCCATGGAGCAATATATCCGGCAGGAGCTCTAAACCAAGGCCTCCAGGAATCTCCTGCGAATTGATGAAGTTTGATGTCCGCTTCAACTAAGGCTGCTAAAAAACCCTCTTCGTCTTCGGGGTATGCCGACCAACACCGATGGGTTAGGCCATGGCACCCAATGGTTACTTGCGGATGTTCTGAGATTAATTTCTTGAGCCAATCGCTGAATATCGAGTCATCTAATTGATCTGCGATTACAAATATCGTAAGAGATACTTGAGTTCTATCGAGCCAATTTCGAAATGCCGTCATCGCTTCCAACATTTCTTCAGAAGTTCCTTCGTGTGGAATACCCTTTGAACGAGCGGGATGTCCTTGTGAAGATGGAACGTGACGTATGTCGTCAGAATCGACGGTCAGCCATGCTGGCTTCATTTATTCACCACGATTTAGTTGTACAAGATGCAACACGTGAGGAATTGTTCTCTCATCGATCTCTATCGGTACAAATCCTTCAACTGCAAGACCTTTCCAATCCTCACAAATAGATTTGCATACCGCTAGTCCTGCTTCATTGTGCGGGTGGACTGTGATTTCAATAAGTGAATGTTCTGCTCTCTGGTTTTGCCAATTGAATATTGCATCTACGCATGCCTTTGCAATCCCCTTTCTTCTCCAATCCCGGCGGACCCAATAACCCAAGTTGTATGCCGATGCTGCCAATTGTAATTCATCCCCTAAACCAATCATTCCAACAAAGGAATTTCCATCTAGTGAATGTATTGCCCAGAAATGAATCGCGTCTCCATTACGGTGCATTTCAAGGTCTATCATGAGGTCTGCGATTTGGCCTCTAGCCGCATCGCCTTCTTTCAACCAAGGAAGTGCTGCTTTCGCTGCTTCTGGGTCTTCGAGATAAGATTCCATTACTTCGGGAAGTATACGTCGGCTTATCGGCCGAAGTATCACTTCATCGTTGACTTTAATCTCCGGGGTATCCAGAATCCACTCCTCCTTATACTCCGAGATGGGTCACTGCTGATGAAACATGCTCATTGCCCGGCATTGCTAATTCGGCATTAGCGAGCATTGATTTTACATCTTCTGTACGACCGATTTTCTTGAGAACCATTCCAATATGGTAAATCAAATCCACATTTTCATCACTCAGATGTGGCCCGAGGGCATCGATTGTTTTCGTGGCCTCTTCGACCTTTCCGCTCTTGACTTGCTCAAGTGCAGACACTACCTCTCGGTGGATTATTCTTGGATCCCAATTTTCGCTCTCAGCCCATGGCCAAATCCTCTGTGTAGAACTTGGTTGTGGGGCAGGCATTGGTTCAACCTCTGGTACTGTTTCAGCCACAGGCATTGGTTCAACCTCAGGTATTGGTTCAACCTCGGGTTCCGTTATTGCCTGCGATACTGGAGCCGTCGGCTCAGGTGCAATGTATGAAGGTAGGGCGATAGCGGGTGTTGGAGCTGGCGCTTTATTCGCATTAAGGTCTATTTTGTTTTCATAAAGGTCATCTGAAGGCAGTGATGGAAGTTCATTGCCACCAACATGTCCAAGTAAATCATCATCCATTTTCGAGGGAGTGCTTGGAGAGAATACAGTGCCTATACCTTGAGGCACTGGTTCTGGGACTTTATCAAGAGGGTTCTCATTTGAAAAGTCCAGTTTTTCAACGTTCGAAATTGGCTCTCCAATATCTTCTACAGTTGTGTCATCTGGTTGATGGGAGGTTGTGCTGAATAATTCTGGAGTGGATGACTCGATGAATCCGATTTCCTCAGGCTTTTCAGATTCAAAATTTGTTACTTCGTATTGTTTAACATCCAGAGGGTCATTATCTAAAGTCAAAACTACATCTAAGGCATCTCCCTCTACCCAAGTGTCATCTTCATCCGACATTAATTCGTCAAAAATTGAATTACTAACTTCGTCTGAAACAGATTCTCCTTGATCTTTAGGATTTTTCATCAAATCATAATAACACTGCGTACAAGTTTCAGAACCTAAAGCGTTTACAAACTCGCAATAAGGACAGACTTTGCCCTCAACTTCTGCGGCCTCTTTACGTCGAAACATTTCCACCAGCAAACATTCCGCGTGTCATTTCGTTGTTAAATATCACCTATTCCCGACCACCGGCAGCATCTATACCAGCAACACTCACGTTTTGACATGGCCGAGAAAGGAGGTGTGCGAAGAATGAGCACTCGTTCTAATACTAATAACACCATAAAAACGCCTCACGAAGCCAAATGGCGTAAATCCCAAGACCACTTTGAATGCTTCACTAATCTTATCGGAATCGAACTTGAAGATGAATTAAATCAGGTCCAGGAAAGGTGGAAAAATTGGTCTAAGGCCAAAATGTTAGGAGCGGGTTTAGCGCTCTTTGATTTGGTTGGCAGAACCTCTGGTCGGTTCTTTGGAGAACCGATAATTGTTTTCGAAGCACGAGGAGGAGGCTCACTACCATTTCACCGATTTGGTCATGGAGACATGGTAATCATATCACGGGCTAGGCCTTGGGGTGAAAAGGTGATTGAAGGTGTTGTTCTTGACCGGAATAATCGTAGGATAAGAATTGTCACTAAGGAAAAACCTAGTGACTTGCGCAAAGGCGGATGGCGTCTGGATAGAGGAGCCAACAGAGTAGCTCATGACCGGATGCATGATGCCTTGGTTTCATTTCATTCTACTGAAGGCGATGGTGGTACTGTTTTACGAGATTTACTACTTTGTCAACCGCATGACTTAGTAGCATCAGCCCAACGCCCACCTGAAATTCACGGACAAAAAATCCGCCCTGTCAATCTGTCAGGTATGCAACTGGATGAAAGTCAATCTGAAGCAATAAAAACTGCTGTTAGTCAAAGATTAACCATGATTCAAGGCCCCCCCGGTACAGGTAAGACGCACACAGCAGTACACCTTCTACGTGCAATGATAGATATGGGGAGGGGTCCGATTCTTGCGTGCGCTGAATCAAATGTTGCAGTAGATAATTTGCTTGAAGGTTTGTTGGATTTGGGCGTGAAGGCTATTCGCTTTGGAAGACCGGTAAAGGTTAGAGAAAACCTGAGAGATGCTACGCTGGACGCTAAGGTCTCAAGTCATCCAAAACAAGATGAGATCGCATTCATACGCGAAGAAACAGAGGCTATGCGCTCGAAACTAAACGGCCTTAAAGGCAAAGAAAAGGGATTAGCGCATAGAGATATTAACAAGAATTACCGTGAGATTCGAGAGTTGGAGCAACGTATAACCGATGATATTCTAGCAGGTGCTGAGGTTTTGTGCACCACAAATATCGGAGCAGGGCATTTCACATTAGCAAGGCGAAGATTCTCAATCGTATTAATCGATGAAGCCACACAGGCTACTGAACCATCAGCGCTAGTGCCAATAATAAAGGGAGCTAGGCAATTGATATTGGTTGGAGATCAGCGTCAACTTCCACCTACAGTAACTAGTCGTAACGCTGAAGAAGGGGGTTTGGATATTCCTCTGTTTGAGAGATTGCTCGCAAATGGATTACCCGCACATATGCTTACCACTCAGTATAGGATGCACCCTACAATTCGTGAATTTCCTTCATCGAGGTTTTATGAGAATCGCCTTGAGGATGGGTGTACGCCCGCCGATAGGCCCCCTGCTGCGGGTTTCTTGTGGCCAGATTGGGATAAACCAGTTGCGTTTGTTCCTGTTCATGGCTCTGAGATAGAGGAAGAATCTGGCTCATCCCGGTCTAATATGGATGAAGCAGCGGTTGTAATAAAAATTGTAAACGATTTGTTAGCACCTGGGGATTTGACCGCTGAAGATATTGGAGTGATTTCGCCCTACGCTGGTCAGGTTCGACTTATCAGAGAAATGATAGACGGACAAATCGAAGGGTTAGAAGTGAAATCTGTTGATGGATATCAGGGCCGGGAGAAAGAGATAATTGTACTCTCTACTGTTCGGGCAAATGAAGGAGGTAACGTTGGTTTCCTCTCTAATTATCGCCGTCTAAACGTTGCACTAACAAGGGCCAAGCGCGGGTTAATTGTTATCGGCGATGATCGTACATTACGCAATGATCACACTTGGGCGAGTTGGCTTGATTGGATTTCTGAATCTAATTTGATGGCATGGCATGTTGTAAACTCTTGAGGACAGCCTTTCAAAGGCGTGACCCAACCCCGCAACATGGCGGACTCTCCAGTCAGCATACACAACCCTGGAACTATGGCTCAAGCAGCTGTTGCTGCGACCGCCCCGGATGGTATGCTAATCGCTCCTATTTGGAAAAGAATCGTTGCACTAAGTCTTGATGCTTTTCTGATTACGCTTATCGTCGCCTTGCCAACCCAAACCATATTTTTCGGATATCTAATGGCGATTGACCTACTTATTACCCCTCAGGCACCATACGTAATCGGAACCTGGATAGTACACCTGACACTATATTGGCTCTACTTCAAGTATACTGGGCGCTACTATGGTAGAACTCTTGGGCAAAGAGCGATGAGAATTGCAATAGTTCACGATGATGGCAGTCTCTTAGGAGAAGTGCATTGGGGTCGAAGGTCTGTTCAGAAAACCAAGTATGTCGTGCCTTTTGTCGGAGTGCTTTTTGGACTTAAGGACGTATTTATGACTTGGAGACATGAAACCAAAAGAAGCCCTATCGATTTAGCAAACCATACCGTTGCTGCTGTTGATTGGTCGCTTCCTCCAGAAACTCGCAGTGGGCTTCGTTAAGCACACCTATCATGGTTGGCTTCAAGTATGGTTGCGTTAGTGGCAAGGTAGGTGAGCGAGATGAGTGTACCAACTTCTGGAAGTAGTGGTTCATTGCAAGCGGAAGTTATCAATGTCAAAATGGACATTAATGATGACGACGAAGATGTCATTATTGCTACTATTACAATTTCAAATGATGCACCCGTTCCGATGGGCGGATTAGATGTTTCAATAATTACGAATTCAGGTGCTAAGTACGCCTCCCTAGAAGGAGTAACTAGCCTCGGCCCTGGTGTTGAAAGAGAGTGGAATTTCGAATTCCC
>TARA_B110001452_G_scaffold104986_1_pt1 | contig 11874 bp, 9 predicted proteins | sample TARA_B110001452 | Tara Oceans TARA_B110001452 (sample SAMEA4396971) | marine metagenome | biome: Polar Biome; feature: [DCM] deep chlorophyll maximum layer (ENVO:01000326); material: water (ENVO:00002006), including particulate matter (ENVO:01000060) such as... | depth 25 m
GTATTTGATATTAAAATCAATCTCTATATATTCGTTTAATTATAAACTTAAATCAAATTAAGAGGGAGCAAGGTTAAGGTTTCTATATTGAGATTAGAGAACTACCAGTTGTAAACAATATAAAATAGGGCGTGACCCTGTTAAAGGTTTCGGTAAAACTATATATATTTGTCTCACATTCATTAATGTTAGAAGTGCATAAAATTGAAGATTATGCAAATCTGTATGCAAATGACAGATTAAAGCAATAATTTTTTGCTAATGTAATCTTTGGTAAGCACCGTCAACATTGACGTAGGTCCTATAGCTCAGTTGGTTAGAGTAGCTGACTCATAATCAGTTGGTCCCTGGTTCGAGCCCAGGTGGGACCACCAACAAAGAAAGAGCGCGAGCTCAATCAAGACAAGCCCTTCGAGTAATCGAGGGGTTTTTTCTTACAATTAAGTTTAGATTAAAGTTAGTCAATTTCTTGGCACTTATTTGGCACTAATCTTCTTTACCTAGAAAATCGGCCCATCCTTTCCATTCTTCTTTATACCTTCTATAAGGTTTATATGGAATATCATTAGGTTTATTACCACCTTTTACTGAATTAAACCATTCCTGTTGTGTTTTAGCATTTATCTTTTTTGCATATTCTTTTGCCTCTTCAAATGTTTTAAAAGTTTTATTTTGATCTGCTATTCTTCCAGTACCAAGCCAGTCTCCGAAACCTTTCCACCCAGATTTTTTAAAATATCTAGAGGGATTTTTATGGATATTACTAGGAATATTATCGGATTTAACAAAATCTCTCCATTCCTTTTGGGTTTTTATATTTAGTTTGTGTACATATTTTTTTGATTCTCCAAATGAGAGATAATTATTTTCTTTTTCTAAAAATGAATCCCATCCATTCCATTCGTTTTTGTAGACTGAAGCATAATCGGGATTTTTAGGAAAACTTTGTGGTCTATTTTTTGCTGTTTTCCATTCTGCTTTTGTACTTATATTATTCTTTAATGCCCAATCTTTACATTTCTTAAATGAGGCATATTTATCTTTAATGTTTAAAAAGTCTTTCCAACTAACCCAACCGTCATCTTTATACTTAGAGTCGGGTTTCGATGGGATATTTTGAATCTTATTATCTCTAATGTGACTTTTCCACTCCTTAGATGAATTTAAATTTAGATTTGTCGCATATTCTTTCGCCTCTAAAAATGATAAATAATTTTTTAATTGATCAGCTACTTTTCCTGTCCCTAGCCAATCTCCCATACTTTTCCAGCCCCTATTTAAATAATAATCTCTTGGTGACTTTGGGATTTTTATATCAAGATTTCCACTTCTACAATAAATCACCCATTCTTTAGATGACTTAAGCTTTAGCTTATGAACCTTTTCTCTTGCCTTTTCATAATCATAATATTCTAAATTATTGGACCTCCGCTTAATATCATAGCCCAAAAAATCTGACCAGCTTATCCAACCTTTATTTTTGTAAGCATTAGATGGTCTCTTTGGAATATTATCAGGGATATGACTCTTATCAAAATCTCTCCATTCAGCAGAACTTTTCAAGTTATATTTTTGAACTATTTTTTTTGCTTCAATGTAGCTTAAAACCTCTCTAAATAGTGACTTGTAGCCCATAAAATCAGGGTAAGATATCCACCCTTTATCTTTATATATTTCAGAAGGAGAAAAAGGTAAACTATATGGTTTTTCCTTTCTAATGTATTCCCAATACTCTTCTTGTCTTTTTAATTTTAGACTCCTTACAAAATCTCTTGCTTCCTCAAATGGCATCCAGTTAAATTTTGATAGGTTTTCCCAAAGTTTAATATTCAGATTACCAACTAATTCACTTTCTTCTAGAAGAGCTTGATCAATACTAAAGATTTCTTCTCTTGCTCCAGTTACTCTTCCACTATTTTGGGACTTGTCTTTAAACTCTTCTATTATTCTTTCATCATTGGCAGCTAAGCCTCTTACTACATTTAGTATCGCTTGAAAGTTCTCATTGTCTATTTCGTGACTTGTGTGATCATAGATTACCGGTAGTACAACATATCCCCAATCCTTACCTGGTTTTTTACGTAAAGCTCTACCTAAAGCTTGTACAATATCTACTTTACTTTTTCTTGGATCTGCAAATACTATACAGTCTATATTAGGAACATCTACTCCTTCTGTAAGACACCTTGAATTTGTTATTAATGCCCTGTCTGATTTAGCAAACTCTTGGACAACATCATTTCTCTTAGTAGTCGGTAGTTTTCCAGACACGTGATAAGTATCTATTGGTTTATAATTGTAGGTATTAGTAATATGTTCCTGTACGTCCTTGTTTCTAGTTGCCCTCTCTATAGAAGAGTGAAATGAAACAGCGTTTTTTATTGGCAAGGCTTTCATTGCTTTTCTAAGTGCAATCATAGAAGCTAAAGATCTTGCCTCGTTTTCTTTACCCCATTTAGCATTACTTTTTACTAGATTATTGTCTTTTATAAAACCTGCTATTTCTTCTTTTTTTACTTCTATTGTTATGATCTTATAGTCTGTTAATAGATCCTCTTCTATAGCCTCTTTAAAGCTCATATGACAGAACACATCGCCATAATCATCAGGATCATCCATAGTCAGCACATCATCTCTTACACCTCTGTAAAAACGCTCAGTGGCAGTCATAAAAATCCTATGCTTTACAGAGATATTTTCCTCAAAAAGTAAGTAGCTGAATAGGTTTTCATTTTTACCTACGGTCTTATGAGCCTCATCATAAATTCCTAAATCAAAAGTGAACTTTAACGACTTACTAGCTTCTGCAATTAATCGACCACTTTGGTATGTAGTAAAGATTATTATGTTTTCTTTTTTATTTTCTTTCAGCCAATTTTTAATGTAATCTGGATCTGTTGTGCAGGGTATGGGAAGATCCCTTGTGTATGTAACTACATCATCTCCTTTTCCAATTCCTTCATCTGAACAGATACAAAGCCATTTAACCTCCATTTTTTTTGCAACAACTTGCTTGAGATAAACCTCCAAGGTCTGTTTAACAAGAGATAAACTTGGAACCGCGACAACTGTAGAATTAGCCTTTAGTTTCTCCATAATCCAGAAACCGGTAAGACTTTTACCAGATCCACAGGGGAAAATTAATTTACCTCGATTATTATTTTCTTTTACAAAGTGTTTATGTGCAAGAGTGATAGCATTTTTCTGATGAGGTTTTGGAGTAAATGGTTTTTCTTTAGGGACTTTCTTATTTAATTTTTGCCTAGCCTTATCAAAGAAATCTTTATCCAAAGATGACCAAGTATCAAATAAAACATTACTGATGTTTTCTATTTCTAGTTTATTGAAATTACGAGAAGTGTTTAGTGCTGTTGAGCAAATATATCCGTGCGTAAGATTTTTTTTATTTGCTAGAAGAGAGGTAAAAGTAGAGATCTCGGTATTACTTACAGAAGAGTTTTTATCGCTATGATATTTACATTGTATTGCGTGATATTCTAATCCACACTTTGCAATCAAATCGATCCCTAGATCTTGCCTAGGCAGCTCTAAATACTCTAGATCTTTTGCAGGAACATCATCTAAAAGCCAAACATCGTCGTACATACTTCTGTAGAGAGGGTCTATTAAAAAGTATAGCTTAGTAAGTTGCTCAAATGCATCACCCATACTTTTAGTATTAGGCATAGCATCTACATAGGATTTAAAATCCTCCCAGCAGTTTATATTTTCTAGCGAGATCCTTGTCATTTAGCTACAAGATATAAATCAAAAAAAAAAATCAATTGAAAATGCAAAACAAATTTGATTATACGTAATACTTATATGAAAGCTTTTTAAGCACTCATTAGTTTTTGGCTAAATACTTTGGGCTAATGTTTTAAACAGTCTTGTACAAAAGGCAAAAGGCAAGACACGTAGGTGCAAGAGAGACGCGGTGCAGGGTCACAAATTATAGAAGTGATAAGTACTCTCAAGTTTTAGCAATGTTCTATAGTTGTAGCTAAAATATCTAGGCTTGTGAAACTCAAGGTGAAGCAGAGTGTAGAGAACTATTTCCTCCCTTAGGGGAGGTGTATCTAGTTCTGAAAAATCTAAGATAAAGCAGTTGTATTATACTATAGTATAAGATCTATAATAATATATATAATAATAAAGTACATAAAATATGGGTAGAATAGCAGGAGTGCCTAACAGGCTAACGACAGAAGTAAAGCAATTACTACAAAATGTCATTGACGGAGTATTAGCTTCTATAGAAGTAGACGATTTAAACACAAATCAGAAACTAAAGCTTTTACAAATATCACTACAGTATACATTACCACGATTAAAACACACCACAGAAGACGCTTCTACAGAGCCTTCAGAGGTACAAGTAAATATTGTGACAACCAGTGATGAGTTAGACAGACTTAATAAAGTAAATGCATATGAAAAAGAGCATAACGTAAAGATTCTATAATTTAAAAGAGGAGTATGAAAGAAAATATAAATTTAAAAATAGAAGAAAAACTTAAAAATAGACTTATAGTAAAAGCACACAATAAAGGAATGTTACTTAGGGAATATATTCGCTATATTTTATCTAAAGAATAATAAGCTTCTAAATTCCGGAAGAAAAACACGGAGTAGAGATTAATTATAACTTCTACCAATCACACTAAAGTAGAATTCTTGACTTGCAAATCCCGAAAAAATTCCTAACCCATTGTTAATGTTAGTATATGGTTCATTTAAATCTCTAGAATCTTGTTCTGATGTTTCATAGAGCAAGGCATATTCTTCATTGACTTTATAAATTGTAACCTTATGCCTACCGTATTGTGAATAATGTATCATAGGTCTTAGCTGGAAAAGCCCTTCTTGAGTAGGCTCACTTGTAAATTCAAAATTTAAGCCTATATCACCAAAAATATCTGTTGGGTCTATCGAAGAAGGACGATCTTCGATATTCTCAATAACTAAATAGAAGTAGCTACCATCTCCATTATTCCAACTTACATCAATAGTTTTTTGAAAAGATTCTCTAAACCCCCTCAAATCTTGCAAAGAATTTATTTCAGGGATTTCAATTAAACTTGATGAAATTAAAACACCATCTGGCTTATTCGGTATTGTAGTTATTGAAGAAATTATTCTATCCTCATATTCGAAAGCTAGCTGATAGCTATCACCAATATTTATAGATAAATCGGCTCCATCATAAAAATATCTTCCTGGTTCATTTTTTACTTGTGAGAGAACAAAATCTTGTCCATTGTTAGAAATAGTTATAATTGCATCGTTTATAGGCTCTGGTTCAATATCGCTTCCACTATTGAACGGGACTGTTTTTTTCAAATAAATATCATCAACTGACTCACCTTCATAAATAAAAGCTTCTACAACTGGTTCGCTTTCCCCTTGGTCAAAATCTGGAACATCTTCACAAGATGAAATAATGACTAAAAATAATACTGGTATAATTTTATTTAAAGTTTTCATAGTTATTTATTTTAAAATGATACGTTAAAAAATAAGCTGGGTGTAAATCCTAAATAATTGACGTTTGTTTCTATCATCTCACCACCTATTATTTCAAATTCTTTATACCAAGTATTGGATCTGTTATATAAATTGAATAATGATAAGCCCATATTGCCTTTTCCAGAACCCAGATTAAAGTTATAAGTGGCGCTTAAGTCTAATCTATGGTATGGTGCTAGCCTAGGCCCATTCTTTTCGCCAACGTTTACATACTCTGTCTCTGACCCATCCAAAAGTTTGATAGTATAAATCCCTTTAGGTGCTGTATAAGGTTTTCCACTCCCGTAAATCCAAGTTGCACCTAAATCCCAGCGACCTGCCTTGAGTGCATTTACAATTTTAAATTCGTGTCGCTGATCGTTTAATGCGTAGAAAGGATTATTAGTTAAATCTTGGAATGAATGGACGACCTCGCTTAAGGTATAACCTAACCATCCTGAATATTTACCTATTTTCTTCTGAATTAAAAAGTCAATACCTCTAGATATACCAGTCCCTTCAAAGAATAATTGATCGTTAGGATCTGCACCTAAGGCAGATTGAAAACGAAGCGAAAATTCTGTTAGTCCTGTCATTTCTTTTTCAAAAAACTCTACATCAAACAACCAGTCATCAATCTCATAACTTGTGCCTAAAATTAAATGCTGTGAGAAACTAATTGGACTATTATTTCCATTGGCCAAAAGCCAAAAGTCCCTACTGCCTTGAGAAACATCTTCTCTAACAATTCTATTTACAAATTGATAATATTTCCCCCAAGCACCTTTAAGTTTAATCTGATCATTTAATTGATAGGATATTGATAAACGAGGTTCATAAAAGATTTCATCCTTGAGATCAAAATGAGTTGCACGGATTCCACCATTTAAACTTAATCTTTCTGTTGGATTCCATTTATCCTGAAAATAAAGTGTACTTAGCAAGCCTTTATCTTTTTGAGCTATTACTGTTGTGGTATCATTAATGCTATAGTTGTAGTCAACTTCATTCTTGGTTAATTGTGCTCCAAATTCTAAGCTATGCTTTGAGTTAATTTTATACTCATTGTGGATTCTAAGGGTATAATCTTTAAGATCATTATCTTCTATTAATCCAATTTTATTTGTAATTGTTGAGTCTGCTAATTGAACAGTTATGTCATTTATTCTTTTTCTCTGACTAAAGTAATTAGAGTAAGCGCCCACAACATTTGTGTAAAATTTATCACTCCATTGTCTTGCCCATCTAACACTCGAGCCTAAGTTTCCCCAATTCAATAAATCTTCAATATCAGCATTTATTGTTCTCTCTTGATCTGTTCCAGAGCCTATAATATTTTGATTCTCCCTTGAACTATCAAGATTATCTTCACCATTATATAATGAAACTGAAATAATATCTTTATCGGTAGGCTTATAACTGAATTTTGCATTTAAGTCATAAAAGTAAAATGAAGGTTGTAGTTGATTTTGAAGAACCCTGGCTTGCAAAGGTAAATTACTGTCACTAGTAGGGCCAGAATCATTATACAAGTCAAAAATACTATTATATAATCCACTTTTAAGAATATCGGTGTAAGACCTTCTTCCCGATATCAAAAGATTCGCTTTCTTACCGACAGGAATCTCAACAGTTGCATTAGCACTCAACAAGCTTAAACCAGCTGATAAACTAAAATTATTACTGTTGCCTGTTTTACCGGTTAAATCCATAACACTTGAAATTCTTCCACCGTACTCAGCAGGAAAGCCTCCTTTAAACAGCTGAATATCCTTAATAACATCACTATTAAAGGCACTGAAAAAACCATAAAAATGATCAACGTGATATACCGTGAAACCATCTAAAAGAACTAAGTTTTGATCTGGTGTACCACCACGAATATAAAGACCTGATGATGATTCGTTTGTCCCACTTACACCAGGGAGTAATTGTAAAGCCCTAAAAATATCTTTTTCTCCTAAGTTTGGTATAGTGGCTAATTTTTTTGGCGATAAAGATATCTGACTTACGTTTTTATTCATTTTCATAATTTCTCCTCCAGAATCTAAACTTATTACTACTTCTTCGAGTTGGTTAGAATCAGGTGTCATTAGTATTATTATTTTATCACTTGCTATTTCTGTCGTGAGTATCAAAAACTCGGTTTTGTAACCCATAAATTGCACCTGTATTGTTGAAGTTTTCGATGGCACATTAAACAAAGTAAAGAACCCATCTTCATTTGTTGTTGTGCCAATATTGGTGTTTTTTACGATAACATTGGCGTAGGGCAAAGATTCACCACTTTCCTTGTCTTTTATTAAACCACTAATTGTAATTGGATTGTTCTGAAATTTATTCGTTAAAAGCAGTGAATCTTGATCTTTCTTATTGGGAGTTGCATAACTTTTGTTTATAGAGCAACAGATAAACGTAATTGAAATTAAACCTAAAATTTTTATTTTCACATTCTTAAATTTAGAAGTGTAAAAATCTTAAGAATAAGAAGCCAGATTAATTAAATATTCTTAAAGCTGATAAAATGTAATTTGAGTTATACATTTTAGGGTGTTAACCAGTAAACTTTAAATTTATTGCTAAGTTTTATATTGCTAACCATTTTTTAAATTCAGTTGCCTTAGCCTTACTGACTATAATTTTGTCATCTGGCTTAGGAAGAATATTAACAATTAATCGACCATTAAAATAGAAAGTAATATTCTCTATTGCACTCCTTTGAATAATAAATTGCCTATTGGCTCTATAAAAATCTACTGAGGATAATTCACCCTGTATTTCATCTAATGTGTGATCAATTACATAAGTTTTATTGTTAGTTTTAGTAGCATAAGTAATCTGATTTTTTTTGTAAAAAAAGGAAATACTATTAACTGCTAATGGGATAAGTTTTTCTTGATAATAAACCAAAAATGATTTTCTACCCTCAGAGCTTGTTTTTGAATTTAAAATTTTTAAAAAACTTTCATAATCCAGAGTATTTGAACTTGTTTTAGTTAAACTTTTAAACTTGTCTAATGATTTCTTAATTTTTATTTTATCAAAAGGCTTTAAAATATAATCTACACCCTGAACACTAAATGCTTCTAAAGCGTATTTATCATAGGATGTTATAAATATAATTGGGGTATTGGATTCTACTTCTTTGAAAATCTCAAAAGCGTATCCGTCGGCTAAATGAATGTCCACCATTAAAAAATCACACTTCGATTGATTTTCTTTCAGCCAAGCAACTGATTCTTTAACACTTGATATTGTTTTTAATACAGAAATTGAATCGTCTATCTCAGTAAGAATCGATTTAAGATTCTCAGATATTAAAGGTTCATCTTCAATAATTACTACATTCATTATAGATTACTTTAAATTAGTGGCAATTCTACACTAAAGTATTTTTCACTTTTTTGAATATTAATCTCTTTACCAACTAATATTTTGTAACGCTCATTTAGATTAGTAAGTCCAATCCCATTTGAATTTACAACCTTATTTTTGATGTTTAAATCGTTTTTAAAAATGAGTGAGTTACCTTTTTTTATCAAAGATATACATAGAGGTCTCTCTTGGGATATCACATTATGCTTTATAACATTTTCTATCAGAGGCTGAAACGACATATGTAATATCTTTTTTTTGGCATCAGGCACATCTATATGAAACGACAAACCACCCTGCATTCTGATCTTGTATAACTCTATATAAGAATTTAGTAGAGCAAGTTCATCAACTAAATCAATAATTTGAATGTCAGTATTTATAAGCGAGTAGCGAAAAGCATCAGATAAATTTGAAAGATATTTTGTAGCCTTTTGCTGATTTTGATTTATCAATGCGGATAGATTTGCAAATGAATTAAAGAGAAAATGAGGGTTAATTTGAGCTTTAAGATTTTCTAATTTTGAATTTAAGAAGGATGATTTTAATTTTTCATTTTCTAATTCCCTGAAATTATTTTGTTTGTTAAGCTGCAATATTTTTATTGTTAAAAACATTAAAGCAGAAGTTATTATAGATCTTATTAAGCTCCTTCTATAAAAAACATCTTGGGTTGATATATTATTAAATATTAATTCTTGAAATTTTATGCCAATAAACCAAAAAACAATAGTAAACAGTATGAATATCAAAATCATCTTTATGTTAAACAAATTGTATGAAAAGACTTTTTGAACTCTTCGTAAGGCTATAAAGCCAATTAAACACGAAAATAAAATCTGGTAAAGAAATTGATAAATTAATTCAATTAGGATGAAATCCAAGAAGAGACCTTTGTAAAAATCAGTTTTCCCAAATACCGAAAGCATTATTGGGAAATAAAAAAGTAGCGCTATAAAAATAGACACATAAACTACCGATAATTTTTCTCTTTTAGCTATAGACATATTAAATATTAGTCTACCATTATATGAGTCAAACCAAATGAAAACAAAAAACAAAATTTTAGTTTTCTCACATTAAAATGATAGACTAAAGGTAGAAATTATTCGATTTTAGCGAATCGTTTTCTGAACTCTTCGCGTATTATACTATTATTCTTTTTTTGAGACTCTTTGTATATTTTAAATTGCTTTTTATCTAATAAAAACTTTAATTGATTGTCTTTTTCTTCCCTTACTTTTTTTAAGTCTTGAAACTTTTCAAATTTTGCCTTACCACTATTTTTAATCAATTCTAGTTTTATTAGATACTTATCATTTAATTCTTTGAATTGAATTTTTTGGCTTTCATTTAAGTCTAACAAGACTATTTGATTTTCAATTGTCCCATTGAACTTATCAGCATTAAATTTTTGATCTTGTGCAGAAACTTTAATAGCCATTAAAAATGCAACTAAATATAGTACTCTCATTTTTTAAATTTTTAATTGTTATTAGATAAAAGTATAAACAACAGCTCTCTGAACTAATCAAAAGTATTTCCAAGCTACTAAATTCCAACTTAAAACATTCAAATAAGATTCTTAACCAAAATTAAATCCACTTTTCTTTTGAGACTAAAGCTGATATGATGATATATAGCCTAAATCATCGGCATATCCTCTTCATTAAGTTCAGGTATCTCTAATCCTCTTAAGTAAGTCAAACTAACGTTTATAGATGAGTGTCCCATAGCTTTCTGTAGCTTGGTTATACTCCCTGTTCTTTTAAAGATTTCTATTGCTCCTGAGTGGCGAAAAGAGTAGATTGTTATACTTGGTTCAATTGTCGGGTAACGTCTCTTAAATCGCCTCCAAATAAGCGAGAAATAACCTTTGTTAAAGGGCTTAGAAGATCCAGAAAATATATTATTGTTGGGTAATCCATTTGGTAATAAAACCCTAATGTATGAGGGTACTGGGACTATTCTATTTCTACCAGATTTTACTTTACTACCGGTTAGATTAATGTAAGAAAGATCATCACTAAAATCTCTCCATCTTAGTAATCGCACTTCTTGATGAGGTCTCAATAAGCATCCATAGGTTAGTAAACAGCACAGATACAGATTTGTGTTAAAATCTTTTATAGGGCCTAGTAATTCTTGAATATTATTAATTGGCCTATGGAGTACTTCTTTTTGTTTCCGAGTTTTTAATCTCGATAACCCGATCGGAAAATCTCTACTATTTAAATAATTTACGAGTACATTAAGATGTCTTCGTACAGTATTGTAACTAGTATTATTATCATATTTAAGAGGAATAGCCTCGATAAAAGAGGATCCAATATGCCCTTTCTTAATCAATTCTTCACGAAGCATATTTGATAGTTGTGAAAGTGTTTTCCGATAACTACTAGATAATGGTTCTGCTAACTTATTCGCGATTAGATTATCAAAATACTCGAGAGTAGATAATGGTTTAGTCATTGAGTATTCATTTGATACTATGAATTGGTATACTTGTTTTGCAAGATCAGATGTTACAGAGTAACGTAGTTTAGCAGGGTATGAATTAGGATTTAATGATGATCCTATTAATCGACCACTAAACAACCTATATCTCTTACTATTAAGTTTAAAATCAATGTAGTATTTACCGTCTTTACGTTTGCAGACTTTAGGATAGGAAAGGCTATTATTTGGCACTTATTTGGCAATTTAGTTAAACATCAATGTTATACTTAACTGTCAAAGGTCCTGTAGCTCTTTGGTTATAAGGGCGAAGCCCTCGAGGCTTCAGCCGTCAGTAGCTGACTCATAATCAGTTGGTCCCTGGTTCGAGCCCAGGTGGGACCACCATTAAAGAAAGAGCGTGAGCTCAATCAAGACAAGCCCTTCGAGTTATCGAGGGGTTTTTCTTTACCTAGTATCTAGACACTCAAATATACCCAAAATCATGTCAACTGGCTCATTACTGCCAGTAAATAGACAGTTAAATCCTCAAAA
>TARA_B110001452_G_scaffold262877_1_pt1 | contig 11829 bp, 7 predicted proteins | sample TARA_B110001452 | Tara Oceans TARA_B110001452 (sample SAMEA4396971) | marine metagenome | biome: Polar Biome; feature: [DCM] deep chlorophyll maximum layer (ENVO:01000326); material: water (ENVO:00002006), including particulate matter (ENVO:01000060) such as... | depth 25 m
GAACATCAACGGCGAGATGTGCCTCGACATCGCTGGCAGGAAGGACGACGAGCCGAAGTTTATCAGCCTGGCCAACTTCGAGATCGTCAAGGTGCTGCAGGAGATGAGCTACCAGACGGGCCTCGAGTCGGGCCAGGCGGGCTTCACGGTCATCCTCTGCCGCATGCTGCTCGACGCCAACGGCACCGACTCGCTCTACATTGCACACGACTCGACCGAGCGCTGCCCGAACTTCGGCAACTACCAGTGGCTCGAGGTTGAGGTGCTCTGCAAGCCCTCCGAGATCCGCTCGTCGGCCGACCTCTACGGCTGCTTCAACAAGGCGCACATCAGCCTCAAGATCGGCTGCATGGAGCCGAAGCACCTGATGGAGTACCTCAAGTCGCTGCCCCGCCAGCCGCCCATACGCATCATCTCCAACTGGTTCCGCCAGCCCGACGGCGTCATCGTGGGCTCGAACTGCTGCCTGCACGAGGGCCAGTACCTGACCCACGCGCAGGCGCAGTGGCACTATGTGGCGGCGCACTTCACCAACTTGCTCTGCCCGATCGCCCCGGAGCAGTTCCCACTCTATGCTATCGTCCCGACCAAACACGTGCGCTACGCAATCATGACGCACATCTACGAGGAGCTCATGCCGCGCTTCTTCATGAACAACCTGCAGCCGGCGCGCGCGGTGCTCGCGTACACGGTCATGGCCATGCAGGTGCACAAGCTGTGGGGCGGCCAGGCCGGCCTGCCGAAGTGCCCCACCGCGCTGCTCTACTCACCCGGCCCGAACACCGGCAAGACGGAGGCGATGCGGCTGCCGCACGCGATGCTCGGCTTCTCCAACGCCGCGCTGCTCGCTGGCGACACCTCCAAACCCGCCATGATGGAGTGGGTCTGCCAGAACAAGGCCGGTGCCGTGGTCTTCATGGACGACTGCAAAATCCGCGACGGCGGTCGGCACTTTACCCTTAGCGAGGTGGTGCACGCCGTCTACGACCGCGACATGCGCTCCGTCAACGGCAAGAACCGCACTCCGGCGTCGGCTCTGTGCATTTCGGTATGACGCGCGCACGCTCCTCCAGATACCACTTGGGGAAGGCCCCTAGCCCCGCAGGGTGCCAGTCCCACTCCACACCCATCTGCTCCCACAGCGCCACCTGCGACACTGTACCCTTCTCTTGCTGTTCCCTTTTGCGCCTGGCGAGCTCCCTGTCTTGAGCCGCGTGCCTTGCCCGGTCCTTCTGTACCTCTTGCACAATGGCTTGGGCCTCGGCCTCCTTGCGCCGCACAACGGCCTCCTTGCGCCTCACACAAAACTGCTTTGTATGCCCATAGTACCCGCAGAATGAACACGTACGGGGCTGGATGGCCCCCCCCATGGGCCCCTTGCTCTTGCCTAGGCGCGCTGTAATCAGCGACATGATGCGAGTGGCCTTCTGCCACTCCGCCCCTGTCAGCGTTGCCAACTCAGCGCGCAGTGCCTGCACATCTGCCTGCTGCTCCTTGGTCGGCCTGTAACCGCTTGATCTTCCCATGCTAACCCTCTCTCCCCCGCCGTTGGAAATAGGCAAACGCCGTACCCAACCGCGAGGACATTCCCTTCCAGCAGCGTCTGCTCGTGATCAACTTCGACCCGCTGCAGGACAACGGCGGCGACGGCATCGACTACAGCGAGTGGAAGGCCTACCTTGAGCTGAGCTCAGCCTGCTGCGTGGACTTCGACACCTTCCTGGTCAACGGCTGCCTCGACGAGAAGGCGATCAAGGACTGCACGACCTTCTTGGAGATGGTCGTCGGCCGCCGCCGCGACCGCAGCGCCAACATGTGGGGCCAGCTGCTGTGTTACATGCTGAATCTCAACTTCTGCTTCCAGTGCACCGATGACAACGCCGACACCATCGAATGGGTGGTGCAGCAGTGCACGGGCTCCGCTCTCGACCGCTGCAACTCGCTGGGCCTGCTCGAGCAGTTTGTCGTCGCGGTCGACGAGGTGCGCCACGACGCCGGCTGCAACCCCCTCGGCATGGAGGCCAAGACTATCTTCTGGCACAACCTTCGCGAGCGCGGCGTCAACAATGGGCCCATGGGGGACGCCAACGCCGTCATCTCCATGCGCCTGGAGTCGGTGATCAATGTCATCCGGCAGGTCAAGGGCCAGACCTTCCACCGTGCCGAGATCCTGAACGCCGCGCGCCGCGAGACGTGGGCGCAGACGGGCCGCGCGCCGTTCTATGACACGCAGACCCAGCCCTGGCCCATCACGAAGACGCACGTCGACCTTGAGACGCAGGCGCAGACCAAGGTGCCACTGACGGAGGCGGAGCTTATGGCCGAGAGCCTGAAGCAGCAGCAGTGCCTTCACATCCGCAAGGTGGAGTACGACCGCATCCTGGCGGACTTCAAGGCGCAGGGCCAGCAGTCGCTCGGCTTCAAGACGATCCTGATCAAGTCGGCCTTTCGCGAGGATCTCCAGTACAGCTTCTACGGTGTGCTGACCGACCCCGCAATGCACGGCAGCTGGCCGGGCTACGGCATGGTGGAGCAGTCCAACTACTCGCACTTCGGCGGCGCGCGCAACTTTATGGCCTGCGGCTCCACCAAGTGCGACGTGAAGTGGGTGGACGGCATGAATCCCGAGATGTACACGCTCGGGTCGCTGCAGCACTACTTCTCTTATGACGCGCCGCAGATCGAAACGCTGCCGCGCGAGTACGTGCAGATCCCCTGGGAGATGCGCAACGCGGACGGCGACGAGGAGCCAGAGCCTGACTTCCCAGATGAGGACCCAATGGATACAGACGAGGCGGGCGCGCTTCCGATGTACACCTTTGACAAACAGTCAGGTGGTTCAAACCCTGGCTCCGAATCGGGCGATCCCGAGTTCGAACCCCAAGAGGGGGACGGTGCTGGCACTCGCGGCACCGGGAGCCAATCGCCTGAAAAGGGCGGTGGGAAAGGCTTCGATGACGACGAGGGTAAGGTGCGCTCACACCCCGATGCCCGTAGGCTCGGCCCAGGGGCTGCCCTAGTCCAGAAGTTTCCCCTCAAAACAGCCCCTGGCATAGCGTGCCTATTTTGCTTTTACTTATACAAACTTAGGACGACGACGACGACGACCACGACGACCGCCCTATCGGTGGCGGCCCACGCACCAAGCGCACCCGTACGCGCACTCGCTCGCGCTTCGTCGACGACAGCGCGGCGGCGGAGGACGGCGAGGACGACGACGAGGAGGACGAGGATTCGCAGATCGGCGAGAGCGACGAGGAGTGCGCGGAGCACGAGCTGGAGTCGAACTCTTACCTGTCGCACATGGCGGCGGAGGGGAGCTGCCAGAACGTTATCGGCTACGACTCGAACGAGGAGGAAGAGCTCTGCGGCGGCCCGTGCAGCCCTTACTCGCAGATCTGCAAGTTCTGCCTGCAGCGCCAGCAGCACTCCATGTACCGCCTCTAGGCCAAGCCATCGACCGCTCGCTTCTCGATCTTCGCCGACTTGCCATATTTATCCTTGATGAGCTTGGAGAACCGTGTCTTGTCCAGCTGCACTTTGCCCGGTGAATCGATGTCGACCACCGCCGCTGCGCACAGCTCGCCATCCTCCATTCTGATCTCGATATTAGTTTTAAAGTCATTAAACGGGGACATGCGTGTCAGTGTCTGTACTGTTGCTAAATCCCCTAATATGGAACGAAGATGTTCGATCAATCCCTCTGCTTGCTCCTGGTATGTGGTGGGGTCAGGCATTATGCCGGTTCGGATGCCCAAGTAGTATGTAGATCGCGTTTCGATTTGCTCGTCAGTCATCTGCTACAATTACCTTCTTGGAAAATGAGTACGCAAGTAGCGCACCCACGACGCCGCCGATAGCGAAGGCCGTGCCCAGACTCTGCACGATGACCCACGCCATATCAGGATCTTGGGGGGGCACTTCCAGCGGCGTAGGTGGAAGACACTCTGGGGGTGGGGCATCTAGCGGCCTCAATGATGGGTCAAAGTACTGAGACAGATCAGCCTCCAGCTTAATAGGGGGTTCGGGCTCCGGATTGTCCCCGGTGAGGTCAACCACCGGAAAGGGTTCAACAGAGAAGGTAAGCGACGGCTCCTTGCTTGACATGTTCTCACCATGATCACCAGAAATTCTGGAGTATGCATAACAGCACCTTGTCATGCGCACGCGCGTTGGTAAAGTCGGAGTATGCTCGAAGTGCAAAACAGTGCTCGCTAAGTCTAAGGGGGGCTATTGCGGCCCGTGCATGAGTAATTACAATCGTAACAGGCCTAAATCGGCCGTACGCACTTTACAGCGGCGCATGACCAGTCGGCTGGACAGCCGCTACGGCACGTCGCGCCCGTGTGACCAGTGGTTTTTGGGTGCCCGATCGCTGGAAGTGGCTAAGCATCTAATTCAGCGCTACGGCGGCGATGTCGACAACCTAGAGATTGATCACATAGTGCCCTTTGCAGCGGGTGCAGACGCCCAGTACACTTGCAACTGGGCTAATCTTCAGCTTTTGTCTCCTATGGACCACCGGGAGAAGTCCCGACTGTGGGCTGTTGCGCACCCGCTTGCGCTTCTTCTTGCAGTCGCGGGGCGGGAGCGTAACGCATCGCAAGGGCTTCTAGTGGCCCCGGTGTAGCAGACTTCCTGACGTATGCGGCCAAGACGTCTTGGAAGCCGTCCTCGGGGTACAGACGGAGATCGACATAGGGGTTCTCCTGGTCCCCGTAAAAAGGCAGTCCCATACTGTCTTCAAGATAGTAAGGTCCTTCTTTGTCCTTAAATAGCTTCTCCAACTTCCGGTTCATTATAAAGGTGTCTAGCTGCACGTAGCTCCAATGGTTGATTGTGAGCAGCGCGTGAAAGTGTGGGTGATGCCGATTCGGCCCAATCTCTATACCGGCCTGTAGGTCTACCTTTTCGACGTGGGTCTGGTAAGTATCCGAGAGATAACTGGAATCACCACCGTCACCGTAGAATAGCGGCTTCATCTCGGTCTTATTCGGTGCGTCAATAGTTACAAAGGCGTGGCGGCTGATGGCGTCGGTGGGATTGTCTTTTGTCATTGTAGTTTCAGCAGCTATTCTTTCTCCCTTGTCTAGTCTTTGGCCGAACCGCAACATCTCGGCGAGGTGAATATCGTTGCCGAAAACTAGAGCCACCGCGTCCCGCATGCGCTCTAAGATCAACCGAGACTCCTTTTCGCCAGTCAGCGGGCGATGTAAAGACCAAGTAATAAACAGCCTTGATTGACGCATTTTGCGATATTGAATAAGAGGTCGGGGTTTGCTATCATACCAGTAGGCACCAGTGTGTATCCACTGACCACCGGTGTTTTGCTTCATTACATAGCGATCACCAGTCCATTGACTCTCCTGTTTTTTAGGTTGTATAGCGTCAATCTCGCCTATCATCTTACAAGGCCACAGTTTCTCCTGAAAGTCTTCCTTTTCCAGCTTTTTTAGTCTCCCAGTCTTGTCGTACATTCCACGATGTGGCTGCAGCACGCGGGTCCGTAACGAGTTAGGATAGGATGTGCCGTCTACAACTAGTTCGATATTACGCTCCTCTCTTCTAAATAGATCCGCCTCGAACATCTTGGCCTGCTCCGCTGGCTGTGCGGCTACCCTTTGCTGCAGTTGCTGTATTAGTCCCTCTATGAGAGATTTAACCTGCGCGTCCTGAAGCACAAGATTTCCTGTTTCTAAGCCCTTTACCAGAAGCTCGAGTGGTTTACCATACTGCATCTGTGTCAATTTCGCCTCTGCATCAAGGCCATTGGCTTTGGCTATCTCTATTAGTTTTGCACGCTTCAGATTATTAAATCCCTTGTTTTTTTTGTTGTCGGTGGGGGTCACCCCGGCCTCTATTAGCAATTTTTTAAGAGCCGCAACGGCCATTTTTGCCAATGGTCCGGTTCCCGGGTTCCAGACGACCTGCTCAACGTGAATCTCCGGTGGCGTACTGAATTTAGTCATGTGTAAATCATTGAAGTTGTGCTGTTTCTTTTGAGCCTGAAACACCTTTTCCATAGCCGCGTCGAAGCCCTCGTCATCTTTGTTCTTTAGCTTGGTTCCACTAAGCACAAATGGCGCTATTTCACCGATATCTTTAGCGATGCTTGACCACCAGGCTGACTGTCTCTCTTTCTCTAGTTTAGGCACTATTCGCTCTAGGCCCTCCGTCACCGAGCCACGGCGCACTCTGTAGTATAGACCCGGCGCCGTCTCGAGTATGCCGGCGCAGTCTGTGCAGACATTCCCAAACTTAGACGCGCGCGCCAAATAGTAGTTCTTCTGCCCAAATTTGACTTTGGCTCGAGGCTGCATACGTCCTTGGATTGGTAACGGCAACCCCGCGCAGTGGCACCCCTTCCCCTTCTTTTTAGACTCGTTGTGTACCATAGACGGCGCCTTAGCCTTAAGATCGTCATACAGCCAATTATTGTACTCTCGGAATGTGGCTTTCTTTGTCTCTTTTTCCCCCTGTTTGTCTTTGTTTTCATAGAGTTTAGCGGCATTCTTTACAGCATTGCTAGAAGAGGCCAAACGTCTATTCAACTCGGGCTTGGTCATACCATTAAATTTACGGGTTGTCCAGTTATGACTACCCCCACCCATCAATTCGCCGCTAAAGTCGTGCAACATATTTTTGTCGGTGATTGGCTGGACCGCCCCCCCAAAAGGTATGCCGGCCTGAATCGCAGTAGCATTAATGTCCCAGAACTCGCTACAATCAAAAGGTTTGGGCGCTTCCAGCGGGTCCTCCTGTTTCCACGTGAGACCTGGCCAGGAGCGTGCCCACACCGGCGTATGTAAATAGCTCATGTATCGGCGTTCGAATTCGCAAAATGGTCTGCTGCAGCGCTTACAGCCAAAGCTGTACGTCTCCCCGTCTTTGAAGAGATCCTGTTGTGCGCGGTATGGGAGAAACTCGTAATGCCACGGCGAACTAATCCATTCTAAGACCGTCATCTGAATAGTATTTTTGATACCTTCCAACATTTCGAAGTATTCGACTGAGTCACACGTAGGCTCGCGCCCTGTTGTAACATTGCCCCTCACCTTTGACCACTCGAAACACGGGTGGGGTCTGGGGGGTTTGGTAAAAACAGCCGGTAAAATACGTTTCTGTCCCTTAGGACACGGCTTATTGTCGGGAGGGAAGAGTACTTGAATAGTCGACTGCGCACCCGGGCAACTGATTAAACCATGCGTCATTCCCTTTTGCTTCTCCTTAAAGGTGCAAGAGCGCATATCATGATTTTCGTGGTAGATCGCACAGATCTTCTCCACTTCAAGTTGCCATTTGCGCTCATTTGCCGGCAAGTCGCAGATTTTCATCTGGAGAATCACTTTACCGTCAATTTCTGTCGGGTAGCCAGCCTTTGCCGTCACAGATTTAATGCGCTGAGGTACTGTCTCGCCGTGTAGGTATAAGTTGGCGGTGGTGCCATACCTCTCGCGGTACTCATCTACCTGCTTTTGAGACATGGCGCCTTCATATTCTAGCGTCGACGTCGCTTTTTCAAATAGCAGTTCATGGCTGAAAGGCGCAGCTGCTGCACTGTAGAAGTGAGGGTTGAGTTTTTCTTCACCAGACTTACGCTCTTCACCCTCAGCTAGCTGGTTGATTGGTATATTCAGACTGGTAACCTTAATTTCTTTATTTTCTGTGAAGATGCTTTCGTCGGCTTCAGCAAGCGTAGCGGCAATACCCGTAGCCGCTGCATCAGACTCGGCCGCCCTGAGTTTTATCTGTTCTTTGCCAGAATCCCCGATTCCTTCATTAGCCTCTAGTGTTTTGCTCTGCACCCCCTCGTCTGTTCCCTGCACACTTACAGAGTTGGACAGCTTTGGAGTCATATTTGCTACGGTATCGGGCGACAACGGTGGTTGCTGCTGCGGTGGTGGTGGCGCGGAAGCCGCAGCAGGCGCTGGTGTTGTAGAGGAAGTACCACCGATGCCATAAATCACGTATTTCGCATTTGGTTTGTTGGAATTCCACTCTTTCAAGTCCCACAGCTCGTGCCATTTAAATTTACCTAAATCATCATAATCCAGGCCGCCTTTATTACGCATAGCTTCCAAACACCACGTTTCACGTGCCTCGTGTGTTTTGTGGATTAGCTGAAATTTTGGCTGAAAGTTATTAAAGAGACCAATCTTTTTTTTTGACTGTTTCTTTGGTTTGCCCTTTGGCCTCCATAGATGTAGAGCGTGCGGCCATAACCAATTACCAGTTGGGAAGCGGAAACCGTTTATTGCGCCTCGATCATCCTCTTGTGAACTGTAACGACCCTCGGTTTTGTCGGCGTAAAGTCTATCACTGGATAGAGCATCGGCCAACTTTTGCTGATAATCCGAGTCCATCACTCTCCTAGAAAACCCATTTATCCACACTTTTGCTTCATTTGCCTGCTGCGCGGTGGTTTTTTCGCTCTTGTGTGGGCCGCCTACATTTGGCGCTACTCGCAGCTTACCGTCTGGTGGTAGCCATTCCGGTTTTTGACCTTTTTTGGCTTCAGCCCAATGTCCTACCACATGAAACCATTGGGAGTAAGCAGTGCTTTCCTTGGCGTCGCCATCAGTGGGATAAATAACCCCTGGCAAATCAAACCCAACGTGTGTCAGATCTGCACTAAGTTTAAAGTTGCTATCGTTGGGCTTTGTGCCGCCCACATAGGGCCCATTCGTGTATTGCTGATTGACATATTTGCCATTCTTTTTGTCGTACAGGTCCTCGTAATTGGGCCACTGTTCTAGTTTGCCGCCTGGTTCTAGTTTGCCGCCTGGCGAGTCCGCCGCGAGTCGGTCCTGCACTCGCATTTTCGTTCCATAGCACGCATAACGTGGATTTGGTAACCTCATTCTTACTGTCTCCTCTACACCTTCGAGGTCACCGATACCCTCTATTGTCTGCGTCCAATTGTACTTTTCGTTCTCGCAATCCTCGTAATAGTACAACCCGAAAAAACCGCACAATACCGTTCCTAGGTAGGGACAATGCTGAATAGGTTTACATCCATCATTTTGCATGCTCCACCCTGGTCCGGTGTCTGATGTCCACGTGCCGTGATTTTTTAAGCCTATCGTCGTCATAGGTGCACTCTGGCGATGTATCATCATGCTTTGATAAAAATTGAACTTTCCACCTGGCTGCCCGGTTACCGCCGAAACCCAACACCCGTCACCTTTTGTGCTTCCTATCCATTTCTTTTTGGGTGGTTCATGGTCCCATAATGGAGCACCGTTACTCCCAATTGCATGCACTAAGCCTTGGCTATTCTTTAGGTACATAAAGAGCTCCTTGCCCCAGCCACTGGTGTGAATGGGTTCACCCTTACCAGTTGCGTTTGTCACGTTTTTGTTTTTTACTATGGCTTTTTTGAATGTTGTCGAATTCAAACCATTTGCAAGTTTTTTTGCAAATTCTCCTTCTGTGAAGTGTGTTTCTTTTTTTGGGGGAAACGTAACCGCCCCCGGCCCACCTGCTCCTTGAGCGAGAAGAAGATGCATAAGCATCTGAAAGGTTTCTCCGCCCCCGGGCTCTTCGGCATCGTAGGCGAAAATCTGACACCATAACTCAAAGCTCATTAAATCTTGAGGCCAGCTCTCTTTGAATGCAGCGCAGCGACCTTTTTTGCCGTCTACATCGTTTAGTGGGCCATATTGACCGCACGGAAATTGAACAGGGTAATATTTAGACGGCATGTGTTATAATTACCAAACACTCAGAAAGACTGACACTCACCGAGTGCGTGGATGCAATAGTGTTCATTTACTGTGCTCATGCAGCGACCTTTCACATAACACCAGTTGTGCTGTGACTCGTGAACAAGCGTGGACACCAACCCCGGAAAGGTAAATTGCCAGTTTTGATTGATCTCTATCTTGAAGCCTTGTGTCTGCCCGAGCAACTCTAGTGGTAGTGAGCTTAGACATGCTGACCTGACAGCGAGGATGCGGTCTTTGAAAGCAACCTGCTGCGGTTTGCAGCGGTACTTGCGTACAGCGTAGTTTCGAAACCGTGATTCGCAGGCTGTTTTATGATCCCTCAGTTGCTTGATCGCAGCTGACTTTGCCAGCTCCAGTAGACCCGGTGTCAGGGGTCTCTCCTTTTCCTTGCTGTACTTGGTAGGGTGCGGACCGCTGGCGCTTCGTAGGTGGTAACGTGTCTTCCGGCGCATCATCAAATGGGTCAGAAAAGTCCTCTCCCGGTGCGATGATCTGTTCCTCCTGCAGTTGAGCGACACCGTCCTTCATAGCCTCGTGCACCAGTGAGGAAATCTTTTCTTTGATCTCCTTCGGGAGCGGTGGCACTGTAGGTCCACCACGCTGCATGGCGGCGTAGAATTGGCCGTAGTAAATAAGTAGCTGCTCAAAGGTGTCCTTGTCGCGATGGATACGATACACTGTGACACCGTTAGGTGTCCAACATATGTAGTCACACCACTCCCGCCTCGTAATCTCCAACAAAGCGTTGACTTGCATCCAGTAGTGGCCGGGCACGCTGTCGTGTGGGCGCCGCTTGTAGAATGGGCATTTGACCTCGATCATTCCATCCGATCCGACCAGTCCATCTGGCGAGCCAGCTAGCCAGCTGTACACCGGATGAACATGCAGACCCGTTGCTTCGACTTGGTGACCCGTAATCCTCGAATACTCCATTATCCCGTTGGGCTCGTTGTCCACACCCCATTCTGTAGCTACATTGCCCTCGAAACGATCGAGTCCTAATGCGCGACGATACGCCTGCTGTCGCGAGACGTAGGAAACTTGGCCGAGTGCTGCGCCAAGATTGGATGCAGTAAGCTTGCCCCTACGCGCCAAATGCCACGCTTGTGATCGCTGCTGGAGCGATTCTGTACGCATTGTGCTTTCTGTCATCTCCCTAACACTCCAGTTAGAAACTTTTCTAATCTGCATGTAAGCAAAATGCCGTGGGGTGGTATCTGGAAGGAATATGGCATGAAATATGCACACTCAGCCATGGGCGGCAATACTGACCAATTCCCAAGTATTCAAAAACAACCTCACAGGGTCCCAGACCAAACTCCCTTGGACGGCGCCGCCAAGACGGCACTCGCTATAAAGGCGCTTGATGGTGCAGACAAGGATGCTGAAGCATGCCTTAAACAGGAATTTAAACTGTGGCTTCAGGGCATTCACCCGGTGCATAATGCTGCTGCAACTGACAGGACGCCGCATAACAGCGACGCTCACAAGAAACGTGCGATACAGAAAAGGCACATTTTCCCTAAAACACAAGATCTTATGCTAAAGCCGCATGACGATTGGCGTGACACACCCTGGGGCAACGCATCCCTCTCCTCACTGCCTGGCGTGCGCCAGTATCTGACAGCCGGTCAATGGGCCGAGACTGAGCAGGATGCCCAGATGAACCTTCTCGCTGAATATGGCCCAAATAACATAGATGAGGCTTGGACCTATTTCAAGTATTGGGTCAAGGGTGCGCCAATGGGTCCTCCATGCAAAGACAAATCGGGTAATGACATTATGACTGGTTATGACGGCCCAATGAATAACGGGGTTAATGGCCCAAGGCGGGGCAGATTTACCAACGGAACAAATGAGACTCCAGATAAATACTACGGTAGATATGGCGGCGGCAGCAAGATTCTTGAAGAGGGGGAGGACATGGACCTCACAGGAGAAATGGAAGCAGGAGGCGGCGGGACCGCAAGCGACCCGAACTTAGCAGCCAACATTGCCATGGAGATGCGTAAAATTTTAAAGGAGGTATTACCGAAGGAAACGGCGGTACCAGCACCGCCTGCACACCCGGATTTGACGAGCGCAGTTGAAGGAATTCCTG
>TARA_B110001452_G_scaffold262923_2_pt1 | contig 11796 bp, 11 predicted proteins | sample TARA_B110001452 | Tara Oceans TARA_B110001452 (sample SAMEA4396971) | marine metagenome | biome: Polar Biome; feature: [DCM] deep chlorophyll maximum layer (ENVO:01000326); material: water (ENVO:00002006), including particulate matter (ENVO:01000060) such as... | depth 25 m
GGATTATAAATTACTGTAGATTTTATATTAAATATTTCTTTTACAGTATTTTGAAATTCAAAACTATTAACAATAATTTTATCTGCTAACTTATAAAAATATTTTATTATAAAAAGTTTGTAGTCATTAATCCATTTATCAGGAGCTGAGTTTGCTCTAACAATTATTTTTTTATTTAAGATTTTTGCTATTAAAATTGCATATACATTTGCCTGAAAAGAAAAAATTACAAAATCTTGATTTTTAAAATAAAAGAAAATTAATGAAAAAATACATATTATATATTTAAACAATCTATTTTTAATATTAATTCTAATTATAGGTTTTACAATATTAACTGATTTATTTAATGTCAGGGAATTATCATAAGATAAAAAGTAAACTTTATTTTTAAATTTCTCACTTAGATGGTTAGCAATTAACTCTAAATTTTTTTCAACACCACCACCTTCGATTGAAGGATTAAAAATTAATAGTTTTTTCATTTTTTGGTTTTATACTTCAATGTTAAATTAATTATAAAAATTATGAATGAACTATATATCTAATCTTTATATCTGGGTAAAACTAAAATTATTGGTGATATAGACTTTATATATTGGTATAGATTGAAGACTCCTAAAAATTTACTAATGAAAAATTAAATAAAATTATTTAACTAATGAAATCGAAAATAAAAAAATATCTCTACAAAAAAATGTTTGAATCACAAAATAGAAAAATTATTAGTAAATCTAAATTTATTCTACCTAAAGATATATTAGATAACTATAAAGAATTACAATTTTGCAATTTTGGTAAAAAAAATAAAAAAAAAATATTTTATGTAATACAAAGAAAAATTGGAGGCGGTTTCTTTTCAAATTTATTATTTGTTCTAAATCATTTAGCATTTTCAGAAAAGTTCAATTTTATACCAGTAATAGATATGCAAAATTTTGAAGGTTTTTATAATGAAAAATATAAAATTAATAATAGTTTAAATTCATGGGAATACTATTTTGAAAAAACTAGTAATTTTTCTTTAGAAGAGGTTTATAAAAGTAGAAATGTTATTATCACTAGCAATAAAACTTTCCATAATTACAAATATAGAGCAAAAGATGAACATTTAAATTTAAAAAAAGTTTTTTCAAAATATATTAAAATAAAAAAAAATATCTTAATTGAGTTTAAAAAGATTATACAAAATTTAGATATTAATAAAAACAACACTATTGCTTTACACTGGAGAGGAACTGATCATAAATTTTTGCCAAATCATCCACAGCCACCTACAAGAAAGCAAATTTTTAGTAAAGTTGAAACTGCTATTAAAAATAAAAAATTTAATAAAATATTTGTTGTCACTGAAGATCCAGACTATTTAAAGATTTTGAAAAAAAAATATGGTAAAAGAATTTTGTATTTAAATTCGTTTAGATCCTCCAAATCATCTGATTTCTCCAACTTTAATAGAAAAAATCACCGATACAAAGTAGGAAAAGAATCATTAATTGAAGTTTTAATATTATCAAATTTAAATTATATGATTTGCTCGGAGTCAAATATTTCTGACTTTGTAACATTTATTTCCAAAAATAAGAATTTTAATGTTGATACCGTAGTTAATCCAAGAAATAGTAAAAATTCATTATTATGTTATTTAAAATGGAAATTAAAATTAATTCTACCCCCTTATTTTGGAGGCTATTAAAATAATGAAATCAATTGTATTATCATATTCTGATACAGGTGGCGCTGGTAGAGCCTCAATCAATATATGTAAATCACTTAGACATTTTGATATTGATTCTGAGGTTTGTGTAAAACAAAAATTCACTAAGTTGAATTTTGTAAAAAATTATTACAAAAAAAATTTTTTCTTTTTTGACAAATATAAGGAAAAAATTAATAGAAATATTGGAAATTTAACAAAAAAAAAAACTTTTAGTTATCAAAGTGCTTCAATTTTTCCAACAAACATAAGTAAAAAAATAAATAATAGTAATTTTGATATTGTACATCTTTGTTGGATAAATGAGTTTTTGTCTATTGAGGATATAGGTAGAATTACCAAACCAATAGTTTGGTCGTTATGTGATATGTGGCCTTTTTCGGGTATTAATCATTATGATGACTACGACACAAATGCTTTCTGGAAAAAAAAAGTTTATGATCAGGTTAATGAATTTTCAATAGATAGGTGGGTTATTAATAGAAAATTAAAATCTTGGAAATCGCCAATGAATATTGTGGTGCCAAATAAATGGATGTTTGACTGTGTAAAAGAAAGTAAAGTTTTATCAAACTTTGATTGTCATATTATTAAATGGCCAATTGATGATAAATTTTTTTTTTATAAGAATAAAATTGACTGTAGAAAAAGATTTAATTTTCAAAAAGATAAAAAATTAATTTTATATGGCAGCTCCAATGGGCTTAAGGATAGAAGAAAAGGATGGCAGTATTTAAATAAATCTCTTGAATATACAGAGGAAAATTTTGATTTAGTTATCTTGGGGTCAAAGGAAACGCTAAATACTAATATAAATTTTAGGGGAAAAATTCACTTTCTTGAAAAATTATCAAATGATGAAGAGCTTAGTGATTTGTACAATTCAGTTGATTGTTTAATTTGTCCATCAATACACGATAACACTCCACTGTTAACACAAGAAGCTCAAATGTGTGGTGTTCCAATTGTATTGTTTGATCATAATGGCCTATCTGAAATAGTTGATCACAAAATAAGTGGATTTAGAGCTGCACCTCTAGATTCAAATTCTTTAGCGACAGGAATTGACTGGGTATTAAAAAACTTAGAGAGAAATAATCTAATTAAAAATTCATTAATTAAATCTAAAGAACAATCATTACAAAATGTTGGACACCAATATAATGAATTATATAAAAAAGTTTTAGATTACTAGTTGCCTTGATATTAGATTGTTATAAGATTATTATATTATGCCTTTTGTTTCAATTTTACTTCCATACTTTAAAAAAGAGAAATATGTTTTTCAAACAATCAAAACAATTTTAAATCAAACATTCAAAAATTTTGAATTAATTATAATTTTTGATGAATATTTTAAAACAGACCATGAGGTATATAAGAAACTAAATGAAATAAAAAAAAGAGACAAAAGGATTAAAATTTTATTAAATAAAAAAAATTTAGGAGTTTCCGAGTCAAGAAACAAGGGTTTAATTAAATCAAAAGGAAAATATGTAGCTTTTATAGACAGTGATGACTTGTGGCATAAAAAAAAACTAGAAATTCAATTAAAATATATGTCTAAAAATAAACTAAAATTTTGTCATACTAATTATTATGTTATAAATGAGTCAAATAAAAAAATTGGAAAATTTATTGCTCCAAAAAACTTAACCTATAGTCAATTACTCAGATCTTGTGATATTGGATTGTCAACTGTGATAATTGAAAAATCAATCATAAAATTTTGTAAATTTCCGAAATTAAAAACTAAAGAAGATTTTGTAGTGTGGTTAAATTTGTCAAAAAATAATGTTCCTATTATTGCTTTAAATAAGTATTTGACATATTGGCGAACGACAAAAAACTCTTTATCTTCATCAGTAATTCAAAGATTAAAAGATGCATTTAAAGTCTATAGATACTTTGTAAAATATAACTTATTAAAAACATATTACTTCACTATCTTATTAGTTATGAGGTCAATTAATAAAAAAATTAAGATTTACTTATAATGATTGACATACTAGAATTATTTTTTTTTAGTGTAATTTTAATTGCAACAAATTTTTTTTTTCTAAAAAAAAATATCTTAATAGATGTTCCAAATATTGAAAAACATAAAAGAAAGATTTTTTTTTCAAAGAAAGTTCCAAAATCATTAGGGTTAATTCTGGGGTTATTTATATTATATAAATTTGAATATGATTTTTATCAAAAATTATTTATAGCTTTAATTTTTGTGCTTGGAGTTCTTTCCGATAGCAAAAAAATTAATTCTCCAAAAGTAAGATTTTTTATTCAAACAATAATAATATTTTTTGCCTTAATCTATTCACAAAATTTAATAACTGATACTAGAATACCATTTGTAGATTATATTCTTCAATTTGAAACTATTAAGTTAATACTTACTCTTTTTTGCATTTTGATTGTAGTGAATGGGTCAAATTTTATAGATGGACTAAACACATTGTGTATTGGTTATTATTTAAGCATTTCTATAATATTATATTTATTAAATACTAATTTGATTTTTCCTATCCAACTCATTCATTTTTTTATTTTAATCATGGGGATTTTATTTTTATTTAATTTTTTTGGTAAATCTTTTCTTGGTGACGGCGGATCTTATTTATTAGGCTTTACTTTTTCTGCAATTTTAATTGAATTGCATAATAAAAATCCAGAAATTTCACCATGGTTTTTTGCTGTGTTGCTGTGGTATCCAGCTTTTGAAATTTTATTTTCAATTATAAGAAGATCTTATCAAAATAAAAATCCTTTTTTGCCAGATAATGCTCACTTTCATCAATTAATATATCTATACTTTAAAAAGAAATATAATATTAACACTCCTTTTTTAAATCCAATTGTTGCAAATTTGATAAATTTTTTTAATTTAGTAATATTTTTATTTGCACTTTCAAATATGAACAAAACAACTACACTTATTGGTGTCTTCATGTTCAATTGCTTAATTTACTTGGGAATTTACTTTTTACTCAAAAAAAAATTCTTAGCTCCTAAATTTAGTAAAAAATAAATTAACCATTTCTATTAAAATTAAAAAACCATCTCTAAATGCATTGACTTTTTTTTTTCCAGCAATTCGCTTTCTTTCATATGAACTGCAAGATAACATTTTCATGCCCATATTTTTAGCCTTAATAGGTAGCTCAACACATAAACAAAAATCCTTATTTTTCAAATTTAATTTTTTCACTTCATCAGATTTTCCAATTACAAAAGTGTACAATATATCAGTAATAGGAAGATTAAACATTATTTTACCTAAAAAAGTAAAAATTTTATTTCCAATTAATGTAATAAAAGTATCATCTTCACTACCTGAATTTTTTTGGTATCTTGAAGCAAATATAAAATCCATATTAAGGTTTTTTGACATTTTAAGCATATTGGAAAACTCACTTGGGTTAAAAGATCCGTCCGCATTAAAAATACAAAAATACTTAGTGTCTAAATTATTTATTCCAGAAATTAAGGCATCACCATAACCAGAATGATCTTGATAGATTATATCTACCTTAAAATCCTTGATAGCATTAATTGTTGCAATATCATCTTTTTTTAAAATAATTTTTTTTTTACAATCTAAATTTTTTATTTCCTCCAAAACTCTAGGTAGGGATTCACTCTCATTTTTTGCTGGTATTAGCAATGTTAAATCGTTCATTTTATATTTTTTAGAATTTTTGTTAAAATTTTTTCCTAAATTAAATTTAAAAAAAATAATAGCAAGGATAAAAGTTGAAAATTCATATTATTGTTAGAAAATATAGTATTACACCGTATTAAAAGTTGAATTATGTTTTGTACTATCGAAGGGTAAGGTAAAAGTAATTGAATAAAAATATTATAATAGACAAATAAAAAATTAATGTTTTAATCTAAATGATGATTCCTAACTTGCTTATTTTTTTTATATTTTATTCCATAATTTTTTCTTCAGTTATTGGTTATGGTGTTTGGTTAGGTAAATTTTTTAATAAACAAAGTAGCACGATAAACCTAGGTTACTCTGGACTCATTGGAGTATTTTTTTTAATAGTTTATTCTTATTTATCTCACATTTTTATATCACACAATTATTTTCATAATGTAATTCTAATTATTTTGGGATTAATATTGTTTATTTTAAATTATCGAGTTTTTTTTAATAATAGATATTTCCTTTTACTAGTTTTTATTTTTATAACTTTATTTTTATCTGTAATTTTATATAAGGCACATGATGATTTTTCATATTATCATTTCCCCTATACCTGGTATTTAACGCAAAATTCAGCATTAATTGGTATTGGACAATTTAATCATGGATTTAGAACCCCATCATCAATATTTTATCTAAATTCTTTATTTTATCTACCAATAGTCAAATATTTTACATTTCAAATAGGAGCGGTATTGATTATGGGATTTACAAATTTAATACTAATTACAAAAATTATTTTGAGGATCGACAATAAAAAAACAGATTATATTTTGTTTTTAAGCATCCTATCTTTCATTTTCATAAATATTTTTTTTTATAGGATTCAGGAACATGGCACAGATAGATCTGCACAAATACTAATTTTTATACTATTTATTGAATTACTTTTATTTATAGATTTTAAAAATGAAAAACAAAATAATATTTCTAATATTTTAATTGTTTTATCTTTAATAATATCTTTAAAATCATTTTATATATTGTATCTTATTATATTCCCACCTATTGCTTTTATTTTATATAAGGAAAAAAAATTTTATTTAGTTTATGAAACATTAAAAAATAAATCTTTTTATTTATTATTATTATTATTATCTTTGATATTTTTAGTAAACTTTATAAACTCAGGCTGTTTAATTTACCCAGTTGTTTCGACTTGCTTTGACTCTGTCGTATGGTCAATTGGTTCTGAAAACGTTACAAAAATGAATAATTGGTATGAACAATGGTCAAAAGCTGGAGCAACACCAAATTTTAGAGTTGAAAATCCAGCTGTATACATTCAAAATTTTAATTGGTTATCAAATTGGGTAAAACTCTATTTTTTTAACAAAGTATCAGATTTTCTTTTAGGTATAATATTTACAATAATTATCCTTTTTTCATTATTTTACTCCACTAAAAAAAAAATTGTTAAAAGGAATAGTTATATATATATAATTTTTTTTATTTTAATTTTATTATTTCTTGAATGGTTTTATAACCATCCCGCTTTAAGGTATGGAGGGTACTGCGTAATATCGATATTAATATTTTTACCATTTTCATTAATGTTAGAGAAATATGAGAGTCCAAATAACAAGATTAAAGTGAAATTTCTTTCATTGATTTTAATAGTTTTTTTAATTTTTATTTCAAGAAATTTAATAAGAATTTCCAATGAAGTAGAAAAATATCATTATAAACCCGTTGTAAATACTTATTATAAAATTGAGGATAGTTATTTTAGAATAAACAATCGTTTTAATAAAATTCTGGATAATTATGAAAACTGCACTTCTTCTAAAAATGATTGTGACAACAAAATAGGATTTAGTATAAAAAGATTTTTACATACACATATATTTATTAGAAAAAATGATTAAATTTTTTACTCTAAAACTATTGCAGTTGTTTGATTTATACTATCAAAAAAAACTGTTTACTTTTTTAAAAAATAAAAATGTCAAAAATTTTGAAATTTTTTTTGATGTAGGTGCACATAAAGGTGAATCAATTAACTTATTTTCAAATAATTTTAAAATTAAAAAAATTTATTCATTTGAACCAAGTTTAATTAATTTTCAATTATTAAATAAGAATAAAAATTTATATGAATCTAAATTTAAAGATTTAGAAATATTTACAGAAAATTATGCATTAGGTAGAGAAAATAAAAACCTAGTTATCAAACAACTTGACGAAAGTTCCTCTTCAACTATTAACGAAATTAATACAAAATCTAAGTACTTTAAAAAAAAGTATTTTTTTTTAAATTTTTTAAAAAAAAAAGAATTTTATAAAGAATTAGAAATCAAACAAATAACTTTATCTAAATATATTTATGATCAAAATATTTTAAAAATAGATTTTTTAAAAATAGATACCGAAGGATATGAATATGATGTCTTGTTGGGATTAAAAAAAAATTTTTCAAAGATTTCATTAATAATGTTTGAACATCATTACCATGATATGTTATTAAAAAATTATGTTTTTCGTGATATACATAATTTATTGATATCAAATAATTTTAAACAAGTTTATAAATACAAAATGGCCTTTAGAAAAACATTTGAGTATGTTTATGAAAATAAAAATGAATTTATTAATAGTAGGGAAAAAAAGTTTCATAGCACAAAATCTACTTAATTATTTAAAAAAAAAAAATATTAATGTAAGATCAGTTAGTTTTAAATTTTTTATTAAAAATTATAAATTATTACTAAATAAATATAATAATATTATAAATTGTACATCTAATAAAAATTTTGTACAAAAAAAATATAATGTTAAGAATGATCATGACCTACAGATTGCTAATAAAATCAATAAATCAAAAATTAAATTAATCTTTTTAAGTACAAGAAAAATTTATCAGCCAAAATTTAATATTAAAGAAAATTCTATAAAGAAACCAAAATGTAATTATTCGAAAAATAAATTAATTTCTGAAAATTCAGTTAAAAAAATTATGAAAAATAAATTATTAATTTTAAGAATCGCAAACACTATCGGTTTACAGAGTTTTAATAAAAGAAAGTTGCACAATACTTTCATAGATATATTTTTTAATAAAATTAAATTAGGTTATATTTATAATAGTAACGATATTTATAAGGATTTTATTCATATCGATAAATTAAGTGAGATAGTATTTAAATTAATCAGAAAAAATGCACATGGTATATTTAATATCTCAAGTGGAAAAAAGGTTTATGTTAATGAAATAGCAAACTGGCTTAATTATCATAATAAAAATACTCCTATTATAATACCCTTATCAAAAAAGCTTAATAAAGATAATTTTACATTAAATAATTCAAAGTTAAAAAATAAAATAAAGATTAAAATTAGCCTATCAGATCTTAAAAATGAATGTATAAACATAAGTAAAATTTTTTTTAAAAAAGATGAAAAATAAAATTGCATTAATATTTGGTATTACTGGTCAAGACGGTTCATATTTAGCAGATTTTTTATTAAAAAAAAAATATACAGTCCATGGTGTTAAAAGAAGATCATCATCTTTTAATACTGCGAGGATAGACCACTTGTACCAAGACCCTCATGAAAAAAATAAAAAATTTATTTTGCATTACGGAGATGTAACGGACTCAATTTCAGTTTCTTCTTTAATCAAAAAAATTAAACCCACAGAAATTTATAATTTAGCAGCACAGTCTCATGTTGCGGTATCATTTGAAGTCCCAGAATATACAGCTAATGCCGATGCTGTTGGACCTTTAAGAATTTTAGAGGCAATAAAATTTCATGCAATGCAAAAAAAAACAAAATTTTATCAAGCAGGAACCTCAGAAATGTTTGGAAAAGTTCTTGAAACACCACAAAGTGAAAAAACACCCTTTTATCCAAGAAGCCCATATGGAGTTGCAAAAGTGTATGCTCATTGGATCACTATAAATTATAGAGAAGCTTATAATATATTTGCATGTAATGGCATCTTATTTAATCACGAAAGTCCAGTAAGGGGTGAGACCTTTGTTACTAGAAAAATTATAATTGGACTTTGTAAAATTAAAAATAAATTACAGAAAAGATTGTATTTAGGAAATATAGAATCAAAAAGAGATTGGGGACATGCAAAAGATTATGTTGAAGCTATGTGGAAAATGCTCCAAAAAAAACAAGCACAAGACTATGTAATTGCAACTGGAAAACAATATTCAGTAAAAGATTTTGTAAATTTAGTTTTGAAAGAACTAGATATTAAATATCAATGGAGAGGAAAAGGCATTAATACAAAATGTTATGATGATAAGGAAAATTGTATTATTGAATGTGATAAAACTTATTATAGACCTTTAGAAGTAGACACATTACTAGGTGACTCTAAAAAAGCACGAAAAGAATTAAACTGGAAACCTAAATATAAAATAAAAGATTTAGTTAAAGAAATGGTTAATTCTGAATTAAAAAAATTAACTTAAAATGTTAAATCTAAAATCGAAAATATATGTTGCTGGTAGTACTGGCCTTGTTGGTAGTGCAATAATTAGAAGATTAAAAAAAGAGGGTTATAAAAATATAATTATATCAAATAGAAAAAATTTAGATCTCACCAATCAATCAAAAGTTTTTAAGTTTTTAAAAAAAAAAAAGCCTGATTTTATCTTTATAGCTTCAGCTAAAGTAGGTGGAATTTTAGCAAACAGTAGATTTAAAGGAAGTTTTATCAACGAAAATTTAACAATTCAGTCAAATTTAATTCATGGGGCATATCTTAGTGGTGTTAAAAATTTAATATTTTTGGGTTCAAGTTGTGTTTATCCAAAAAATTGCAAACAACCTATAAAAGAAGATTATTTACTTACTGGGCCGTTAGAAAAGACAAATGATGCTTATGCAGTCGCTAAAATTGCAGGTATAAAAATGTGTCAAAGCTATAATGAACAATACAAAACCAATTATAAATGTCTAATGCCAACAAATACTTTTGGGCCAAATGATAATTATGATGATTTAAGCTCACACTTTTTTTCTGCCCTCATAAAGAAAGTTCATAAATTAAAAAAGAATAAAAAAAATACATTGTTAATTTGGGGAAATGGTAAGGCTAAAAGAGAAGTCATACATGTTGATGACCTGGCAAATGCATGTGTTTATTTTATGAAAAAAAAAACTAATCATTCTCTTATAAATATTGGTACAGGAAAAGACTATTCCATTAAATACTACGCAGAATTAATTTTGAAAATTTTACTACCTTATAAAAAAATAATTATTAAATATGATAGATCAAAACCTAATGGGACTAGTCGAAAAGTTATGGATATATCTTTAGCAAAAAAATATGGATGGAAATCAAAAATGAATCTTAATGATGCCATACACCGTACTTATAAATCTTTTTTAGAAAGTCTTAATTAAAATTATGAAAAATATAATAGTAGTTACAGGGGGTGCGGGGTTTGTTGGATCTAATTTGATTGCTCTCTTATTAAAAAAAACTAAATGTATAATTATTAGTATCGATAATTATTCTACTGGAAATAAAAAAAACCATAAAAAAAATAAAAGGGCACAATATATAAAAGGAAATACCAAAAATATTTCAACAATACTAAAAGATAAAAAAAATAAAATCAAAGCAATTTTTCATTTTGGTGAATTTGCAAGAATATATCAAAGTTTTTCAAAGATGAATGAATGTATTGATTCTAATTCTGTAGGTTCTAATGCGGTTTTTAATTTCTGTTTAACAAATAACATAAAACTATTGTATTCTGCAACTTCAGCTACTTTAGGCAACAAAGGAAAAGATAAAAATCTATCTCCATACGCATTTACAAAATCTAAAAATTTAGAAATGTTAGAAAATCTAAAAAAATGGTTTGATATGAAATATGAAGTAGTTTATTTTTATAATGTCTATGGTGAGGGTCAAATAAAAACAGGGAGAATGGCCACAGTTATAGGAATATTTGAAAATCATTATAAAGAAAATAAAGCATTACCTGTTGTAAGGCCAGGCAACCAATCTAGGAGATTTACTCACATTGAAGATACTATCGAGGTATGTTACTTGGCCTGGAAAAAGAATAAGTGTCAGCACTATAGTATTTCAAGTAAAAAATCTTATACCATCATTGCAGTTGCTAAATTATTTAAATCAAAAATAAAACTTTTGCCAACAAGAGCAGGGGAAAGATTTGCCTCAGCTTTAACAAATATGAACTTTTCTAACACTGTTCATAGTTATTATGGCAAAATAGATCTAAAAGACTATATTAAAAATTTCATAAAAACCCATGGAAATTAAAGTAAATTTAATCAATAAAGTTTGTTTACAATCAAAATAATTTAAGTATAAGTTTACCGCCGGTGATTATTGCGAAGGGGTAATACCCGATCCCATTCC
>TARA_B110001452_G_scaffold267537_1_pt1 | contig 11795 bp, 7 predicted proteins | sample TARA_B110001452 | Tara Oceans TARA_B110001452 (sample SAMEA4396971) | marine metagenome | biome: Polar Biome; feature: [DCM] deep chlorophyll maximum layer (ENVO:01000326); material: water (ENVO:00002006), including particulate matter (ENVO:01000060) such as... | depth 25 m
TCTCAGATACCCGTCGGCGCCGGGCCCCACCCTCCTTTCCCGTCGAATACAGACACGCTGGCCAGGCATAAACGAGAATATTCTCACGAGAACTTTAATGTCCGGAAACCGTCCGCCCCACGCTCTGGTCTACGTGCTAGTCTACGTGCGCCTTGGCGCTGAGGATGTGCCGCAGCGTCGCCATTAGACGCGGCAGTCCCGCGCACACGAGTGCCAGGAACAGAAGGATTCGCGCGGGGAGAATGCTCCCTACGACGTTCCTGCTCATGCTGTAGGAAGAGGGCGTCACGAAGAGGTCCACAATGATGACGGAGAGAGCCACGCTCTGGCACACCCACATGATACCGCTGTACACGAGCACGCCCCTGTACGTGTGGTTCGTTTCGCTCTCCCAGAGCACGGCACAGCAGGAGGCGGAGAAGGCGCACCTCGACGTGACTATGAGCGATATCAAGATGCCCGTGAGAAGGCGTGCCGTGGGGTCAAACTTGCCCATTGATACCACGAGCGTGGGAGCTTCGGCAAAGGCCATCATGACGGCGGACGTGGAGTCAATGATGGCCGTGGACCCACCCAACATGGAAATGGGTGGCTCGCCGTCGGCGCTGATGCAGAAGTAGCGCAAGGTCCAGTGGATGACCGAGAGGACCGTGGCGGCCAGCTCGCTGATGCACACACGCGCCTGGTCGTCCATGTACAGAGACGGGACCCTGTACAGAACCATGAGCCCTCGTGACGTGAACGCGAGGGCTCCGATGAGGCGGTCTTCGCTCGTGGAGAAGGAGATGTCCTTAGCCTCCGAGACTTGGTTGTTATCTGTTGCGGATTCTATGCAGTGCTTGAAGAGCCACGAAGAGCTGGCGGTCGCTCGCTTGGCTCTCACGTACACCACCGCAGCGGCGAGCACGATCATGAGCAGCTTCACAAGACTGAGGATGAAGGCATCGGTGGAGTTGGCCAGTCGCGGAAGTCCCGAAAGCGTGGGGTCGTAGTCCGTCCACACACCCACGTTGCCGTTTTTGTCAATGTTGAGTGCCACACTCGAGGTGGCGACGCGGCGCATGGGCATGTTGGGCGTCTCTATGCATGTGTTGTAGGGGTCGCAGTCCAGGCGGTAGAGAACGAGGTCTCTGTCCAGGGCTTCTGAGTTGGCAGCACACGCCGTCCCGAGCTCCGCGATGACGCGGCGCGCGTCAACGCTCCCCGGCTCGCTGTTGTAGAGGGAGGTGTCCAAGATTGACAACCACGACGCCTCCACCCCCGCTCCGACCGGGAACAGCTGCACGTCCTCGGTGTAGTTGACGCCCACGCACGCCTCTGTGTACGTGCTGTCTGCCGCCGGCGATGACCTGGTTTCGGTGCTTGAAAGAAGAGCCATCCTGTTCGCCACGATTGCACCCCCTTTGACGGACGCCTCCACCATCCCGTCCGACGATGTCGTGAACGGGGCCTCCGCGTAGCAGATGTGTGTCGACGTGATCCAGTAGCCCATTCCATGGCGCAGAGAAAGCTCCCCCCCCACTCCCGAGATCTGGGACGCCGTGGTGTAGTGGGCACCCTCCACTGACGCATGTCTGTAGTCGAACCTGGCGACTCTGCGCACCTGATGCCCAATGGGGCCATCCACCTGGATCACCACAATGTCGTGGCACTGGCCATCGATGCCACAGGAGACGGTGGTGCTTTCCACGGTGTCCTGTGCAAAGAGACGCATCGACGGCTCCGTGGCGTTCCGGGCCAACACCCTGTCCAGTCGCAGCAACAAGGATATCTGCTTCGTGGGGGTGCCTACTCCCAGGTCCGCCGTGATGTAGTCGGCGTGTCGAGTCACCCGAAGGCATGTAGCGTCGAGTGGGATCTCTCGGTTCCCGGCGAACATGCGCGGAGAAGGAGGGGAAAACGCACATGCCATACCAACCGCGACGTAGCCAATGGAAGACAGGACGAAAAACCAAGTCGCGAGGGGCCACGCACCCGAGTCGTACGGATTGTTGATGCCAGTCTCTTTGTGTGGATGTCCCGTGGGGAGGATGCGTTTAGTAAGATTATTCAATTCGACTGGCACGTACTTCACAGGTGCAATGTGGCTCTGCATGCTGATGTCCCACAGACCGTCTTGTCCTAAGACGCGAACGGGCTACAAATGTCGAACACGAGCCACTATTGTCGCGCACATCCGTTCCCACAACCAGGCCACACCGGACCGCCCTCGCGCCGCGCTCTCCCCTCCGTGTTCCACTCCCGAATGCCAGTCTAGAACTGACCGATGAAGACCGAGTTGCCCACCCAGAAGACGGTGGTCTTGTCGCGCGAGTCGCAGTCCACGCGAGCGACCTTCTTGAAGACACCCGAAAGGCCGGGGTCCTCCGAGGAAGAAGCCTCGGCGGACGGAGCGGGGCGCTTCGAGCCCACGGTAGGCGAGCTCGCCGGAGCCGCAACGGAAGCCGCCTCAGCGGGAGCTGCGACCGGCGGTTTGGGCTTGGCCTGCTGCGTGAACTGCAGCATGGAGCCCTTCTTGGATGGCTGCGGCATCGCCGCACCCTTGGCCGCAGCGGCTGAGGGGGCCGGTGCGGCGGCCTCCTTCTTGCTCGACACAGCGGGCGGCGCGGCAGCGGGCGGCGCTGACTTCTTGTCGGCCTTTGCCGGCATGGCATCCTTCTTGCCGTCACCCGAGGGAGCTTTCTGCTTCTTCCCCTCCGGCGCGGGAGCGGGAGACGACACGGGGCGCTTGTTGCTCGAGGATGAGGCGGCCGCAGGCGGGGCAGGCTTGGGCTTCTTGGCGGCCGAAGGCATGGCAGGCTTGGTCGCGGTCGACGAGGACGCCTCCTCGGCCGGAGTCTCAGCGGCCGCGGGCGCAGCCGCCTTGTCGGAGGCATCGTCTCCGGGCTTGTCCTTCTTGGCGCGCTGCATGGGCGTCGCCTCCGTCTTGATGCCGGCCACCTTCTTCCACCCGTTGGGCTGCACTGGGAATGTCTTGGCGTTGTCACTCTCCGGCTGGTACTTGGTGACGAGAGACGAGTTCTTCATGTGGTCCAGCTTGGCCATCTGGTGCACAAACTCGGTGACGACGGCCTTGGGGATGGGGCGCAGGATCTGGTTGTCGTTACCCTTTGGCTTGGTGTTGCCCTTGATCACCACGCGCGCGTACCAGTGGAACGGCCCCTTGTTCTTGTCGGTGCTGAGCACGGTGCTCTCGTCGTGCACACCCTTGACAACGACGATGGAAAGCGGCGGAAGCTTGTCCGCCTTGGGCCAGTTCTTGGCGTTGTTCATCTGTCCGAGCGTCAGCGCGTCGGGGACCTCGATGCACGTGTTGTGGTCGCGGATGCGCCCGGCCTTGTCGCCAAGGGCGGAGGGTGGAATGTAGTAGGCCGCGCGGTTGAAGAGAATGTACGCCTTCTTGTCCTCCTCTTCCTCCTCCTCCTCGTCGTCGTCGTCCTCCTCCTCCTCGGCAGCAGCAGGCGCGGCAACAACACCCTCGTCGTCGTCGTCGTCCTCCTCCTCCTCCTCGGCAGGGGGCACCGCTCCGGCTCCAGTGTCTATCTCGTCGTCGTCGTCGTCGTCGCCAATCTCGTTGTCCTCCTCCTCTTGCGCACCAGGCTGCTCGTACTCGTCGTCCTCGTCGCCGCCGCCTGCCGAAGACTGCGGGGTCCCGGCAGCGACTAGATCATCTACGTCCTCGTCCGCCATCTGCGCACGCGAAAGGTTCCGGGTGTCAACCTCGTACTCTCCGTCGGATTCACAATTGCTTCCTGCGTCTGACATTGGAAAGAGATCGGCGCCGGGCCTCGAGAGGTTGTGTGGGGCCGCTGGGCGGTTGGCGGTTGGATGCGCAGGGTCCACAGTCTGGCCCTTTGCTCGTGCTATAAGGTGAGATGCTGTTTGGCCACTAACAGTATGGTGGCAGGTGTTCCGGCGCCGACTGTTGGTGGCGCGGCGCCGTGTGTGTATGCGTGCTGTTCGGCGCCGGGGCAAGTGTGCGGCCGCCTACGGGATCGTGGGTAGGGGGTAGGGGGTATGGGGTGGCGGACACGCACCGGGTCTCCCCGCGACGAGCAGCGCGATCGGGATGAGGGGCTGGGTTCGCTTTGGCCCCAGCACGGAGACCGCGCCCTTTCCATGATACAAAATACTTCAGAACAACCGGTGCCGCTTTAGCGACGCCACTCACACGACACTTTCTGCGGATACCACGCACTGTAATATTATTAAGACGGGTTGCTAAACGCTGAATTTGCAATGTACGCTTGGAGACCAAGCCCGAGCACAGTGTAGCAATTCACTGCCTCTGTGGAAGCGCGAGTAGAAATCGCTAAGAAGGACATCCTGTCCTCCTCTGTGAAAGGTGATGGTATCGCCCTCGTCGTGGGTAAGTTCAGTCCTGAGAGCAATGCAGAGTGCAATATCAAAGGGTGCGTCGCGGTCGAGCTTCCGGCGCGCGCGCCCGAGGAACCCACAAGGAGAGGACGCGGAGTGTCCTGTGTGCATGGAGCGTACCGTAGACGACCGCAGGCCCGTCTGGTCGTTTGGATGCAGCCATGCCATCTGCAACAAGTGTGACGATCAGCTGTTTGTCAGGGCGGATGACAGGTGTCCCACGTGCAGGGCTCCGCGCACGGAAGAATCAAAGGCAAGGCAGATGCTGGACGGTGCAAGCGCGCTACGCAGGTCTCAGGCAATGATGGAGCGGGCAGAGAACACCCCCCAGCCACTCAGCGTATTCTTCCCTTCGGTCCCGGTGGAGGAGCTTACCATTCAGCACGCATTGCTGATTCGACCGCCCTCCAGCGGCGAGGGCGACGGCGGCGACAGTCCCGGGCTGATGGTCGCGGCCTCGGACCACCCCATCATGCAGGACCCGGCCATTCAGCATGCCGTGCGCGCCCTGACCTCGGTCGGAACGATCGCTGAGTTTTTCCAGGCGGCGGATACGCTCAGGTCAAGCGGTGTGATGCGAGGCCTGCGCAGCCGAGGAGCGTCCGGACGCCGATCCTCGGAAACCACAGTTCGTACGTACGTAGTGGCGCACAATGCGAGATAGCGGGATTTTGGTGTATAACACGACTTTAACACAAAAACACACCCTCCCCCACTCTACTCTATGGAGAGTAGAATGTCCTCAACGGTCTCGTCGTTCTCTCTCTTGATTCAGGCCACGCTGACCTTTCTTCCACTGCCGCCCCACGGGGCGGTTACGGTGAAGGCGGTGTTGGCGAGGTGCTCCCCCCTCCCTGGGAACTCTCTCCGCCCCCGAGACGCCGCTTCGTCCCTTGCGCGCGCACGCGAGGCATGCCAAAGACTTCCATCGCAATGTAGTCTAGGATCATGTCGCGCACCTCCGGAGCCACGTCCGAGCAGTAGCCGATCTCGCAACCAACGCGAAGCAGGTCGTCGTCATCGGGAAGGCGACCGGATGCCATGGCGTACAGCCTCATTTTCCTCACGTACTCGCTTCGGGCCAACCGCTCTGCCGGCTTGAGGCGGTCGAGGCTGCACTCCGGGACCTTTCTGACCACCTTTCCGACCTTGTTTTTCGGGATGATCGGGCTGAAGTGTGGGGCCTCGCTGATTCCCGCATTCATGTCGCCTTCGTGACGCGGGTCGTTGTCGGGGAAGTGGCGGACCATAATGAGGGTGGGAAGCGCGCGAGCTTCGTCGGGGCTAAGCGGTGTGTACTCTGATGCGCCGCCGTACATGTCGTCACGGATGGGGTCGTCCGCGGTTGGCGAGTCGGGGGCATTGGCTGCCTGAAACCGCGCCACGGTCTGCGCGATCTCCTCGGGGGTGCGCTTGACAAACGCGCCGTCCGGGGTTTTCTTGCACGGCCAAGCCTCACCCCAGGCCCGAAGCCACTCCAGACGATCCACCTTTGCCTCCATGGTTCCCTGTGTGGGGTTGGCAGGATCCACGTTCAGCATCAGCATGATGATGTGGACGTTGAAAAGCTCCGCGGCGGCGTCCGCCTCGCACTGACCAGCAAAGTCTCCGCGGCGGCCAAACCGCTGGACGTAGAATGCGACGACCTCGCGCGGGGTCATGTCGTGTGGCGGGTTCCTCTCGACTGCGACTTCCTGCTCGAGGAACGTGCAGAAGGATGCCGCGTCCGGGTGGACCGACCTGTCCCACGCGACCTCGTGACGCGCGGCAAAGTCGGCATCGGACTCCTTCTTGACCCACTGCCCTAGCTCTCCAGCTAGCTGCGCGTCCGAGCCAAAGTGCTCCCACTCGCGCTGCATGTACTGCATGACTTGGGCACGGAGAACAACACCGTTCATGGTCTTGGAGAGGTTCTCGTACGGGTTGGGCAAGGGTGATCCGTCGGGACCCATGCCAGGCATGGACGGAACACGGAGGAGCGTGGCGAGTGAGTGGTAGAAGCAGTTGCCGTCGCGGCGGACGCGGATCGCCTGGTGGCTGCTGTAGAATTTCAGCCTCTCGATCTCAGATTCCAGGCGGAAGTAGGAGGTTTGATCCGCCTCAGTGAGCACCTCGCCGCTTGCGACTTTTTCGAGCAGCGTGTTGAACTCACTCTTCATTATCTCCAGCTCCGGGGGGGCTTCCTCCGCCGTCTTTTTGATCCACTCCTGGTTCCACTCGGGGTTTCCCCGAGCACCCTTGAGTGGCCACTCGCAACGCGGGGCCTCGGTGTTGACAGTAAGTTTTGCAAGACTGGGAATCATTAGACGTACGCGCGTTCTGTCCGCGTGTCCGCGTGTCCCGCTACTGTCTACTGTGCACACAGACGTGCTTATCTGTGTCCACTACTTCTTTTTCTTCCCCTTGGAGGAGGATGAGCCCTCGACCGGCTTGCGGGCGATATCGCCCTTCCCCTCCTCCCCGCACCGCTTGCATCCATCTGTCACGGGCTTCATGTTTCCCAGCGCCTTCTCCGCACAGTCGAAGCACCGGCGGCGGTTGCACTTGGGGCACTCTCCCACGCTACAGTTGAGGAGTACGCCCTGAAGCGGCGTGACCACGTTGTCGCAGTCGGCGCACAGGTTGCTACAACCGTCGCCCACGAGGTACGTCTCGATTCCGAACTGGTGTACGACGAACGCCCCGTGAAGCATGGCTATCGAGGAGGCACCGGCCGCGCTCTCCATCGCGTCAAGACAGAGTTTGTGGTCTAGCATCTCGTCGAGGTCGTCGTCGGAGGAGTCGCTTTGTAAGGCGGAGGAGGAGCTGTCGCTGCCGCTGCCGCTTCCTTCTCCCTCATCTGGCGAATTGGTGCATTCACAGTCCCCTTGTCCGTTGAGTATCTTGTCCGCGCAGCAAGGACAAACGCCAAACGGGAGGTCCGCTGAGTCCGCTTTCATCCTCTTGTGTTTCTTCTTCTCGGAGGGCTTCGCCACGTTGACGTTGTTCTTGCTGAGTTGCACGTCGCCGTACATGCCGGTCCTGAGCCAGATCTCCACACAGTCGTGGATGCGCACCAAGGTGGTGCGAATGTCTGCCTTTGGCGCGAGGGTGATCTTGTTGATGGGGGCCTCGTATATTGGCTGCGCCATGCCCGCTTTGGCGAGTAGCTGGTACTTGATGTCGGAGACCGCGTCCTCCACCAACTCCGCGCGTCCGAACGACGTGTTCAGATGGGAGCCGCTGCGTGCCTCCTCTGCGGCAGCACCGTGCGGGTCCGCCATGGTCTTGGTGATCACGCGCTGGCCGACCCTCTGCCAGAACTTCATGTTGTCCTCGAGGCAGCTCGCCAGACCGCTCTCCTCCTTGACGCGCTCGTGCGCATTCTTCAGTCCGCTCTCTATCACGACGTCGATGGCAAGCATCCCGTTCTTGGCAACCGGGATCCAACGCGAGTTGACCATGGAGCACATCTCGTTGTTGGCGTACGCGTCCTGGGGGGTCACGCCCTGCTTGAGACCAAACTTCTCCGGGTAGCAGGCGATGCGCATGGCAATGACCATGACGAGGGTGATGCCGATGGGAGAGTGCAGCATGTCGGGAAGCACACCCTCGAAGAAGGAATTGCACAGCATGCCTATGATGCCCTCTGCTCCTAGAAGGTCGGCAATGGTGAGCGCCGAAGAGATGGACGCCGCAGCCTTCTGCTCGCCCGAGTGGGCGCATAGGCGGCGCGTGGTGTTGTGGACGCTGCGAACGTGATCATCGTCCGACATCGACTGCGACGAGCGCTTGATGGGATCCGGCTGGTCCAGCCCCACCATGTGGGCGGCCATGACGAGGTATGCGTCTCCTGGGCAGATGGAAAACGAGATCTCGCCCTTGGTGCCGCGGCGGTTGCTCTTGGTGGTCTTGGTGACGCTGACGCACGAGGGGCGGATGGAGTGGAAGCCGTCAAGGTCGATGTCGGCGTGTCCCTTAGAGGTGTCTCTGTGCGGGTCGTGCTTGTTGAACAGGGACGGAAGCAGTAGATGCACCCCGCGACACCCGATCGTCCGCGCGCTCGTCAGTGGTAGGCTCTCCTCGCCGGTGACGCAGATCCGCGGGTTGAAAACCATGGCGACGAAAACCTGCGTGCACTGGCTGTGTCCCGTGAGGCGGATGGCGATCATGCGCGACTCGTCGCCCACCGGCTTACCGATCAGTCCGCGAGGCGTCTGGCGGATCTGGATGTGCTCGCCCGTGAGGAGGCGGAGACCACGCCCCCAGTACCCGTCGGAAGGGTCGGAGAGCGCGCACTGCCCGCCAATTATGACGCCCACAACACCACCGAGTGGCTTGATCAGCACATCGTCCAGAGACTTGATGCTTTTCAAGCTCTCAGCGGGGAAGTTGTCCAAGGTGTCGTACACCTCGTCGGACCCGGGAACGGGGCGGTTTGTGTGGAACACCCCGTCCTGTGCCTTGTAGACCCCACGGCAAATGGCCTCCGCGGCCATCCGCGCCTTCTCCTCATTCGCTCCAGTGTCGGACACATTAAATGTTACCGTCCCTTCCGGATGAACCTTGACTTCGGGCATGACAAACCGACAATTTTACTGTTCAGTGGCAGAGTCTTTGCTTGACCGTACTTTCTATGGCCACCCACACCCAATACTACCCGGCGCCGGCACTATGAGTGCGATGCGACTCCTCCTTGTCTCCCGTAATGTGTCCGGCGCCGCAGTGCGTGCACGCGGGAGGTTCGTGTCTCTTCACTCGGCGGTCGCGGCTGCCTCGGCCTTCTTTTTCTCCTTGATCGGGGCAGGCTTCAGTGCGTCACTAACCCCCGTCAGCTTGTCGCCGGTGTACACGGCGATGCTCCCACACAGCTTGGAAAGCTCCTCGTCGCTGCGAATGCTGAGAATGATGTCCTCGGGTGTCACGCGCTTGCGCTTGGCACCTTGAGTGTGGCTGCCCGCGAGCTCTAGGATTTCGGCCGCAATGTACTCAAGGACAGCCGTCATGTAGACAGGAGCCGAGCCGCCAATGCGCTTGGCTCCGCTCGACGTCTTCATGGTCCTGTTGATCCGGCTTACCGGAAGGGTGAGACCAGCCTTGGCCTGCTTGGACATTGACTTCTTCTTCTCGGCTCCCTTGGGCGGCATGGTGGCTGTGTGGTGCGGGTGTGGTGCGGGTGTGACTTCTCGGATATACTCTTCGGTAGATTGATTTGGGACACGCCAACTTAGCGGTGTGTCTTTTGCATCTGTCGGGTTGAATTTACACAAGGTGTTCGCCACACAAACGCATGGCCGTAGATGATGTGAATAGACTCCGGCGCCGACGTCTACATCAACACTGCTGCACTGCTACACAAAGGCGCCCGTCACCCAGGCTACCAATGCGGCGACCGCCGCGAAGGACGACGGCACGATCTCCACAACGCTGACTGCGGGTGCAGGGGCCCCGAGGAAGGCCAGAACAGTAACGTACACGACCGCCACGAGTGGCACAGAGAGGCAGTAGGCAGTCGCCCTCGCGTAAGAGTCGAGGAGCTGAACCTCACAGCGGCATGCGTACAGAGAGACCCATGCAAAGAACGGCACAAAGTGGTTGAGTATGAAAGCAATGGTGGTCCTCTTCCCAGAGTTGTCACGCAGCACCTCGTCGTCGGGGAGGGCGCCATTGCCCCCTGCGATGAGCAATGCCGATGCCAGGTACAGGCCGCAGGTAAGTGATGTGCCAAACGTGGCCACGACCGCAAGCAAGCCGTTGATTATGGAGTTGTCGCGGATGGTGTAGCGCAACTGGAGCACTTCCTTGACCCCGGAAACAACCACGTGGACGGCCATGAACACGAGCGTCACGGTGAGCGTCACGTGGGTGAGGTGGTTGTACACGCGCTCGCTGCCGTAGATCTCGACCAGCTTGTACTCCTCGTACGTCATGCCAGCAATGTACATGAATGATCCAGTGAGTGTGTTGCCAAAGATCGACACAAAAACACCGATCAGACTAAGCACAAAGACGATGTCGGTGTGGGACTGCTCGCCCTCCGAGTCGGAGTACGAAACAGCCCCCACGATGGCGGCGATGACTATGAGGCCACCGACGCTGAACCCCTGTCGCATCCACAGCTTCTCTGCTCGCGTCAGCTCCGTGCCCGTCAGCCGCTTCTCCACGGCGAAGCTAAAGAGGGCGCCAGCCAGAGCCGCCACCCACAGCGGGGCGGTCGAGCTGTTGGCCATCGCAAACCGGCGCGCCCTCCATGCCTCCTTGCATGTGTCGCGGTCCCCTCCGCATGCTCCCACGCCGTACAGCGACCCGAGAGCGTCAAACTGCTCCGAGCTCCCAAGCATGGCCCACAACGCGGCGACCGCCATCGCGGTTGCGCAGGTGCCCGCCTCGAAAGCGACGGCCGAAGACCCGGTGACGTGCGCCTCGTTGTGGAGACCAATGACGAGCGCTATGCCGATGGCGATGCCGTACCCAAAGCCGAGTGGGATCGTGCATGCAGGAGAGGAGTGCGCGTAGCCGTACGTTTCCATGATCTGTTCGCCTACTACATACTCGAGCTTGTATACCCTTGCCTCCTCTGCGCTGCTGAATGCCGTCCGGAACCCGCGAAGTCCTACGTACAGGAGCAGGCCAGAGCAGAGCCCCGAGACGGTCTGTCGCCTGTGCGGGGAGTTGGCGTTGTCCACACCGTCGGGGCGCAAATCGTCACTTTCAATCCCTCCCGCGTTGAACACTTGAACCGCCAGCAGCATAGTGAAGCCGGTATAGCAGATGTCGCCAATGCGCGTGGGAAGCCCGGCGTACTGCTCGCCCGAAAACGACAGGGCCACCAGCACGGCGATGAGGACGAAACGCTGGTCAACGATGCTATAGCCTTTGAGCGCTGGAGAGGCATAGATCAGGACCGCGATCAGGCTGGACATGCGCAAGGACGACGGGGCGTCGCCTACTCCCCGGGGCGGGTCCAAAGAAGCCAATGACTCGCAAAGGAGAGCCACGACCAGTAAGCAGGCGGAGCAAACTGTGTGTGCTTCAACGCTGTGCGATAGAGCCTTTCCGACATCTCCTCGCAGTCCTGGCTCGGGCAGCACACTTCCCTTGCCCGAATCAGCTGCATCATCAGACCGATGTACGACATCGGCCTTGTTCACTGGCACGCCCTTCACTACGTTTGGGGGTTCAACTACCGGGATCCCTGGGGGGACGTTGTCGGGTGTAAAGTCTGGAGACGGGTACAAGCTCATCTTTCTAGTCTCTTGTCTGTACACTTTATTACGGGTTATATCATGGCTCACACAGTAGTGACGGACTACCAGGACGAACACGCACATCACACTTAGACATTGTTCCTCTCCCGCCCCGTACCAGACAACCCCTCCAGTCTTGTGTCCACTCTACCACAGAGCGTTTGCCGGGACATGTATGGTCGCTGCTCGCGC
>TARA_B110001452_G_scaffold265699_1_pt1 | contig 11781 bp, 8 predicted proteins | sample TARA_B110001452 | Tara Oceans TARA_B110001452 (sample SAMEA4396971) | marine metagenome | biome: Polar Biome; feature: [DCM] deep chlorophyll maximum layer (ENVO:01000326); material: water (ENVO:00002006), including particulate matter (ENVO:01000060) such as... | depth 25 m
TAAATATTAATTACAATTTTAATTATAAATATCATTATTCATTTTTACTATTATGAAAGAAGAACCACTTAGAATTGGTGCTAAGCTTCATGTCCTTTTAGGTGGAGCATTTAAAGCCACAACTGAAAGATTTGTGCTTAATGTTTCAGAATTAGGACTCGAGATTACTTTTGATCAATGGTCAATTTTAGGACCAATATGGCAGATGGAAGGTGCCTCGCAAAAAGAATTAGGTAAAGTCACAACCAAAGATAAAACATCTGTAACGAGAATTATTAACTCATTAGAAGAAAAAAATCTAGTAGTCCGGGTCTCTGATCAAATAGATAAAAGAGTAAAGCGTGTAGTCCTTACAAAAAAAGGAGAAAAGTTATTTTATGATATTCTTCCTGTTATGGATAAGACGCGTAGAGAAATGAATAAAAATATTTCTGAGAGTGATAGGAAAACTTTTAAGACTGTTTTATCTAAACTTATAATCAATCACGAAGAATGTTGCAAGGAGCAGGAAGTTTGATTTTATTTAAAAACAAGCTTGGTGGTTGTTTGATATCAGCTTTATTACTAGTTATACTATTTACAATCTCCGGATGTGCAGGTAAACCAACTATTAAAGTTGAAGAGCTAGATATCCCTATACCGAAATCATGGATGACTTCATTCCCTGTTAATAAAGGTGTAACTGGGCAGTGGTGGCTTTCCTTTCAAGATACAGTATTAATAAAATACCTTGATCAACTGAACAATGAGAGTCCGACTATTAAAACTTTAATTGAGAATGGTAACTTAGCAAGGTATAATGCTCAGATTAGCTCTGCTTCTAAATTTCCAGCAATAAATTTGAACGCTCGTTTAGATACAAATGTTCAAAATTTATCTGGTTTTGGATTTGCTTCTTCTCTTCTGTCTGAAGATAGTAGCTCTAGTGACTCTGAGTCAAACGGCAATAATATAGTATCATTTGGTAATACCAGTGCAAGCTTAGGGTTAAATCTTCAATGGGAAATTGATATTTGGGGCCGATTAATTAATGGTCGAAAAGCAGCTTATAAAGATTTTGATGCCTTACGATATGATTTAATCTATTTACAATTTTCAACTTCAGTGAAAGCGGCTCAATTATATTTTAAAGGTAAAGAATCAGCTGCGCAGTTAGCACTTTCAAAAGACTCATATAAAAGCCTTGTTGAGATTAGAGATTTAGTTAAAGATAGGTATGAAAAAGGCTTAAGGCCAAGTCTTGACTATAGACTGGCTGAAACATCTGTTGCGACTTCTATTGTAACAATTGAAAATAAAAAAAACCAATTAAAATCAATCAATCGACAACTAGAAATTTTGATTGGTCATTATCCATCTGGGGATTTTATTCAAGTAGGTGGGATGCCAAAAACATTACCGGATGTGCCTACAGAAATTCCTGCAAATCTATTGGAGCGAAGGCCTGACATTCAAAGCCTTATTTCTAAAATGGAATCGAATAATTACCGAATAGCAGAGTCTAGGAGGAACTTACTTCCGGGGATTTCTTTAAATGGTAGTGCTGGTACCTCAGCTCAATCGATAGAAGATGTTCTGAACAAAGATTATGGAGTCTGGAATCTCGGACTCAATGTGACCGCGCCTATTTTCAATGGAAAAAGATTAAGGTCATTGGTCAAAGTACAAGAAGCGACATTTGAGAAATCAAAACAAGGCTTAATCAAAGGTGTTTTGAGAGCTTTTTCCGAGGTAGAGCAGTTGCTTGAATCGAGTGAGTCTTTAGTAATACAAATTAATGCCCTTGAAATAGCATTAAAACAATCAAGAGATGCTTACAGCCTTTCAAAAGAAAGGTATGATAGCGGTGTAACTCCTCTTGAATCTGTTTTAAATAGTCAGAGGCAGTATAACAACATAAAATCTCAATTTATTACAATGCAAAGACTAGTCATCGAGAATAGACTCTCTTTAATTCTTGCGCTTGGTGGTGATACTTCTAAAAAACAAAATTATAACAACAAATAAATATGGTACAAAAAATGAAGAAGTATATTGGTTTAATTTTTCTAATAATTAGTCTTGTATTGGCATCTCTATTAATATCAAATAAGCCAATTGCAGTAGCAAAAGATGAGAAAAAAAATACTCCTTATGTAAAAACAATGATGTTAATTCCTCAAAACATAAAAGCTTCTATTTCAAGTCAAGGTGTTATCTCCCCCTCATCATCGATTACGCTTATATCAGAGTTAAATTCAAAAGTTGATTGGATTTCATCTAAAATGCAAACAGGATCAAGCTTTCAGAAAAATGATACACTGCTCATTCTAGATAAGCGTGATTATGAACTCGCTCTTATCACAGCCGAGTCTAATGTTTTAAATGCAGGTGTAAACTTAGAAAGAGAAAAAGCTGAATCTGACTTAGCTTCAAAAGAATGGAAGAGAGTTGGAGCGGGTACCGGAAGTGACTTAGCACTCAGAAAGCCTCAACTTGCTCAGGCAAATGCAACTTATGCTGCTGCACAAGCAATGCTTGAAAGAGCACAACGGAATTTAAAACGAACGGTTTTTATTGCTTCTTTTGATGGTCGAGTTAGGCTCAGAAATGTTGATGAAGGTGCTACGGTTTTTCCTGGAACAGTTTTAGGAAATATATATGCTTCAGAATCATTTGAAGTCCGGTTACCGGTTGCAGACCAAGATGTCCCTTTTACAGGTCTTGAATTCAATGGACAGCAAATTAAACAATTAAAGCAGCTTGATGTTCAATTTTTTATAGGTAAAAGTATATTAAGTGGTCGGGTAATTAGAGCTGAGGCTGAGGTAGACCCAATAACGCGCATGCTATCTGTAGTGGCTAAAATTGAAAATAATAAAGAAAACTCCAATACAATAGCGGTCGGTCAATTTTTACAAGCAACCATATCGGGAATTGATATTGAGAATGTTACGGTATTACCTCGAACTGCTGTAAGAGACGGTTCGGTTTGGATTGTTGATCAAGAATTGACACTCTACAAAAGGTCTGTTGAAACACTAAGGTTTGAAAATGAGTTTGCATTAATAGGAGAAGGTTTAGAGAAAGGTGATCGTTTATTGACTTCTAGGCTTTCAAGCTTAGTTAATGGCTTAAAAGTCACATTTGAGTTGAATTAGATATTATGGAAAAAATGATACGTTGGTTCGTCTATAATAAGGTCGCTGCAAACCTTGCTATGATATTCATCATTCTTTCTGGAATAATGACTATTCCGATGTTAAAAATGGAGGTCTTCCCTGATATTGAAATTGATATTATCAATGTCACAGCTGTGTACCCTGGTGCCAGTCCCACTGATGTTGAAGATGCTATATGCGTTAGAATAGAAGAAAGACTCCAAGGCCTTGATGGTATTAAAGAAATTTCTTCGACTGCATCTGAAAATGTAGGAAGTGTAAATATCTCCATTCTACCAGGACAAAATGTTAATGAGATGTTAGATAAAATCAAAGCTGAGGTAGATGCTATTGATACATTTCCAGCAGATGTAGAGAGACCCACTGCAAGACAATTTGCAGGTTCTAACCCTGTTCTAACGGTTGCCGTTGATGGTGATGTTAGTGAAAGGTCATTAAATAGTATAACCGAAGAAATTAAAGACGAGTTAGATGCTTTACCTGAAATAACTCTTACCTCTTTTGTTTCAAAGAAAGAGAGAGAGATTGCCATTGAAGTCAGTGAGAGTGCTCTTCGAAAGTATAACCTTAGTTTTAATCAAATTTCAGCAGCAATTAGAAATTGGTCTGTAAATATGCCAAGCGGTAGTATTGAAAATGAAAATGGTGAAATATTAATAAGGTCGAATAGTTTGGGGTATACTGTAGAAGATTTCTCAAAAATACCGATTATTACTGATCCTAACGGAGCTATTGTTTATCTTGATGATTTGAGTTCAGTCAAAGATAAATTTGTTGATAATTATGATCTTGATATTTTATTTAATAGTCAAAAATCTAATTTGATTACTGTTTTCAGAGTAGGTGATCAAAATGCTATAAAAATATCCGATCAAGTAAAAAAATATGTTGCTGCTAAGCAAAGTCAATTACCAGAAGGAATTAATATTACTTCCTGGGATGATGAAGCAAGATTGCTTAGAGGTCGAATTAACACCATGACCAAAAATGCACAACAAGGATTATTTTTAGTTATCTTGGTGTTAGCTTTATTTCTAAAACCAAAATTAGCTTTTTGGGTTTCACTTGGGATTCCAATTTCCTTCATGGGTGGATTTTGGCTGATGCCATTACTCGGACTATCAATCAATATGCTTTCCCTTTTTACTTTTATACTAGTCCTCGGTATAGTAGTTGATGACGCGGTTGTTGTTGGAGAAAATATAGCCCTATTTAAAGAGCGAGGTATGAACTCTGAAGAAGCGGCAATAAAAGGGGCAACTCAAGTTGCAAAGCCTGTTTTTTTCGCTGTCCTTACCACCATGGCCACTTTTTCACCAATGCTTGCAGTCGATGGTCAAATAGGAGCTATATGGAGGATATTCCCTCTTATAACTATAGCAGTCCTTTTTTGGTCTTTATTTGAAAGTTTAACTATTCTTCCTGCACATTTAGCACATAGTAAAGAAACAAAGTTCAAAAATATTTGGTTAGTCAAGATCTCAAATTACTGGGACGGTCTTCAGTCAAAGATTATTGGATCTTTGAACTTTTTTGTTACTAATTATTATAAACCTATTCTGGTCAAAGCAGTTGAAAAACCATTCACCTCCCTATGTTTTGCTGCTAGCATCTTTGTATTAACGATGGGAGTTGTGATGGGTGGTATAATAAAATTTTCATTCTTCCCTGCAGTTGAAGCAGATCTCGCAATTGCAGCACTAGAATACCCATCTGGAACTCCAATTGAAGTTACTCGAAATGGATATATGGAACTGGAGAAAGCAGCTCAGCAGCTTGAAGAAGATCTTGAAAATGATTATCCTAATATGCAAATAATTCAAAACCGTCTTTCGACCATAGGATGGCAGCCAATGCGTACTAAAACCTCAAAAGGACCTGGGAATTTAGATGCATTGTTTGCGGGGTCAAATATGGCTGAAGTTGCCTTTGAACTAACTCCAGGTGAAGATAGAACCGTTAGTACAGAGGAAGTTGTTCGGCGTTGGAGAAAAATTATGCCTAAAGTACCTGGAGTAAAAGATCTAACATTCTTTTCCAGTCTTTTTTCTGCTGGTGATCCTGTAAATATTCAACTATCAAGTAAATATATGGATGATCTTCTTTTAGCAAAAGATGATTTAAAAGCAAAATTAGTTAAGTACCCAGGTGTATTTGATGTGAAAGATAATTATAATGTTGGGAAAGAAGAAATCAACATTAAGCTTCTACCAGCAGCCGCAAATTATGGAGTTACAATGATGCTTCTTGCATCTCAGGTTAGGCAAGCATTTTATGGTCTAGAAGTTCAAAGTGTTCAACGAGGTCGAGATGAAGTTAAAATTATGCTTCGCTATCCTGAGAATGAAAGAAGTTCTATCAGTAATCTTGAGAATATGATGATCCGTACACCTCAAGGATCAACTATTCCAATTAGACAGGTAGCTAGGTTAGATATCGGCGAAGGCCTTGCCTCTATCCAAAGGAAAAATCGTAAACGCGCTATCAATATTACCGCCGATGTTGATTTAACCGAAACAACTGGAAATGAAGTCGTCGCAGGCGTTATCGAAAATGTTCTACCTGAAATTCTAAAAAAATACAGCTCTATTTCTTATACACTTCAGGGAGAGCAGCAAGAGCAGGGCGATAATTTAAAGTCCATAGGGAAAAATTTTTTATTAGCTATGATTGTTGTTTATATACTTCTCGCTATTCCCTTTAACTCTTATTTTCAACCGTTGGTTGTAATGTCTTCAATACCATTTGGATTAACGGGAGCTGTGATAGGCCACTTAATATTAGGTTTGAATTTTTCAGTACTTTCAATGATGGGTATAGTTGCATTAACTGGTGTTGTTGTAAATGATAGTTTAGTTATGGTTGATTTTATAAATAGATATCGCACAGAAGGAAACTCCATTAAAGAAGCTGTCTTAGAAGCTGGTCCTAGACGATTTAGGCCAATATTTTTAACTTCTTTAACAACTTTTGTGGGCTTAGTTCCACTTCTACTAGAAAAGAGTTCTCAAGCTCAATTTATGATCCCAATGGCTGCTTCGCTTGCTTTTGGTGTAGTCTTTGCAACGCTGATAACACTTTTATTAGTACCTGTTTCTTATTTGGTTCTTGAAAAATATATACTAAAAACAGAGGTTAAAATATGAAAGTAGCCCTAATTGGTGGGACTGGTTATGTTGGCTCTTACATCACTGATGAGCTAATTAAAAATGAGATGATACCTCGTATTCTTGTTAGAGAGGGTTCACAATCAAAGCTTCTCCAACCGAATAAGTGCGAGTTGGTACTCGGAGATGTCGAAGATGAAGATGCACTACGCGAAACTTTGTCTGGTTGTGATGCCGTAATCTATTTAATTGCGTTAATTCGTGAATTTCCATCAGAAAATATTACAAATGAGAGATTTCAATTTAAAGGCTCTGAACGTGTTTCAAAAATAGCAAAAGAAGTTGGTGTTAAGCGGTTTTTATTGATGAGTGCATTAGGAGCAAATCCAAACCCAGAATCATCAAATTATATGAATGCGAAGTATTTATCTGAGCAATCTCTAAAAAATACTGATCTTGAGTGGACGATCATCCGTCCTTCATCTTTATTTGGAGACCCTAGAGGTGGAGGTCGGCCAGAGTTTTGTATGATGCTCGATAAGCTAATGCTTAATCTTTTACCATTTCCAAATTTTTTACCATTTCCTGCACCTGCATTTTTTACTGGGTTAAATCCTTTAGATGCTGGTAATTATTCATTATCCATGATTCACGCTAAAGATGTTGCGACCGTTTTCATAAAATCTCTTGAGGATAAAACAACAATATCTCAAACTATTGAGCTTGGAGGTGAGAAAGAAGTCACATGGAATGAAATTGTTACTTCTATAGCATCGGTTACAGGACAAAAAATTATTATGGTTCCGGCCCCATTTGGTGTTGTTGCTACTATAGCTGGTTTATTCGATCGATTCTCATGGTTTCCTGCCGGCCGGGAGCAGCTAGAAGACTTAGTCAAAGGCAATGTATGTGATTCATCAACTATTTTTAAAAGATATCAAATAGATAGGATACCTTTTAATATAGAAAATTTATTCTATTTAAATAAAAAAGGACAGTAAATGAAGCGCAACTTAATTATTGCATGTTTTTTGTTATCAATATCATATGCAAGTTCTGGAATAATATCGGGTTTTATTGCTGATTCCTCTTCCGGAGAGGGACTGATTGGAGCCAATGTTTTTTTGAAAGAAACAGGTCAAGGTATGGCTACTGATTTGAATGGATATTATATTATTCAAAATATAGAACCAGGTAATTATACTATTATGACATCTTATGTCGGTTTTGACCGATTTGAGAAAAAAATTAGCTTGGAAGCTGATCAGTCAATTAAAATTGATATTTCTTTAATTGAATTAGTTGTTGAATTATCTGGAATATCCGTAACAGCTGAAAAGCTTCAACGAAAAAATAATATACAGCCGAGCAAAATAAATTTGAGTCCAAGAATGATGAAAGCAGCCCCTGGACTTGCAGAACCTGATTTATTTAGAACAATTCAAGCTCTACCAGGGGTTTTGACAACTTCTGAGTTTAGTACTGGTTTAGTGATTCGAGGTGGTAATACGGATCAAAACCTTATTATGTTAGATGGTATAACGGTTTACAACCCTTCTCACTTAGGAGGTATTTTCTCTAATTTTATAGTGGATGGTGTTAAAGAGGCTGAATTAATAAAAGGTGCTTATAATGCTGAATATGGAGGTAGGCTTTCAGCGGTATTAAATGTTCTTAGCCGTGAAGGGAATAAAAATGAATTTAAAGGAAAAGCAAGTTTGTCCTTATTGTCCGCTCAAACAACACTTGAAGGGCCTTCTTATAAAGGGGCATGGCTACTAAGTGGAAGACGAACTTATTTTGATATATTACTACCCAAAATACTGCCTGAAAATATTACTGATAATATTCCACCATATTACTTCTATGATATTCAAAGCCATATTTTCTCTGACATTACATCAAAAGATCGTTTATCTTTTAGTTTTTATACCGGAATTGATGATATTTTATTCGACACTTTTGGACTTGATGGACGTTGGGGTAATAGAACACTAAGTGCTCATTATAGAAGAGTATTTAATGAAAGGCTTGTTGGTAATTTTCTAGTTGCAAATAGTAAGTTTTTCACAACATTTGGTTTAGGTGGCTCAAATGGACTCATTAATGATAATGGTATTGATGATAACACCGCTTCGGCTAACTTTTCATGGTTTAAATCCCCGGAATCAACGGTTAAAATGGGCGCTCAGGTAAAAAGACTAGGATTTGAGTACATTAGCAAATTCAATTCAGATACGACTTTTCTGATTAAAACTAAACCATACGAAATATCAACATATGCCAAATTAAAGCACGAGGTTAGTGACCTTTTTATTATTGAGCCAGGTATTAGACTGAATTATTATGATGTCTATCGTAATTCATTAAACCCCGATTTACGTTTGGGAATAAAATATTTACTAACTGAAGACAGATATCTGAATTTGTCCTTTGGTAATTATCATCAATTTATCAGCACATTTCAAGATGACTTCAATCCTAGTATTCTGGATAATTGGATTGCTGCAGATGAATCGGTAGAACCAGGTAAGTCGATTCAAGCGGTACTAGGATATGAAGAATATATAAATAATATGTATAAAATTCAGATAGAAGGTTATTACAAAGATTTAAAAAATCTTCTAACCTTTGAAGAAAAAAGATCTTCAACTGATGCAGCAGTGTCTGACTCAACTTTATCAGATATACTCACACCTGCTGATGGCTACGCTTATGGAATTGAATTTTTTGGTCAAAAAATGGCTGGTAATCTAAGCGGTTGGGTGTCTTATACTTTTTCAGTTTCTAGAAAAATAATGAATAGTATTTTTGAGGAAGAAGAAAATGAATACTATACGAACTGGGATAGAACCCATGCTTTTAGTGCACTTGGTAGTTATCAATTTAATAAAAAATGGGAAATGAACTGGCGCTATGGTCTGCAGTCAGGACAGGCCTTTACCCCCATTTTAGGCTATTATGTTCAAAAGTTTCCTGAAAGCCCAGAAGAAGTCTTTAGAACAATACCAGGTACTCGAAACTCAGGAAGATATGAACACTATAGTCGTTTAGATTTAGGTGCCGTGTATCATGCAAACATAGCTGGTAAAAAAATTGATTTCTTTTTTCAAATCATTAATACTCTAAATAGAAAAAATACTTTTAGAAAAATCTATGATTTAGGAAGTACTTATAATGGTCTCGATGATGATAATGATTGGGAAAAAGAGAAACATGATCTAAATGGAAATGGTAAACCGGATCCAGGCGAGACTAATGTGGATGAACCTGACGAAGGGCTCATAAGAGAACGTAACATTAGTCTATTTCCAATTATTCCAACTTTTGGCTTTACATGGGAGTTTTAAAAAATGAGTAAATTTATTTTTAATGTAATTATTTTTTCAACAGTTTTTTTTCATGCATGTGATTTTAAAGATCAGGAATTAGAATATGAAGAGACTTTAGTTGTCTTTGCAAACATTACAGCAAATTTTCCTGTAACTGATACAATCTTTGTATCAAGAACCGCAGCTATTGGTGAAGATGTTCTTGCAAATGATCTATGGGTAGAAGATGCCGAAGTATTTCTGAAAGATTCAAGCGATTTAAAACTTCCTTTCCAAAGTCTTGGAAATGGTCGGTATTTCCCAATTAGTGCAGAATCCTCGGTTGAAGAAATATCTAACTATTTAAATTTTATAATCAGAGGTGGAGAAAAATATACTTTAGTCGTGAATACCGTAAGTGATTCAGTACTAGCGGAAACAGTTGTCCCTTCTACTATAAATATAGAATCTCTAGAGGCAATGGAGTATGAATGTCCGGACGGTGAGATATTAAGCACGAAACAAATAGATGTTAATAACCTTGGTAATATCTCTTTTACTGATATGGCTATATTAATCAATGATCCCGATTTATATGTAGAATCAAATGAAATAATTATTGATACATTGACATATAGGTTTGGAGATTGCTTTACTCAGAGCTTTGCTAGTTATCCTTATTTTAATGTCAGTTTTGACAATGATAATTACCAGACCATAAAAATTTTGACATATGCCACTGATGCAAATAAAATGGGTTTAGAACCTCTAGATTCATTAAGCAGTTCAATAGACCCAGATAGTGGAGGCTTTTTTGATTATAACTATAATAGTATAAGAGACAGTGCCTTTACGAATTTAATATATGATACATCATTGGGGTTTCGTATTTGGAAAGGGCAGTATCCTCGTACTGAAAATAGTGTCCCTTACAGAATAAATCCATGGCAATGGAATATTGAAGAGTCACCACAACCTATAATGTGGTTATATTTTGATTATTATGGATTACAATTGATGACATTTCAAGCGACTAGTGAGTCATATTTTAATTATTTCAGCGGTGATCCTGTTGGACAGAACATTTATTTATTGCCAGATTCTAATATTGAAGGAGCCAAAGGTGTTTTTTATAGCTCCGCTTCAACCAGTTTTCTAGTCTATGTTAAACGAGATAACTAAATAAGATAATTAATAGAAATAAAAAAAACCCTATTCTCATAGGGTTTTTCTGTAGTCCGTAGGAGAATCGAACTCCTGTTGCCAGGATGAAAACCTGGAGTCCTAACCACTAGACGAACGGACCAAATAAATTATTTTGTATATTTAGATACCAATAAATTTATTAATACAGCGAACCTGTAGCCAACTTATTTTTTTACTAATTATTACTCAGCAGATGTGTCAAGAAGATCTAACAATTGACCTTTTTGATGCATTTCCATAGCAATATCTGCTCCACCAATTAGTTCACCTTTGACAAACAGCTGAGGTATTGTTGGCCAATTTGAAAACTCACTTAGATTGACTCTAATTTGAGGATCCGTTAGAACATTAACATCCTTATACTCAACACCATAATGACCTAGTATTTGAACTACGGAATTTGAAAAGCCGCACATTGGCATTTCTTTTGTCCCTTTCATAAAAAGAATGATTTTATTTTCTTTAATATCATTTATTATTTGTTCTTTATATTCCATTTTTATTCCTTATCTATTTGAAAATTTGATATTTTTATATGTACACTTCTTACAACCATAATTTTTGATAGTAGAAAAATATAAATAGCCCAAGAGCTTATGTTTTAATTCTTTTTTTATACGGTGTAATTCGCTACCACATTCAGGGCAATCTGTGAAAATTGAAGCTCGTTGAATGACTCTTTCACGCCATCTACGAGCAATCAGATATAGTGCAAAAGCAATTAATCCAATTCCAACGATGTCTGAAAATTCAAACTTTTGAAAAAATAAAAAAATAGTTTGAGTTACGGTTAAGATAATTTGGCTAGAAAAAATTGCAATTTTTCTAAAGAATAAAAAAATATAGCTTTTTATTTCTAAATCTTCTACAATTAAAAATAGACCAAGGATAATTAATGTTACAACTGTTATCTCAAAGTTATACTTTTTGAAGAAAGACTTTTTTTTAAGGGTTGCTTTTCTTTTTTGCGGCATTAAAAAATTGACATAATATATG
>TARA_B110001452_G_scaffold69111_1_pt1 | contig 11765 bp, 10 predicted proteins | sample TARA_B110001452 | Tara Oceans TARA_B110001452 (sample SAMEA4396971) | marine metagenome | biome: Polar Biome; feature: [DCM] deep chlorophyll maximum layer (ENVO:01000326); material: water (ENVO:00002006), including particulate matter (ENVO:01000060) such as... | depth 25 m
TTTGGCTGCTTAATAGTGGGGAGTGCGGTTTAGCTTGAGGTCTGCATTGTTGTACGTATCGCGTGATTTCTTTGCGCAGCTTCTCACTTACCACAACTTGTTGACGCTGGGTGCCTTTGGTTTGCCACCGCTCAAGTAGAATGGTGTGCATGGCCTCACCGTCACTGCCTATGACATCGCCAATCCGCAAACTGGAAATCTCACATGCTCGTAACCCAGCGCAGTAGCTAAGCATCACCATTAGCTGGTTTCTGCCAGAAGGCGCAAGCTAGCGTAATCAATGAGGGTTCTACTGAAATGTATGAAACGGCTAGTTTCCATACATTTACAGACCACTTTAGGGCCTATTTCCTCTTAAAAAGTACTCATCTGGCATTCCTATACCGCCTAGCGGGCGTGCTTGGGAGATCAGTCACGCGCCTAAGTACATAGCATATAGAGTCATGTGTTGGTATCATTGCCGCATAGTTCAGTCAGATAAATTGATATTACTATGAAAAAAGAAGCGTATTACTTTTCACATCCTCAACCTTCAAGTCCGAACACAAGAGCAGAGCCCAAAGAGATTGGTGGAAGGCTTATATGTGTAGATAAGAAGAAAGGAAGATTAAAAGGAGTAGGCTCTACACATACCATTTATTACCTGTGGTTTGAGTATTTCAAACGAAGTAATGACTACAAAATTGCTTGTGCCAACAATGGCAAAGGGGTGGAGAAAATCTTCAGAGAGTTTGCTACATACGAAGATGTTATGTCGCGTAAAAGCGGCATTGATGGTTATGAGATATTGCTGTTGCCTAAAAGTATGCCTAAAACAGAAATGCATAAAAGAGTAGGTAAACTTATTACGAGTATTAAGGAAGATGAAGTTAAACTCCATGAGTAAAATTATAGATAAAAGGCGTTCTCCAGAAACGAAAGAACGAATACTTAATGCAGCGGAACAACTGCTTTCGGAGCGAGGTTATCATGGCACCACACTTCGCGAAATTACCAAATTATCAGGTATGCAGGTTTCACTTAGCTACTATCATTTTGGCTCCAAGGAAGACGTTCTCTTGGCCGTCGTTGAACGGCGTGCAGGCGAGCATGTAGCGCATTTTCGTCGTTCCTTGGAAAATGCACGGGAGTCTAGTCGGGGAAAGCCTCTCACCGTGGACGCAGTGATTGAGGCATTTGTCAGACCAGCATTGGAAAGACTTGTTCAAGGCGATTCCGGTTGGAAATGTTACGTGCAGTTGCTTGCCCATTTGGCCTTTGAGTCGGCTCGTAGTGATTACGCAAAGCCTTTTTTTAGGTTCGATGATCTAGTGGCCGAATTTATTGAAGAGTTGAAACGAATATTGCCGGATGCTGACTATAAGGACCTGCATTGGGCATTTTACTTTCTGCAATCGTCAACGACCAATGCATTACTACAAACGGGGATGATTGATAGGCAGTCCAAAGATCTCTGTGACTCCTCAAATATTGAAGAGACCATCCAGGAAATTAAATCTTTTTTCAGTGCCGGCTTGCTTGCACTTCGACGTTTTAAGCCCTAGCGGGTCGAGCCACCTAAGTTCCGGTCGTCGCTTCGAAAAGCACCACCGGACAGATAAAAACCGAAATCGCGTGGGCTGTCGAGTGTGTCTCTGGTCAGTCACCCGGGGTTGATTTCTTGCGGGGCTCATATCGTTGGCCTCCTTCCCGCACTGGGCATTGCTTTCCTTTATAACAAGAATCTGACGGTCCGATCAATCTGGTACATGTAACCGCTCCGTACTGGCGGAGCACAGCGCAGGTCTTTCCATCAAGGTTAAAAAATGCCCTTTCAAAATCCGTGCAGTTTTGTGGAAATTGAACCGACCACACCCAACTTAACTAAGTGATTACCCCGTAAAGGTAGTATCCACCGCACCTGACTCGGCGGCGGTTCTCCGTATATCAGGGCGACCAGTTTCGATTCACTGCCACCATAACACCTCCTGCTCTGTCCCGGGCGAACTCCTTCGCTATTGATGCGCAGCGCAAGCCCTTGCGAGAAATTCTTTTTGTAGAATGCCTTAGTATTTATTGGTTGGACGATTGACTAATTAATTTCAATGAAATAGCTTCAACAAGACCATCTACCTACTCAATTATGTGAACGACGAAAGGTACCGAAGGCGCATACTCACGCAACTGAATCGCACCGAAAAGTGGCATGATCTCGCAAGTGTGATTGGCCAAGGTCGCCGTAGTGAAATCCGTAAACGCTACCGCGAGGGTGAGGAGGACTCGCTCGGTCCGCTGGGCCTCGTCACCAATGCCGTCGTATTTTGGAATACCATTTACATGCAGCACGCATTGAGCCGATTGAAACAGACCGGACTGCCAATTCCAGGTAACGATATCGCTGGGCTATGGCCGCTAAGGCATGAACCCCTATACGTCCAAGGCAACAACTCGTTCTCGCTGTCGAAGAGCATTGGGCAGGGCAAGCACCGGCCGCTAAATAAACTGGACAACGCTTAGTGAGGGCTTGGATTTGGTTCTCGGGCACGCTATGCATAAAACCCCGCTTGAAAACCCTTACGGTCCATTTGAGGTTCAAAGACCAGGTTTTAGTCTTTATTTGCTTGAACGCTTGACTAAATTGTTTCAATGACGTAAAAAGTCCGCTTACTCATTGATAGAGAATTAAAATAATGAAATCTAATCGGTGTACCAATCATCGCCATCAGGGAACAGGCGCTTGCAAGAAAGAACGTTTTAAACTAATTGGCATAAGGCCGATGTTGGCAGTCGCCATTATGTTAGCTGACTTGTCGGCTAGTGCTGCTTCGATTGAGGAGGTTGTGGTGACCGCGCAACGTCGTTCAGAAAGTGTGAGTGATGTGCCGATTGCGATTACGGTACAAACTGCGAACGATTTGAAATCGGCAGGCATAGTCGATATCAGAGACTTAGGTAATGCCGTTCCTGGCCTGTATATTACTACTCAGGGCTCCAACCTACAGCCAGTGATTCGTGGGGTACAAACAAGGATCGCTGAGCCGGGTGGAGAGCAGCCAGTATCAATCTATCTGGATGGTATATATCAATCAAGCCCACTTTTTAATATATTTGATTTGGTGGATATTGAGCAGGTCGAAGTGCTTAAAGGGCCGCAGGGAACTTTGTTTGGCCGTAACACTACGGGTGGCGCGATACGCATTACCACAAAGAAACCTCAGTACGAAACTGAGGGTAAAGTTGATGTGGAATATGGCCGATACACTGGTAGTGATCAGAATAGTGGTGATGCCACTGTTAAGGGTTTTGTTACCGGAGCGATCGCAGAAGATACATTGGCTTACAGCCTGTCGGCTAGTTATCGAGAGATAGAAGGGTACCTTACCAATGACGTTGATGGAGGTAGCTCGGGTAGCGTAGAGAAATATCAGGTTCGAGGTAAGCTCTTGTGGGAACCAACCGAAAATCTTAGCTTCTTGTTCACTGGATTTAAAGCCGAAAAAGAAGATTTAGAATCTTTTTATGCGCAACCTATTCCAGGTACGGGTAGTACAGCAAGCTTTTATGCTGATGGAGTTGTCCCAAATAAACCTTGGCACACTGCTGGTCCTTATTCAGATGGCTCTAACCCCATAGACACTGAAACTTCTTCATACTCCTTGAAAGCGGATCTTGTTCTTGATGGTTGGGGTACGGTTTCATCGATGACGGCTTATAGCGAAAGTGAAGCTGAGCTAAGTATCGGCTTGGCTTATGCGGATTCTCCCAGCTGCTATGCTTCTTTTGCCTGTTTCAAGCTTCTTCAGACCATAGAGCCGGAGACGTTTCAACAAGAGATACAATTTGTTTCAGAGCAGTTTGGAAACACCAGTTTCGTTACCGGTCTTTACTATTATGAAGATGAAACATTTTTCCAGTTTGATTTTGTTCCGCTAGAAGACTCAGATGGTAGAGGTATTCGAAATACTGGCTTTAATCAGCCCGACAACGCCGTAGCGACTACCGAAGCTTGGGCGTGGTTTGGTGAAGTGAACTATGATATTAGTGACCACCTTCACCTAATTGTTGGTCTGCGTTACAGCGAGAATGAGGTCTCTGGTAAGGGTAGTGCGGGTAATCGTTACCCTACTACCGGAGCGGTGGAAGATGATGCTTGGACGCCGCGAGTCGCGCTTAATTACGATTTGACTGATCAAACTTCAATTTATGCGTCTTACACAGAGGGCTTTAAAAGTACTGTAATAAACTCCTCCGCACAGAGTGATCAAATCGCTGAACCTGAAGAGATAAAGGCCTATGAGGTTGGCTTGAAAAGTCGAGGAGACGATTACGCTTTCGACGCTTCAATTTTTTATTATGATCAGACTAACCTGCAATCACAGGTTTGGGATCAAGCTAATTTAGCGGCCATATTGTCTAATGCGGATGACTCAACATCTTATGGGTTTGAGTTGGATGGAATTTACAATCTGACGGAACAGTTTCAGGTCAGAGCTACAGCGGCTTATCTGAATTCGGAGTATGGGGATTTCGTTGGAACTGCAACTCAGGGTACTTTTACTGCCGCAACGCAAGTATTACCGACGGTGCCTGTTGATGTAACTGGCGATCAATTTATTCTCGCACCCGAATGGACAGCAAGTTTAGGCGCAACCTATACGGCATCGGTTGATTTAGGTGAGATTGAGATCAGTGGAATATTGAATTATACCGATGATTCTTGGACCGATTTTCTGCGAGTCATAAAGCAGGATGCCTATACGACCTTCAACGCTACTGTGTCCTTGGTGCCAAACTTCAACGATCAGGTGAGTTTCGCGCTCTATGGCCGCAACCTCACTAACGAAGAGTACTTTTCCGGTGCGCTAGGTGGAGCTAATGCTTATCCTGTACATTATGCTGCACCTCGTCAGATAGGTATCTCTGTGGAATACGGATTCTAGAACCGGCGAAACTTAAGGAGATCAATCCCAGAGCGTTACTGCTCTGGGATTGTCCCATTATTGGTAGTGCCCTAGCTACACGTTGACATCTGGGTGGTTATCTCAATATTGGATATGCTCCTCGGCGGCTTGGTTGTAGCTCAGGCTTGCCCAGCGAGCTTTTTTTGCTTCCCGAAGTCGTTGTTTGACTGGCGTACAAATTGTAATAAGAGTCTTAAAAATTATGAAGAGTCTCCAAATTGGTACTTTATTACTTCTAATTTCAGCATTTCTTTTGGGGTGCGTGATAGATCCAAATCATCAGCAAGAAAACGGTGACGTTGTTAGTGTAATGCCTGCCGAGACAGTGGTGTCTAGCGATACTGGAGACGAGGAAAAAGGGCTGGATTTATTGGCTGGAGACAATAGTGTTCCCGCCAATAATTTTAGGCAGAACTGTGCAAGCTGCCACAGTGGTGGTGTCCCGAAGGCGCCCCATTTGGCGGCGTTTCCTTTAATGCGCCCAGAAGTCGTTTTGTCGGCGTTGACTGAAGGCGCGATGGTCGAGCAGGCGCGGGAATTAGATTACGCGGAAAAGGTGGAGCTAGCAGAATTTCTCACAGGGCAGCGCTTTGGAGAATCTAAAGCGGTTCCCGTTCTACAGTGTAATAAGGTAGAAAATTGGTTTGATCCAACTCAGCGTCATGGAATTAGCAATTGGGGGGTTACGCCAGAAAATACGCGTTTTGTGTCCGCTGAAAATGCTCAGTTGACACAGGCGGATGTTGGTGAGTTACGGCTAAAGTGGGCATTCGGCTACCCAAATGCCACTCGTGCTCGCAGTCAGCCGGCGATAGCCGGTGGCGCTGTTTTTGTCGGCAGCCAGGATGGTACGGTTTATGCGCTTGACCTTGAGAGTGGTTGTGCGCGCTGGACCTATAAGGCAGACGCTGAGGTGCGGACGGGGCTGAGTATAGAGCTCTTAGAGCGAGATGACGGGGTTAATGAGCCTCGTGGATACTTTGGTGATTTCGCTGGTAACGTGTACAGCGTTAATCTGGGTACAGGCGAATTGAATTGGCGTGCCAAGATTGATGATCATCCAGATGTGACAATTACGGCGTCTACAAAATTTTATCAAGGCGTGCTTTATGTTTCCTTCTCCTCAAAGGAATGGGCGACTGCGGCAGACCCTGCGTATGAGTGTTGTACCGCTCGCGGTGGTGTTGCGGCGCTAGATCCAAATACTGGCAAGGAGTTGTGGAAAACCTATTCTATACCAGATGAGCCAAAGCCAGTCGCATCAGTAAATAAAATCGGAACTAGGCAGTGGCATGCGGCGGGTGCACCCGTTTGGACTTCACCGACAATCGACTCTCAGCGCAATGTATTGTACGTAGGTACCGGAAACGCCTACACCTCACCCGCAGCCGACACAAGCGATGCAGTATTAGCGATGGACCTACAGACCGGCGAGCTACTATGGTCTTTCCAGACAACCGCTGGAGATGCCTGGAACCTGGCATGCGTGCTAACAGGTGCCGGACGAACGAATTGTCCGGCTGAAAATGGACCAGATTTTGACGTTGGTACGGCCCCGTTACTCATGACCTTGGCTGATGGACGTCAACTGCTCATGGTGGGGGCGAAATCAGGTGTTGTTCATGCTCTTGATCCGGACCAAAACGGCTCGATTGTTTGGAAGCGACGCGTCGGTTATGGTGGACTTACCGGTGGCGTACATTGGGGTATGTCTGCAATCAATGAGTTATTGTTCGTTCCAATTTCCGATACAGACATATTGGCAACCGGCGATGGTTTAAGTCAGCGCAAGCCTGGACTGCATGCGCTTAATGCACTAACCGGTGAAACAGTTTGGTATTCGCCGGCACCTGATGTTTGCGCAGATGATCAGAAACCAGCATGTGATAGAGGCTTTTCAGCAGCAGTCACAGCGATACCGAGTATGATTTTCGCGGGATCGTTTGATGGGCATCTTCGTATATATTCTGCTGACAAAGGAGATACTTTGTGGGATTTCAATACGGCTCAGAACTTCTTGTCGGTTAATGGTGAGGCAGCAAGCGGTGGTTCTATCGAATCAGACGGGCCGATTGTCAGCAATGGTAAGGTGCTGGTTAACTCAGGGTACTCTTTTGGTGGTCGAATGGGAGGCAATGTCTTGCTGGTCTTTGCATCCGACTAAGGATATGGATTGTAAAATATAAGAATTACGGTGATTAACAACATTTTAAGGAGATGATTGATATGGATCCTATGGTGCAAGAGCTACTAGATAAAAAAGCATGTGAAGAAGTGATTATTAGGTACGGACGAACACTCGACTGGAATGACTTTTCAGCACATAAGGGCTGCTATTGGCCTGATGCAAGCATAGATTACGGCTTTATTAAAACTGATGCAGCTGGTTGGGTGGAAAAGGTTGAGAGTTTGCACAGCGATATTGTTAGAGGCTGGCATATGATGACAAGTATCATGGTAGTAGTTAATGGTGACCACGCCGATGCAGAAAGCTATGGCCTTGCTGTAGGCACAATAAAAGAAGGCGGGGAGTTGTTAAACATGCTTCATGGTGGCCGTTATCTTGACGAACTTCAAAAACGCGATGGCGAATGGCGGATTTCCAAACGTGTTTTCACGCTTGATTGGAGCTCTCAGGCAGCGGATAAAAACCATGTTATTAAAACCGATGATCACCCAATAAATAGTTTTGATCATGTCGCAGGACATGCCAGATATCGAAAAATGTAGTTCTTAAAGTAGTGTAAATAGGAAAGAACTGCTGATCAAATCTATTAACTATACAAGCCTAATATGGACCCTATTATGCCGCTCGGAGGGCATCTATGAAAAGTTTCATTCACCGAAGTAAGGCCGTAATGTTGTCCATATCGGCTCTTTTATTTATGACATCTGGGGTAGCGCATTCAGCATGTAGCGCTGATGACCTGCCTACCGCAGACCAATTACATATAACGGGCCTAATTCACTTTAATATCAATGTCCGAGATTTTCTCCGCTCACGGGAATTTTATCGCGCCGCTGGTTTTATCGATCAGATTGGTCCCTTCCCCGAGACCAACACGCTAGCAGTTTCAAATGGCGTGGGAATTGACAAGCTTTACCGCATGCACGCTGAATTGATTCACTTGGGCAAGATTCCTGATGGCCCTATAGATTTGACAGTGCCTACGGGTCGTATGATCGACATTATTGACTGGAAAGATCCAGAGAGACTAGATCCCCCTTATGCGGCTATTAATCATATGGGCATGAGTTACTTCTCATTAAAGACTCAGGATATAGAAGACCAGTTAAATCGTTTAACTCAGGCCGGCGCTACCATGCTTGCAGGCCCCGTCGCAGACTCGTCGGGAGATTTAGTAGCGATGGTCCGAGACCCTGATGGCACTTTTGTGAAATTCCGCCAACCTTCAAAAGGTATTCCAAGCGTGGCGAAAGAAAGCATTGACTATCTCAACATCAATGTGAGTGATTTGGATTGTTCCAGGCAGTTTTACAAGATGCTTGGTCTCGAAACCCAGGAGGCCAATAGTTCAACTGGGCTCACTGGGCAGTCACAAAGCGATATGACAATGGCGGTAAAGGATCCTCTGGGCGAATTGCTGGGGCTTGGCTCTACGGTCGTTCGGCGCACCGAAAATATGTACCATCGTGTCGATGGGGCGCAGATAAAATTAAACCAATGGATAAAACCAGCGGCTATTGGCGTACCTTACCCTGCTCCACTGACGCATTTGGGCATCCAGAGAATCAATTGGGCGAGCTCAGATGTGGATGCCGACGTTGCTTTATTAAAACGTCATGGCATCAAATTTTTGTCGCCCATTACACCCTGTTGTGAGGGCGAAGCCTCAACCTTTGGTTTTATTATCTTTGAGGATCCCGACGGCATTTATAATCAGATTATGGGGACTATCAAGCCATCTGTGCTTCCTTAATCTCAGTGATAGTCAATTAGTAAATCCTAAAACATTAAGACAAATAGGGGCGGACTTAGTATGACAGTGCCAGATGAAATCAAGTTGTGGATGTACCAAACGATGTTTCTTAGTCGTCGTTTTGAAGAGACTATAGAGAAAATATATCTCGAGGGCAAAACGCCGGCGTTCAATATGGCAAATGGCCCCATTCCCGGTGAAATGCATCTCTCTAATGGGCAGGAGCCAGTTGCTGTTGGCGTCTGCGCACATTTGAATGCAGAAGATGTGGTAACAGCAACGCATCGTCCACACCATCAGGCCATCGCCAAAGGGGTTGATCTCAAGCGTATGGCGGCTGAAATTTTTGGCAAGTCCACTGGTTTAAGCGGCGGCCGTGGCGGGCATATGCACCTTTTTGATCCCGCGGTAAACTTTGCCTGTTCAGGGATTATTGCTCAGGGCATGGGCCCAGCGTGCGGAGCCGCACTGTCTCGTAAGATGCAAAATAAACCGGGGGTTGCAGTTTCGTTTATCGGCGAAGGTGCCGTTAATCAGGGCGCGTTTCACGAGAGTTTAAATCTCGCTGCCGTGTGGGGATTACCTGTGATATTTGTGGTCGAGGACAATACTTGGGGCATCTCAGTCTCCAAGCAGGATTCCACTGCAGTCGCTCGCAATGATGTGCGCGCGGCGGCCTACGACATACCCGGATACTATGTAGAAAACAATGACCCTATTGCTATTTACGACATTGCCGGTGAGGCTATTGCACGAGCCCGCGCTGGCGGTGGGCCGTCATTGATTGAAATCGAGACGTTCCGTCTCGCAGGGCACTTTATGGGTGATGCCGAGGCCTATCGTCCTGAAGGAGAAAAGGAATCATTGAGGTTGCGTGATCCGATCCCAGCCTTTAGAGCGCTACTGCAAAAAGAGGGCGTTACATCTGCGCAACTAGATAGTCTGGAGGTGGCGGCTGACGCTGAAGTGGCTGAGGCTATCACCTTTGCACAAGACAGTGACTACGCGCCTGTTGAAGACGCATTGACTCACGTATTCGCCTGAGGAGGACATTATGACCGACACTAACCCAAGACGCCTTACGATAGCCCGCGCGATGGCCGAAGCCGTGCAGCAGGAAATGCAGCAAGATCCTACAGTTTTTGTTATGGGGGAAGATATTGGAGCGCTGGGCGGGGTTTTTGGCAACACTCGCGGGCTACTTGAAGAATTTGGTAATGAACGCATACGTGACACCCCGATTTCAGAAACCGCCTTTATAGGCGCAGGTGTCGGCGCAGCCCAAGATGGTATGCGACCGATAGTAGAGTTGATGTTTGTCGATTTTTTCGGTGTTTGCTTCGATGCTATTTATAACAATATGGCGAAAAATAATTACTTTTCCGGAGGACAGGTCAAGGTGCCTATGGTGATCATGACCTCCACTGGGGGTGGGTATTCCGATGGTGGTCAGCACTCTCAGTGTCTCTATGGGACGTTTGCCCATCTACCAGGCATGAAGGTCGTTGCGCCCTCAAACGCTTACGATGCAAAGGGCTTGATGACGGCGGCTATACGCGACGACAGTCCGGTCATTTTTATGTACCACAAAGGATTGCAGGGTATGGGCTGGCTTGGTACTGAACCCGGGGCGACAGTGCACACGCCCGAGGAGTCTTACGAGGTAGAAATAGGCAAGGCCAAGGTAGTCCGTGAGGGAACTGATGTCACCATTGTCGGTTTAGCGATGGGTGTTCACAATGGCCTGAAGGCGGCAGATCAGTTGGCGGCGCGTGGGATTAGCGCGGAGGTGGTAGACCTTCGATCACTGGTACCCCTTGATCGAGCGACGGTCATTAACTCAGTCAAAAAAACAGGCCGGCTAATTGTCGTCGATGAAGACTACCAAAGTTATGGCGTGTCAGGCGAGATCATCACCAGCGTGGTCGAGCATGATTACAGCATCATGCGCGCCGCGCCTAAACGGGTTGCCTATCCCGATGTGCCGATCCCTTTTGCGCGCCCAATGGAGCAGTTTTGCCTTCCCAATGCTGAGAAAATCGTTGCCGCTTATGATGCAATGTGATTTATACAAGCGTTAATTTTATTAGAAGATACTGGAATAATTGATGGATATTAAAATTTCTGACGATATATTGGATGACGATGCAGAGGCCGTGATTACTGTTTGGTTCGTCAATTCAGGCGAGCATATTATAAAAGATGCATTGATGGTCGAAATTATGGCGGCCAAGGTGCAATATGAAATGGTGGCCCCCACAAGTGGTGTTTTGAACATTGTTTCTGGCGTCGACGCTGTAGTGCGTAAAGGCGACGTCATAGGCAGCATTAGCTAACGATAATAAATAAGAGGAGATTGACCATGGAAAGCACAGTGCACTGGTTGTTGGAAGTATCCGTCAATGAGGGTCAACTGGAAACCTTTAAAGAGCTGATGACCGAAATGGTGGCGGCTACGAAAAATGAGCCCGACACGTTGATTTATGAATGGTACTTTAACGAAGACCACAGTATCTGCCAAATAAACGAGCGCTACCGAGACTCGGCGGCTACCATGGTGCACTTACAGTCATTTGGGGGGTTTGCGGTGCGCTTTATGGCAGCAGTGACACCTGTTAACTTTATTGTTATGGGCAATCCAGACACCGCCGTTCGTGAAGGCTTAGCCGGCTTAAACCCAAGCTATCTTCTGTTGGAAGCTGGGTTTTCACGATAGGCTTAGCTGCCGGATGTATTGTTACTCGCGACCGAGTCACCCAATAATATCCGGCAGTTTTCAATAACTTATACATACCTGTAACATTCCTTTTGCCGCCAGAGTGGACACCACCACTGGCTTCCCGTCTGTTCGACCCATCACATAGTCGTCTCTTTGATTAACGAC
>TARA_B110001452_G_scaffold45489_1_pt1 | contig 11731 bp, 8 predicted proteins | sample TARA_B110001452 | Tara Oceans TARA_B110001452 (sample SAMEA4396971) | marine metagenome | biome: Polar Biome; feature: [DCM] deep chlorophyll maximum layer (ENVO:01000326); material: water (ENVO:00002006), including particulate matter (ENVO:01000060) such as... | depth 25 m
TGATGTTGAAACTGTAATGGCCTCTATGGGTAAAGCTATGATGGGTACTGGAGAAGCCGAAGGTGAAGGTAGAGCAATAAAAGCTACAGAAATGGCAATCAGCAATCCATTGATTGATGACTACACATTAAAAGGAGCGAAAGGTTTATTAGTCAATATTACTGGCGGTGATGATCTTAAATTATTTGAGGTTGATGAGGTAGTTAATAAGATAAGAGCAGAAGTTGACTCAGAGGCAGAGGTAATAATTGGTGCAATAACTGATCATGCTCTTGATGGAAGACTAAGAGTGTCAATAGTTGCAACCTCACTTGATGGACAACAACCTGAAGCAAAATCAGTAATTAATATGGTTCATAGAATACAAAATAGAAATACAGGCTATTCTGATTTTACAACTAATGGATCAGCTCAGTCATTTAATTTTTCAAACACCATGTCAACTCCTGTATCACATGGAGCAAATGCATTGAAACTTGAAAATGAAGTTAATGAAGAAACCACATCAACAAATACTTCATTGGATAAAATTAATGATCTTAATAAAGAATATAATGAAGAACTATTAAGCGCTCAAGAAGCATCAATCGAAAGTATTGTTGAAAACAATCAGACTAATGATTTTGAACAGTCATTTTCAGAAGAAGTAATAAATGAAATGGAAACCAAAGAGCAAAATATCTCTAATGGACTTGAAAATTTTGGTGTTGAAAATGAAAATGCGCCAGATCTATTTAGTTCGGATAATAATATTCAAGAATCTAAGAATTTGTCATCAACAGAATCTGCTGAGGATAGCTCTGACGAAGATGATTTAGAAATTCCAGCATTTTTAAGAAGACAAAAAAACTAGTGATCTTCTTGAAATAAATGATAGCCACCATAATACCGGGTGTTAAAAAACATTATCCGGTATTGCTAAATGAATTAATTAGCATTATTACCCCTCAATATGGTGGCACATTTATAGACTGCACGTTTGGTCAAGGCGGATATACAAAAGAAATCTTAAATTTCAGAGAAACAAAAGTTATAGGATTGGACCGTGACATTGAGAGCTTAAAAAAAGCACAAGATATAGAAAATAAATTTAAAGATAGGTTTTTATTTAAAAATATTAAATTTAGTCAACTTAACAATTTAAAATTAAAAAACGAAAATATTAAAGGTGTAATTTTTGATCTGGGTTATTCTTATACTCAAATTAAAGATCCCAAAAAAGGTTTATCCTTTGAATCAGTAGGAGAATTAAATATGAAAATGGGTATCAATAATTTTTCTGCTAAAGATGTAATTAATCATTTGGAAGAAAAGGAATTAGAAAAAATATTTAAATATTTTGGAGAAGAAAAAGAAAGTAAAAGAATTGCTCATAATATCGTAGAAGACAGAAAATCTAGAGAAATAACAACAGAAGAACTGGTAAGAATTATAGAATCATCAAAAAGAAAAAAAAACTATAAAATTCATAGTGCAACAAAAGTTTTTCAATCTTTAAGAATATTTGTAAACAAAGAAATTAGCGAGTTAATAAATGGACTTATAAATGCAACTAAAGTCGTAAAGAAAGATGGAATAATTGCAGTGGTTACTTTTCATTCGCTTGAAGATAAAATTGTTAAATATTTTTTTAAAAGTTTGTCAGAAAATAAGAGTATTTCTAGATATATGCCAAAGAGTGATGAGAAAACTAATTTATTAAAATTGAATAAAAAAAAACCAATCACACCGTCAGAAAAGGAAATTTATGAGAATCCTCCTTCTAGGTCTGCAAAATTAAGATATGCAATTAAAAGAGAAAATTTTTATGATTTTGAAACTGATATTTTTGATAAATTTAAAGATCTAATAGATATTGAAAATTTTTCACAAAAATTATGAAAAAATTTTTTTTGATTTCTATCTTATTATTAATATTAATCACATCATTAGTAAAAAATTCAACAAAAGAAATTGAAGATAAAATTTTTACAAAAAAAGAAAACACTAAATTATTAAGTGCCGAAATGGGAGATATGATATTAGAGTATAATTATCTAAGTTCACCTGAAAAATTAATGAAATATCAGTCTCAATATTTTGAAAATAGCCTTACAAAAAAAAACATAATAAAAATTAAAAAGATAGTTATAGAAAATGAAAACTTAAAAATTACTAATTATATTGAAGAAGTTAAAACTGATGAATAATCAAAATAAGGACAATATAATACTTGAAGATTATGAAAGTGAATTTTTATATGAAAAAAATAAAACAAATTTAAATATTGAATTTAATAGAATTGCTTTTATTTTTTTTATTTTTTTGATTATCTCAATAATTTATTCAATTCAACTCTTACACTTGGGATCGTTAAGTTCTAATTTTAAAGAATTAAAACCTCAAATAAATAAAAAAGATTATAGAGCAAATATAGTTGACAGAAATGGTAATTATTTAGTTAAAACAGTTAGTTCTATAGATGTAGGAATTAATCCCATCGAGATTATTGATATAAAAAAGTTATTAATTAATTTAAAATTAATTTTTCCTAATAAAGATTATGAAATAATAAAAAAAAAAATAAAAAAAAATAAATTTTTTTATTTAGAAAAAAAAATTTCTTCAGAAAAATACGAGAAGATCATGTTACTTGGAGATAAATCAATTAAATCTGAAGAAAAATTAACTAGAGTGTATCCACAAAAAAATCTTTTTAGCCATGTAATTGGGCAAATAGATGATAATAATAATGGGATATCAGGAATTGAAAATTCTTTTGATGAAAGATTAAAACAAATAAAAAAACCTCTTAGGCTAACTGTAGACACTGATATACAATTTTTAATAAGGGAAGAATTAATAAAATTCCAATCTATTTTTAGAAGCAAGGGTAGCACAGCAATATTAATGGATGTTAATAATGGAGAGATTATTTCAATGGTTTCTTACCCAGACTTTGATTTAAACAAAAGACAAAAATTAGAAGATAAAAATTATATTAATAGAGCTACAAAAGGAGTGTATGAATTAGGCTCTGTTTTTAAGACTTTCACTGTTGCTGCAGGTTTAGATGCAGGATTAATAGGACCCGATACAGAATTTTTAAATTTAGATAAAAAATTGAATTGTGGAAAAAGTATCATAACTGAATATGACAATAAAATTTTATCTGATTTAACAGTTGAGCAAATTTTAATCAAATCAGGAAATATTGGATCTGTTAGAATTGGACAGATGTTAGAAATAGATGGATTAAAATCTTTCTTAGAAAAAATTGGAGTTTTATATAAAATTGATTTTGATATAGATGAAGTTGGTCAACCTATTCCATTTAGATGGGGGAAATGTAAGCTTGCAACAGCATCATTTGGACACGGTATAACCACAACACCTTTACAGCTGGCAAAAGCTTATGGGATTATTTCCAATGGTGGTTTTGATATTACTCCAACATTAATTAAAAATAAAAAAGAGAATGATAAAATAAGAATAATTAAAGAAAATACATCTGATGCAATGAATTTAATATTAAGAAAAATAGTAGTAGAGGGAACAGCAAAATTAGCAAACGTGGATGGATATGAAGTTGGAGGGAAAACAGGAACTGCAAATAAATCGACAAAAGGAGGATATTCTAAAAAAAAGATAAATACTTTTGCTTCAATTTTCCCCACATCTAATCCAAAGTTTGCTTTAGTTGTTTTAATGGAAGAAACGCAAATTAGTCCAGACTATATTTACGAATATAGGGATGGTTCAGAATTTAAGTTAAAGGGTAGTCCCAGAAATACTGCTGCGTGGACTTCCGTAGAACTAGCAGGTCAAATCATAGAAAAAATTGGGCCTATTTTAGCCACAAAATATATAGAAAATTAATTCCCATATGCTGATAGGTAAGTTTTTTAAAAAAATAAATTCTAAATATAAAAAGCATTATTTTTCAGGTCTTAGTTTTAATAGCCTAACCTGCAAAAAAGATAATATTTTTTTTGCTATTCAGGGAAATGAAATAAATGGAAATAAATTTATAAAGGATGCAATTAAAAAAGGTGCCAAAACAATTGTTTCAAATCAAAAATTTGAGGGTATAAAAAATAATATCCTATTCATAAAATCACAAAATGTAAGAAAACTATTATCCAAAACTGCTTATGGTGTTTCGAAAAAACCAAAAAACTTAATTGCAGTAACAGGAACTAATGGCAAATCATCAGTTACAGATTTTTACTTGCAAATACTAAAATTAAATAAAAAAAAAGCAGCATCAATTGGAACTTTAGGTATCAATACATTAAAATATAAAAAAAGTGTTTCTAACACAACATTAGATCCAATTGAATTAAACTTTTATCTAGAAAAAATTAAAAAACAAAAAATAGAAAATGTAATATTAGAAGCGTCAAGCCATGGATTAAAACAACATAGATTAGATGGTTTAGAGTTTAAAACAGGAATTTTTACAAATTTATCACATGATCATTTAGATTATCATAAAAATTTTAAAGACTATTTTAAATCAAAATTATATTTATTTGAAAAATTAGTTAAAAAAAATTCAAATATAATTACTGATATTGAAATTCCAGAATATAAAAGAATTAAGAATATTGCTTTAAAAAAGAAGTTAAATATTAAAACAATATCTAATTATAGAGGCAGTTTAAATATAATTTCTCATAAATATTTGAGAGGAAAGCAGTTAATTGAGATCAAATATAAACGTAAAATTTATGAATTTCAGACCACATTAATAGGAAGTATACAAATAAAAAATATCTTGATGGCAATGCTTGCAGCAGAAAATAGTGGTCTAAAATTTGAAAAAATAATTAAAGTAGCCAATAAAGTAAAACCAGTAAGTGGTAGACTAGAACAAGTTGGAATTATAAAAAATAAATCTAAAGTTATATTGGATTATGCTCACACACCCGATGCATTAAAAGCTTGTTTACAAAATTTGAAAGAACAGTTTAAAGATAAAAAAATTTCAATCGTTTTTGGTTGTGGTGGAAATAGAGATAAATCAAAAAGACCTATGATGGGTAAAATTGCAAACTATTATTGTGATAGAATATATCTAACAGACGATAATCCCAGAAATGAAAATCCAAAAAAAATAAGGGCATCAATTAAAAAACAAATTAGTAAATTAAATTTTTTTGAAGTTGCTGATAGATCCAGAGCAATCCAAAAAGCAATATTAGAACTTAAAACAGGTGATATCTTAATTATAGCAGGTAAGGGACACGAGAATACCCAAGACTATGGAAAAAATAAAAGATTATTTTCTGATAAAAAAGAAATACTAGAAAGTATAAAGATTAAAAACAAAAATTTATCAACTAATATTAAATTAAATATTCTAAATGAAATTAGTGAATCAAATAATATTTCTTTAAAAACAAAAATTAATAATGCCTCAATTAATTCAAAAGAGATTAAAAAACACGATATTTTTTTTGCAATTAAGGGCAAGAATAAGAATGGAAATTTATTTATAAAAGAAGCATTTAAAAGAGGTGCATCTATAGCGATAGTTAATAGTTTAAAAAAGAAACCAAAGCAAATTAAGGTAAAAGATACATTAAAATTTTTAACAAAATCTTCTTCAATAGTAAGAGACAATACTTCAAGTAAAATTATAGCTATTACGGGAAGTTGTGGTAAGACTTCATTAAAAGAGCTTGTGGGAAAAGCTCTTAATAAAATAGGCAATACCACTTATTCACGCAAATCATTTAATAATAAATTTGGTGTTCCATTGAGTTTATTCAATTTAAAACAAAACGATGAGTTTGGTGTTTTTGAAGTGGGCATGGATAAAAAAGGTGAAATTGACTATTTGTCTAAAATCATTAGACCTGATGTAGGTGTTATTACAAATATCTCCTATGCTCATGCTAAAAATTTTAAAAATATCAAACAAATTGCTCTAGCAAAATCAGAAATTATAAAAAATATAAAAGATGGAGGCAGCATTGTTTTAAATGCTGATGACCAATTTTATAATTTGCACAAAAAAATATCTCAAAAAAGAAAACTTAAAGTCTATTCTTTTAGTATGAATAAGAAAAATTGTGCGGTTAATCTAAATTTTATTAAAAAAGAAAAGCTAAAATATAAAGTTTTATTAAATGTGAATAAAACAAAAAAATATTTTTATCTTAATTCAAATTTTGAAAATGATATTAAGAATTTATTAGCAGCAGTTTTGATTATATCAATTTTTAAAGATATAAAAAAATTAGATAATAATATGTTTTTAAATCATAAAAAACCTATCGGTCGTGGAGACATTTCTAGAATAAAAATATTTAAGAAAAATTTGAACCTTATAGACGAAAGCTATAACTCAAATCCACTTTCATTAAAATCTGCATTGAAAAACTTTGATAGCATGAGAATGAATAATTCTAAAAAACATTTGATTCTTGGAGACATGCTAGAGTTAGGTAAACATTCAAAAAAACTACATAAAGCAATTAGTAAAACCATTAATAATACATCAATTACTAATGTTAATGTTGTTGGCAAACATATAAAAGAGACTTATAAAAATATTAATAACAATAAAAAAGGTCTAATATTAAAAAAGAACTCACAAATAATTGATTTGATAAAAAACAATATAAATAATAATGATTATCTGATGATCAAAGGTTCGAATTCTACAGGACTCAATAAAATAACTAATGATATAAAAACAGGTAAAATAGATGCTTTATAGTCTTATTTTAGAACTAATAGATCAATACACATTCCTTAATGTTTTTAAATATCTTACTTTTAGAACTGGTTTAGCAATGTTTACATCAATGCTTGTAGTTTTTTTAGTTGGAACACCTTTTATTAATTTCTTTTCTGCAAGACAAATCTTAGACCCAATAAGAGAAGATGGACCTTCAGATCATATAATAAAGAAAATAGGCACACCAACCATGGGAGGTGTACTAATTCTCCTTGGTTTATTTTCAGGAATACTTTTATGGGGAGATTTATCAAATGTATATAATTGGTTTTTACTTTTTATTGTTTCCTCTTTTGGTCTACTTGGTGCGTATGATGACTATCGTAAAATTAAACTTAAAAATTCATCTGGTATTTCTTTTAAATTTAAGATTATTTCTCAAATTACGATAGCAGTCATAGCAATAGTTATGGTAAATCATTTTTCCAGAAATCAGGAATTAACAAATTTATATTTTCCATTTTTTAAAGATGTTGTAATTAATCTTGGTTGGTTTTTTATACCATTCTCTGTTTTTATAATTGTGGGTTCGTCAAATGCAGTAAATTTAACAGATGGACTTGATGGTTTAGCAACTGTTCCAGTTATTCTTGTGGCTGCATGTTTTGCCTTTATTAGTTATGTAACAGGAAATATTGTTTTTTCAGAATATTTACAAATAACCTATATTGAAGGAATGGGTGAAGTTTCAGTATTTTGTGGATCAATTATTGGTGCTTGTCTTGGTTTTTTATGGTTTAACGCTCCACCAGCAAAGATATTCATGGGAGACACGGGTTCACTAGCACTTGGTGGATCATTAGGTGCAATTGGAGTAATTACCAAGCATGAAATTGTTTTAGCAATAACTGGAGGACTATTTGTTCTCGAAGCGGTATCAGTAATTGTTCAAGTTTTATCATTTAAGTTAACCGGAAAAAGAGTTTTTAGAATGGCGCCTATACACCATCATTATGAAAAAAAAGGATGGGCAGAGTCAACTGTTGTAATAAGGTTTTGGATTATATCAATTATTTTAGCAATGATAGGGTTAGCGACATTAAAATTAAGATAATGTTAAATAAAAAAAATATCTTTTTTGAAAAAAAGATCTTAATTTATGGATTAGGAAAAAGTGGTATATCTGTATACAGATTTTTAAAAGAAAAAAACAAACTTTTTTTATATGATGATAAAAAAGTAAAGATAAGAAAAAAAATATTAAATTATAATAAATTAAAAAAAATAAATTTTGATTATATAATAATAAGTCCTGGAATAAATATTGAAAAATGCAAACTCAGTAATTTTTTAAAAAAAAACCTAAATAAGGTTCATACTGATTTAGATATTTTTTATAGCACATACAATCAAAATAAAATTATTACTATAACTGGCACTAATGGTAAATCTACCACAGTCAAAATTTTATATGATGTTTTGAAACAACAAAAGATGGATGTTAGATTAGCAGGCAATATAGGAAACCCCATTCTATCAGAGAAAAATATTAAAAAAAAAACGATATTTGTTATTGAGGCATCATCGTATCAATTAGAGTACAGTAAATTTTTTAAATCAAATATTTCAGCTATTTTGAATATCTCACCTGATCACCTGGAGAGACATAAAACATTGAATAAATATGTAAAAGCAAAATTTAAATTGATAAAGAATCAAACAAAAAAAGATTATGCAATCTTAAATACAAATAATTATTATATAAAAAAATATTTAAACAGTCAAAAATTTTTACCTAAAATAATTAGAATTAATAGACATATTAAACAATCAATTTTAAAAAAAATAAACAATGTTTACTTTATGACTAAAGGAAACAAAGAGAACTTGTCATTTATTTTCGAAATTGCAAAAATATTTAAAATAAAAAAAGGAGATTTAATTAAAGTATTAAAAAAATTTACAGGTTTAAAATATAGGCAACAAATAATTTTTAAATCAAAATATATAACAATCATCAATGACTCAAAAGCAACAAGCTTTTCATCCTCAGTAAGTATTTTGGAGTCGATTTCTAATGTATCTTGGATTGTTGGTGGGCTAGCAAAAAAAGGAGATCGATTTTTATTATCAAGAAAACAATGCACAAATTTTAAAGCATACATTTTTGGTAAAAATAGAAACTTCTTTTTAAAAGAACTTCGAAATGTAATGAAATGTGAGTCTTTTACTTATCTAAAACCTTTAATTGAAAAAATTTTTATAGACATAGAAATTAATAAAAATAAAAAACACCAAACCATTCTTTTTAGTCCAGCCGCAGCATCATTTGATAGTTTTCAAAATTTTGAAAAAAGGGGAGAATATTTTAACAATATTATTAATAAAATTGGTCATGCAAAACGATAATTCGATTTATAGATTTTATTACAGATGGTGGAAAAATATTGATAAAACAATTTTTTTAATTGTTTTGTTTTTATTCATTTTGGGACTATTTTTTTCTTTAGCATCAACATCTTTAATTGCATCAGATAAATTGGAAACTAATACTTATTTTTTCTTTTTTAAACATTTAACATATATTTTTCTTGGAATAAGTATTTTAATATTTTTTTCGTCTTTAAATGAAAAAAATCTTTTTAATCTTTCGATTTTTTTATTTTTTATTTCTTTAGTTTTTTTATTTTTAGTGCCAATAATTGGAACTGAAGTTAATGGAGCTAAACGTTGGCTTAATTTATTTTTTTTACCGAGATTTCAACCAATAGAACTTGTTAAACCGTTTATAATAGTAATTCTTGCAACCATCTTGAGCAGCGAAAAAGATATTCATATTTATTATAAATATTTTCTCAGTTTTATTGCTATAGTCCCAGTATCTTTTTTGTTGATGATCCAACCAGATATCGGACAAACATTGCTTATTTTTTTATGTTGGATCACACTAGTTTTTATTTCAGGAATAAGCCTTATTGTATTCCTCACTTTTTTTAGTATTTCGCTAACTTCTCTAATATATATGGTATTTTATATTTCTAAATTTAGTTACATAAAAAAAAGAATTTTTTCTTTTTTCAACCCGGAGATTGGAACACATGGCGCTCAAGCTGCAAAGTCTGTTGATGGAATTTCAAGCGGTGGTTTTTTTGGAAAAGGTATAGGAGAAGGAACTCTGAAGTACAAGGGATCAGAAACACATACAGATTTCATTATTTCTGTAATATCAGAAGAATTTGGTGTCGTTATAATTATCTCAATATTAATAATATTTTTATTTTTTATTTATAGAGTATTTAAGAAAGTCTACTTAGAAAAAAATGAAAAAATAAAATTAGTTTTGGTGGGGTCAATTACTCTTATTGTGGTTCAGGTTTTAATACATGTAGGTGTTAATATAGGATTGTTTCCTACAACAGGCATGACCTTACCCTTTTTGAGTTATGGTGGCTCTTCAATTATAGGTGTGTCTATTCTTTCTGGTATAATTCTAAATTTGACAAAAAGAAAAATAAATTAATATGAAAAATATTTTGATTAGCACAGGAGGCTCTGGAGGACACGTGATCCCTGCGGCTATACTTTATGAACATTTAAAAAATGAATCTAATGTTTTTATGTCTTGTGATGATAGAGGAGCCCAGTATTTAGATAAAGATAAATTTAAGATAAAAATTATTAATGTGCCTAAAATATCAAAAAATATTTTTTTACTACCTTTTCAAATTTTTTTATTATTAATCTTAACTTTAAAGTCTATATTTTTTTTGAAGAAGAAAAAAATTACAATAATGATTTCAACAGGTGGATACATGTCCTTACCTTTATGCATTGCATCTAAAATTCTTAATGTCAAACTATTTTTATTTGAGCCAAATATAGTTTTAGGAAGATCAAATAATTTATTTATAAGATCTTGTAAAAAAATTTTTTGTTATTCTAATAATATTAAAAACTTTCCAGAAAAATTTAAAAATAAAATTTCTGTAATACCCACATTATTAAGAAAAGAATTCTATTCAACAAAAATAGCAAATGACTTAAATAAGGAAATTACATTATTAGTAATAGGAGGTAGCCAAGGTGCACAGATTTTTAATACAATAATTCAAGATTCAATATTAGAATTATCAAAAAGCTATACATTAAATATTTTTCATCAAACTAAACTTGAAAATTTTAATAATTTAAAAACCTTTTATTTAAAAAATAATATAGATAGTGAATTATTTGATTTCAAAGATGATGTTTTAAAATTCATGAGTAAGTCAAATATATGCATAACAAGAGCTGGAGCTTCCACATTAGCAGAACTAGTTTTTTTGAATATACCACATATTGCCATCCCATTACCTAGTGCTAAAGATAATCATCAACTTGAAAATGCATTATTTTATCAAAAGCACGGATGCAATTGGCTATTAAGTCAAAAAGAAACTAATAAAAAAAATCTAACAGATAAATTGATTAACATTATTAAAAATAAAGAAGAATACTTAGAAAAAAAAAAAAATATGAGAATTTTTAACTATCAAAATACTTGGAATAATATAAATCAAAAAATAATAGCAACTATTAATGAAAATTGAGTTAGCAAAAACTGAAGTCGTGCATTTTGTCGGTATTGGTGGAATTGGGATGAGTGGTTTATCACTAATAATGAAGGGAATGGGCTTTAATGTTCAAGGAAGTGATATAACTAACAATAAGAACATTGAAAGATTAAAAAAAAATAAAATAAAAATTTCAATTAAGCATTCCAAAAAAAATATAAAAAAAGCAACTATCTTAGTCGTTTCTTCTGCAATAAAAAAAAATAATCCAGAGTTAATTGAAGCAACAAAGAAACAGTTGCCAATTTATAAAAGAGGTGAGATGCTAGCACATATTGTTTCTTTGACTAAGAATATCGTGGTAACAGGGTCTCATGGAAAAACGACCACTACGTCCTTATTAGCCTCAATATTTTCTAAAACAAAATTAGACCCAACAATAATAAATGGTGGTGTATTAAACTCTTTAAATAATTCTGCAAAACTTGGAAAAAGTGATTGGTGCATA
>TARA_B110001452_G_scaffold267136_1_pt1 | contig 11719 bp, 9 predicted proteins | sample TARA_B110001452 | Tara Oceans TARA_B110001452 (sample SAMEA4396971) | marine metagenome | biome: Polar Biome; feature: [DCM] deep chlorophyll maximum layer (ENVO:01000326); material: water (ENVO:00002006), including particulate matter (ENVO:01000060) such as... | depth 25 m
CCCTCCCAGCCCGCCCAGTCCACCCCTGCCGCCGCCTTCGCCTTCACCCCCTCCGCACCCGCCCTTTGTCATCGCGCTTTCCACTTGCCGACACGTGGTGGGGGGCCAGATTGTGATCCTTGTGAACAACGGTCGCTGCGAGGACGGAGGGGCCTTAAGTGTAGCGTCGATTTGCGAGCTGGGTACCGACTACCCAGACTGTCAAGCGCGAGAGGCCCCTAGTTAGTCTTTGATGTAGAGCGACATGTAAGAATCTTTTCCTTCTTCGATGACAGCCAGTTTGGTGTCGTATCCATTAACCTTGTAAAACACGTCAAAGCGTGTAAACTTGTTGGCCTTGTTGTGGATGAGGATGACCTTGGCGTCCTTGGCGGTGTGCGTGCCGTTGAGGCGTCCGGACTTGGCAAAGTGGTACACAATCTGCAGTCCGGCCACGATCGCCTGCTCGACGTGGCCGGCTGCGCAGTAGTTCATCATCGACACATTTCCAAGCTCAAGGTCGTCACAGTCGTCGTGCTTGCCCGTGTTGAGGTAGTCGCCCTTCACAAACGCCATCTGCGCAAGGACGTCCATTTTGCGGTACACCATCAGCCAAATAACAACGCTGGTAAGGTTTGCGTGGTTGTGGGACAGGATCTCCCCTATGGTCTTGGAGTTGTGCTTCCACTCCTTGGGTGTGCGACTGGGCTTGGGGTTGTCAAAGTCCTCCTCATCCCCGTCGTCGTCGTCCGAGTCCGACTCGTACCGCCCGAACTCGCCATCAGACGAAAGGCTGAAGTGGGAAGCGGTCTTCTTGCAAAATTCAATTTCTGCAGTCTTAAGCTTTTTGCGCGTCGGCTCGCCACGTGTGGCGCCGGACTGTGCATCAGTTACGCTGCTACTCATTGTGGAGCTGTTCCTTCGGCCTCAAACACACTCGGTTACTCAAACACAACCAGACAAGTCCCTCTATACCCAAAGGTGTGCCCCAGCTCCCCCCCCAGCGACCAGGCGCCGGGACTAGAGCTCCGCAATGTAGAGCGTGTTGCCCTTCCAGAACGTGACCGACTTCTCCGCGTCGTTGACGACGAGCGTGCGAACGCGCTTGAATGCCACGTCAGAGGCCACGGGGGCACTGTCGTCGGCCGGGAGTGGGCGCTTATGGCCAGCCGACGAGCTGCTCGCGCCCTCGTTGCTCGACTTGACCGCGGCGGGCTTGATTGGCTTGTCCTGAGGCGCCGAGACCTTGGACGCAGCTGCTGCCGGCGCGGAGACTGTCTTCTCGACCGGGGCCACAGGCCCCGGCGCGGGGGCCGGAGCCGGAGCCGGAGCAGCCTCCGCGACGGGTTTGGTGGACTTGGCAAAGTTGAGCATACCCACCTTCCTTGGCATCGAGGCGGCTTTCTTAGCCGGCTCGGGGGCCGCATCAGGCGCTGCGGCGGACTTCTTCTTCTCCGCTGCGGCGGGGGAGGGAGCGGGTGCCTTTCCCTTGGGCACAGGCTTGGAAGCCGCGCTCGGGCTACCCTGCTCTTGCGGCTGCGCCGACTCGGTCTCGCGCTCCAGATCCTCGTCATCCGACGCTGCCGCGACGGGCGCTTCGGTCTTAACCGGCGAGGGCGGCGCCTCCTTCTTGGGCGCAGCGCCGGTGCCCTTGATGCCCGGGCACTTTGCCCATCCGTTGATGTCGACGCGGAACGCCTTCGAGTTCTCAAAGGCTGGCTGGTACTTCTGGATGAGTGAGGACCGGTTGTAGACCTTGTGCTCCGACAGGTACTTGACGAGAGACTGCACCACCTTCTTCGGGATGAGCTTGAGTATCTTCTTGTTCGAGTTCTTGCGTGCCGCCTTTCCGACGTCCAGCTTGGTCACCACTCGCGCGTACCAGGCAAACGGCCCCTCGTCCTCCACCGGGCGAAGCTCGTCCTCCGCCGTGTGCTTGGCCTTCAAGACGGTGATTGCGGTCGGCGGGAAGCTTGCCGCCGCTGGCCAGTTCTTGGGGAGATGCATGGTCCCGAGTATGCCGTCGTCTTCCACGACGACGACGTCTCCAAAGTCACGCACGCGGCCGGGTCCGTCGTGATTGGGACAGAGGCCGACCATGTAAGCTACGTTGTTGCGCATCACGTACGCCTCGTCCAGGTTCTTGGCGTCGGTTTTATCTCCCGCCGGATCGCGGCTCTCCGCAGGCGCAGAAGCGGATGCGACGGCCTTCTTCTTTCCGGAGTCCTTGGCCGTTGGCGTCTTCTCCGGCGGGGCAGCCTGCTCCTCCTCTGCGTCTTCCTCCGGCGCGTCGTACTCGTCCTCGTCGTCGTCGTCGCCTGCAGCGTGAGCCGGGCTCGATGCGACCACAAGATCGTCCTCCTCCTCCTTCATCTGCGCGACATCGTCATCATCAGGGGGTGAGGCGTCTATCTCAAAATCTTCAAACTCTGAGTCGTTGTCAGACATCGCGGCGCCGGGTGTAGGCCAAGCGTGGGCTTCTTGTGTGTGTGTTATGTGCGTGGTGTTTGTTGAGTATAAGGGTAGCGGGGGGCTTGACACAACACAATGGCCGGGCATCCATGGCGCCGCGCGTGTGTGTGTGTGGCGCCGGGCATACGTGTGCCACTCACCATATCGGAGGGGGCCCTTGAGCTCACGGACGGCTCAGACTGCCCCCATACCGGGGACCTAGGAAACTCCATGTTTTGTGTTAGCGGAGATGGTAATAATCGCGGTGACGGTTACACGGGTACACATTCTTATTTGTCAGCGGGTTCGTTTCGGGTCGCTGTGTGGCTGTCCGTGATGCAGCGGTTTGTGATGTAAGCCTGCAAGCCCAGGGACACGACTGTGTAGCAGTTGACCTCCTCACACATGGCACGAGAACCGATCGCTAAAAACGATTTACGGTCTTCTTCCGTGAAGAAGGAAGGGACCTGGCGCGCAGCCGTCTGTGCCACACCTGCGAAGGCGCACCGATGAGCAAGCGAGTGAGAGGTGCCAATGCGCAGACGGAGGACTGTACGCAGTGCCCGGTGTGCTTGGACGATACCGTAGTTGATCCGATCTTTCCGTTCGACTGTGGTCATCCCGTGTGCTCCAAGTGCGACAAGGAGCTCTTTTGCCGCGCCGACGACCGGTGCCCAATGTGCAGAAAGGCACGGTTGCAGGATTCAGTAGATGCACACTGCGCCGCGCTCAACCGCTCCAACGAGATGCAGCGACGGGAAGATGCGATAGCGCAGCGCCGCAACGAGGAGACGGCACAGTCCGGATTCATCTTCTTTCCGGTGCAAGCGACGGTGGAGGTGGACGCGACCGACTTCATGGTCCATGAGGATGTGTTCCGGGACGGGCCGTCTGGTGATTTGGTCCGCGTTCAGCATTACCACGCCCTGGGAGACAGCAACGTGTCGAACGCCATAGGCGCACTTGTCAACGCAGGAAACATCCCTCTGTCTGAGTTTTACATGGCAGTTGCGTCCTTGCGCGCCTCCTCTCACGGACGCAGACAAGCAAACGCCGCACGACACCTAAGCGCTCGTTGAGTAGTGTATAATTACATTTTTGAAACACTCAATTGTCTCCTCACACACAAAACACACTTGTTTACGGTGAGCCGGGCTGGCTTCCCGGATCGCCCCCCTCCGCCCTTGCGCGCGCTACCGCAGCGTCGTCTTTCTCTTTTTGCTTGGCGGCTTTCGCGCTCTTCTGTGTGAAGCGATTTTCAGCCATGATCAACGCCGCCCTCACCAAAGCCTCCACAAGGTTCGCCGGAAGCCCGTTTGTGACTTGTTCGTGGGGGCGCCCACACGTAAGAAGGTCGGCAATCTCTCTGACTTTGTCGTTCTGCCACATGACGCTGAGCGTCACCGGGACCTCCCTCTCCCGCATCTTATCGGTTGTGATGTCGCCCTTAACCTTGTTCGTCATGAACACCCTGAGACGCTCGGGGTCGCTGTAGTAGATTGCCTGGTAGTGTGGGATCCAGTTCTGCATCATCGGGCTGTACTCGAAAACCAACAGGAAGACCAAGGTGTCCAGCTTGGACAGCTCTTCCACGGTGAGCGACTCGTACTCGCCACGGTCGTTCCGTTTGTAGTCACCCGCACGATGTCCATCTCCATCGGTTTCCCATCGACGGCACGGAGAAAACGTGTGGATGTAGTTCACGACGCCACTCCCCCCTCGATCGAGCGCAAGGGTAACGATGTTGCAGTTGAATAGCTCCGACGCGGCGTCCAGTTCCGTGTCTCCGCCAAATGCACCCGGCTTCTCCATGATTTCGACGTAACGGCGAACGTAGTCTTCGTTGCTCTCGTCATCTTTACGCTCTGTAAAGTTGCCTCCCAGAAGGCCACCGTCGAGAAAGTAATCCGGTCCACCGTAGTGGTCGGCATTCTCCATGATGTAGTCGCAGACCAACAGCCGGGCGTATCCTCCGCCTACCTTTGTGAGGAAGTCGCCGTTGCGCGCGCGGTTTGGTGTTTCATCATTCTCTAGTGCCACAAATGTCGGAGTCATGAGCATAGCAGCCATGGCGTGGAACATACACTCGCCGTCTCGGGGAGTGTCCAGGGCACGCAGTTCGTCCGGACCGAGTGGAGGTTTTTTATCGCGCCTAATCATACCGGGAATGTCACGCGCCCTGTCGTACTCTGTTCTAGGCTCATTGTAGCACCGACCTTCGATGTCGACAGACTTGTGACCGTTCAGACTCAACCCACCCAGTCCCGGCAAGAGTCCGCGCTCGTCGCCGCCCGCCTGGCGCGGCGCTCGACGACTCATCTTACCCTATCACACCTTTCAACACACTACAATATTCACACATGGAGTAACATTGGAAGTCTCGAGTTCAGTCGACGTCCTCTGCAATCACCACCCACACACCGGCGCCGGGCAACCACGAAAGACAAGTGTCACTTCTTTGCGCTCTGCCTCTTGCGCATAAGCGCGAGTTGCGGGAGCGTCTTGTAGTCGGACGGCGCTCCCGGGGCGCAGCGCAGGCAGTGCTCGTCGGGCGACTTGTCCGCGCGCAGGGACTTGCTTGTGCAGGAGAAGCAGCGCTTGCGGTTGCAGCGGCTGCACTCGCTCGCCTTGCTCCCGAACAGCGTGCCCTCGAGCACACCCACGCGCTTGTCGCAGTCCGCGCAGGTGTTGCTGCAGCCATTTCCAACAAGATAGCACTTGATTTGGAATTGGTGCATGGCATACGCTCCATGGAGCATCGCAATGGCTATTGCTCCGGCGGCGCTTTCCATGGCGTCGATGCAGATCTTGTTGTCCATGATGTGGTCGTCGTCGTCGCTCTCGCTCGATGACGACGAAAGCTGGACCTTCATGGCGTCGGACGGGGTGCAATCGCATCTGAAGCACGTGCCGCAGATTTCGCACGGGTACCGGTTCTTGCGGTACTGGCCAGTAGGGGCAACGTTGATGTTCGGGCGGCTTATGTGGTGCTTCCCGAACACACCAGTGCGCAGCCACGCCTCGGCGTTGTCCTGCACTCGGTAGAGGGTGGTTTTGACGTCCGCTCGAGGCGCCGTAAAGATCTTGTCGATGGGAGCCTCTCTCACTGGCAGACAGTATCCCTTCTTTGCGAGGGACGCGTACTTGCAGTCCGACACGGCGTCCAGCAGGAGCTCTGAAGTTCCAAATTTGGTCTGAAAGGCGGCCTTGCTGCCCCCGCGGATCTCGTCGGCCGGGTTGCTCACTAGTTTGCTGATGACGCGCTGGCCGACGCGCTGCCACATCTTAAGGTTGTCCTCCAGATGCATGGCCATCTCCTTCTCCTTCTTGGCTTGCGTGGTTGCGTTGTCGTAGCCCGACTTTACGGCGACGTCGATGGCGCGAAATCCATTGAGCATGACCTTGTCCCACCGACTGCGGAAGGCGCGGATCATCTCGCGGTTGGCGAACGCGTCCTGCTTGGTGCACGGCGGCAGCTTGAAGAGCTCCGGGTAGCAGGCGATGTGCACCGCCATCGTGATAACCAAGGGTATCCCGAGTGGCGAGTACATCATGTCCGGCAACGCGCCCGTGAAGAATGAGTTGCACATGACGCCGAGCGTTCCCTCCGCGCTCAGGAGCTCACAGAGCGTGAGAGACGACGCGATGTATGTGGCCGCCTTGGCTTCGCCCATGCTCTGTACAAGGCGGCGCTGACGAGCGGCGATGTGCCGGGAGTGGTCCGCGTCCGCCATCGTGTTCGAAGACCTTTGAAGCGGGTCTGCGATGTCCGTGCCCCCCCCCATGTGGCCCGCGATCACGGTATAGGCGTCGCCGGGTGTGAAGGAGTAACTGGCGTCTGGTCTTTTCGTCGTCCCGCGGTTGATGGTGAGGCACAGCGTGGAAGGGCGTATCGAATGGAAGCCTTCAAAGTCGAGCTGTGCGTGGCCGGTGGACTTGTTCCTGTGTGGGTCGTGCTTGGAGAAGAGCGACGGAAGCACGATGTGCACCCCCCTGCACCCAATGGTCGACCCCGTAGTCAGGGGGGTCTTTCCCTCCAGCATGTTCAGCTGGCGTGGCGCGTAGAAGACGCCATAGCCGACGCGAGGCACGGTGCCATGCGACGTTCGGCGTATGGCCAGGAAGCGCGTTTCGTCGTCCCCGATGGGCTTGCCGGCGGAGCTGCGGGGATGTATGCGCATCTGCAGGTGCTCGCCCGTGGAGAGCGGCATCGCGCGACCCCAGTAGCCATCGGACGGATCCGAAAGGCCGCTCTCGCCCATCAATACCACACCGACCGCGCCCTCGAGCGGCGCGGTTAGCATATCGAACAAGGCCTCGACACAATTGTCCCCCCCCAAGTCGATGTTGTCCAAGGTGTCGTATGTCTCGTCGGCGCCGGGAGGGGCGCGTTGAAACGTGGGGCACAGATGCTCGTCGGTAAACATGGTTATGTTTTGTAGTTAGATGACGTTATACTCAGCCTTCCACCGCATCTATACCCAACCATCACAAGGCGCCGGCGCATAGCGCGCGTCCGCCGTGTGTACACCATGGCGCCGGGCCGACAAGAGTTCTACTTATCCCCGCTCTGGACTTTTGACGGTTAGCACCGTGCGCACACAGACGAGTCTACGCATCCTCCGCCGTCGCCTTTTTCGACTTGGCGGCGGGCGTGTATTTGATGGTCTCGGATATCTTGTTGATCTTGTCCCCCACAAAGATGCCATGGCCCGCAAACACCTTGGCAAGGTCGACGTCGCCACGCAGAGCAGCGGTGAGATCATCAGGCGTCACAGTCTTGCGCCCGGCCTTCTTTGTGCCAATGCCCGCAAGCTCCATGATCTCAGCCGTCACATACTCGAGGACGGCGGTCATGTACACTGGAGCGCTGCCTCCGATGCGCTTCATGCCCGAGTTGCCCTTCATGAAGCGGTTGATCCGAGCGACCGGGAAGGTCAGTCCCGCCTTCTGCGACTTGCTGACGCTCTTCTTGCCCCCCGTCTTGTTGCCGGCCATGATGCCAGCCGGGGCATCTCCTGACGTTTTCGCTCCCTTGGGCATTTGTGGCTGGGTGTGCTCGATGCTTTTTGGTCCCTACCTTCGGAAAGGCTGTTTGCTTCTGTATTTAGCGGAGCTTGTGTGTCTAACCAACAAGAAAATTATTGGGCAGAGGTGGTCACACAATCGGCGCCGGAACGCTACACAAACGCGGCCACGACCCACGTGATTGCGCAACCGGACCCAACAACGCTCGCCCCGGAAAACTGAACAATCGACACGGTGGGTGCAGCCTGTCCGACGATTGCCAAGATTACAAGGTACAGGACGGCTTGGAGCGGTACGGCGACGAGCCATGCGATGGCCCGAGTCCAGGCAGTGACAAGATTGACCTCGCACCTGCACGCGTAGAGCGGTATCCATACCAAGAGCGGCACGAAGTGGTCCAGCGCAAAGGCTATCATGGACCGAGAGGGCGATCCTCCGCGAAACATGTCCCCCTCCTCCTGAGGTATTTGCCCGTTGGACGCGGCGAGAAGGACCGCAGAGGCCATGTAAAGTCCGAATGTAAGCGACGTGCCGACCGTTGCAACGATGCCGAGCCAGCGGTTGATGATCGACTCGTTTTCAACTTCAAAGAAGCGCCCCAGCAAGATGTCCTTGAGCGCCATCAACCCAACATGAATCCACATGAACGCCAGCGAGACAAAGAGTGTGCAGTGCGTGAGATGCACAAAGACCTGTTCTGTGCCGTAGTTCTGAAGCAGCATCACTTGCTCGTACGTCATCGCAACGGCGTAGATGGTCGTGCCCAACAGCGTGTCCGAGACACTGGACAAGAACGCTCCTAGCAAAGCGGCGACGGTGCAAATCTCGGTGTGCCACTGAGCACCGTCTAGCTGGCTGTTGGTCAGCACGCCCACGACCGCAGCACCCAACAGCGCGAGCGAGATCCCCATGCCTTGGCGCTTCCACATGCCCTCGGCATTGGTGAGGTTGCTCTCCAGAAAGCGCTTCTCCACCGCAAAGCTGAACATCATGGCTGCCAGGCTGCAGATCCAGAGCGACCCGGTGGACCCGTTGACTATGCCCAGCCTGCGCGAGCGCGCCGCCTCGTAGCACACGTCCTCTCCGCCGCTGCACGACCCGGGCCCGTACAGTATCAACATCGACTCGATGCTCTTGGCTTGTCCTATGAGCGCCCACAGAGCAGCCACGCTGGCAGCAACGCCAGAGGCGCCCGCCTCGAACGCAATTGCACTCGACCCCGTCAGGTGTGTTTCGTCGTGGAGTCCGATCAGGATGCCCAAGCACAGGATGACTCCGTATCCAAATCCAAGAGGCGCGGATGCGTACAGAGTGGCGTGTGCGTATCCGTACGCAGTAGTCACAGTGTCCCCTATCTGGTACTCGACGGTGTAGTCCGCTGCCACGCTGCCATAGACGAAGGAATCCCGGATGCCGCGCGCCCCGCAGTACACAAACAGCGCAGCGCAGAGCCCGGATACCGTCTGACGCCTGTGGGGAGTGTCCTGAACAGAGTCTGGGCGGATGTCCTCCGTTTCGATTCCCCCTGACTTGTAGATCTGAATCGTCATCAGCAGAACGAGCGTGCAAAACACGCAGTCCGCCGTTCGCATCTCCTCGGTGCCTTGGTGCAAACCACAAAACGTGAGGCCCAGGAGCAATGCCCCGAGTACGACACGCTGGTCGACAATGTGGATGCCCTTGATCTGCGGGCTGCCGAGCATGGCGGTCAGCACGAGCGAAGAAACTCGAAGACTAGACGGACAGTCGACGGAGCCGAGAGGCACGTCGATTGCGGAAAGAGCGTCGCAGCCAACGGCACAGGCGAGGGCGAGCGCAGACACAACGGTGTGTGCCTCGACTTTTGTCGATACAAGGGCAGCTGGCCCGTTTCGGTCTTCAATGCGTGGCAATTCAAATTCTCCTTCACCATTAGATACACCATCGGAGGGCTCATTGCCGTCTCCAACTAAAACGCCCTTTACCACGGGCACTCCCTCAACACCAGGCTCCCCCGACATTGTTCTCACTACACCAGTGCGTTGCATTCTATATTTACACGCAGCCAACCAACCCGTCCACCCATAGCGCATGGTGCTGCTTCCAGAGACTGTGGCACCGTTCATCTCTTGGCCGGTGCATGCTTCGGCGAGGCGCGCTCAAACCGCGACCGCGTACACGAGAGCGTCATCCTTGAGAAAGGCCTTGATGTCGCCGTCGTCGCGCACCGCAGGGACAATGTCCGAAAGGTGGCGCTCGCCCTCGTCGACCGACGTGGCCACCGTCGGCGTGTTCTTCACGTTGGCGCTGCAGCCAGAGTAGACCACGTAGAACTTGGTCGTCTTGCCCTCGGGCGGCTTGAGCGAGTCAAAGTCGAACGAGCCCTCGGAAACCGCCTGGTAAAGCTGCTTGGTGAGGGAGGGAGCCGGGCCGATGCCGGCGGTAGGGTCGACGAGCTCGGCGTCGTCGTTGTGCTTGTGGATGAGGACGCCGCGGCCGCCGAGCATGTTGGCGTCGATCCACTCCTGCGACACCGCGATGCCCACCTTGGTGATGCCGTCGACGAGGTCGTAGCCCACGGTGGACGTGAAGTGGCCGTCGACGGAGATGCTGTCGGCGGGGCGGGGGAAGACATGCGCGATGGCGGTGTGGTCCATCGTGAACATCAGCTCCTTGGTGCCCATCTCGATCTTGGACGACACGACCGTTCCGAGGGTCTCGGGACCGAAGCTGCGCTTCGACATCTTCACGCTTGCTGCGGCGTTGGTCGTCTTGAGGAGCGGGTTCTCCTGGTTCTGGATCGCCTCGATCGCCATGTCTTTGTCGCCGATGAAGAAGAGACGGTAGTCGACCTGGATGAGGTTGCCCTTGAACGAGACGTCGGCGACGATCGCGTCGCAGAACGAGGTCGGCAGAGACGAGCGGCGCGTGGCATCGAAGAGCGCCATGCACATGTCACCCGCAACGGCACCCGGCTTCACGCCGCGCTGTACGATAGGTGCGACGTATGGCGTCACACAGTCCTTCTGCATGTCGCAGTTGAAGATGGCCATTCCCTGCGCCGCGTCGGATGGGCTGATGCCGCGGACGCGGGTTGCGTGGGCCAGGATGGCGCTGCCGACGGTGGCTGCGTCGTCGCCCGTGTGCACGGCGGCGATGGAATCGAGCTTCACGGCAGTGTTGTTGACAAGCGACTCCCACTTGTCCATGAAGCACTTGGCCTGGTCGGCAAGGGCCTTCTGGTCGTAGTTAAGACCGAAGAAGCCGTGCATGCAGGAAGACAGAAGCAGCGAGGACGTGGCCTGGACAGCCGGCGAGCACGCCTCCTCGATCAGGTTGACGGCAACGAGTCCTGGGGGGACGGCAGCCTGCAGCGGCTGGATCTTCTTGGCGTTCGTGTAGAGCGGGAGGCGGCCATCGCGATCGACCTTGCCAAACGTGTTGCTGATGCCCGTGACAAGAACGCGCGTGCCCGGGGTGCACGCCTCCGCCGAGGGAGCCTCGCCCGGGGTGGGACCCTTCTTGCCAGGCTTCGAGTTCTGCGGGTCGGTGTAAAAGCTGGTCGAGATCATTCCGAGGTAGCCAGCCTTGCTGTCCGTCTCGATGTCGACGACAAGTGGGCCCCTGGCGTTGGCATCCTTGGCGATCTCCTCGGGCGACGCCTCGAGCTGCTTGGTGGGAAGTCCAAAGGCAAGGCCGGGGACGCCAGTGGTGACGACCGTGTTGTTGCCGGTGGCGATGATCTTGCTGATCAACACCGTGATCTGCATCTTGGGCACCATGCCAGTCTTACCCTGCACACTGATCTTGTTGGCGCGAACCACGATACCCTCGGCGTTCACCGAGCCACCGCCGCCCGACGAGTGCTTGGCCTCGGGGCATGGAATGGAAGCGTCCGACAGGAACATGCTCATGGCAATGTCCTCCGCCGACTGAGGCTGCTCGGTCTCCTCGTTGCGGGGGGTCTTGGGATCGGACTCGTCGGCAGACGACCCCTCGGGCTCCGCCTTGCGCTTGGCCTTGGACAAGGATGAAGTGGCCTTTGATGGTGGCATATTGCTTTTGTGTTGCGCTTGTACTTTGAAGTGATCTGAGCGGCGCCAGAGCAGGAGCAGTTGTGAGCGGCGCCGGAAGAGAGCGTGTGGGCTTGGCTATACGCTTACCTCTCGGTCGTTTGATCTGGCATTTCTCTAGCGGCTAGACTGTAGCCTTCTTCGTGGGCAAACGTGACATGGCGCCGGACATTTGCTTTTTGCGGGTGGTACATGGGGGTTCCGCTGGG
>TARA_B110001452_G_scaffold257677_1_pt1 | contig 11718 bp, 5 predicted proteins | sample TARA_B110001452 | Tara Oceans TARA_B110001452 (sample SAMEA4396971) | marine metagenome | biome: Polar Biome; feature: [DCM] deep chlorophyll maximum layer (ENVO:01000326); material: water (ENVO:00002006), including particulate matter (ENVO:01000060) such as... | depth 25 m
CAAACACGTGATTTGCTCCCTGAAGGGCTATGAATTTGCCATTTTGGCTCCACTCACGAAGCGCCAAAGCTTCATTAATAGACACGCTTGTGTCTGCGTCTCCGTGAATAATTAAAAACGGTATTTTTAACTTTTTAACTGCTGTTTGAATTGTAAGCCTAGGTTCGTTTGCTATAAAGTCTTTGTAGAATTGATAATAGTGAGGCATAAGCTGTTTAGTGCGGCCGTTCTCAACAAATCGAACTCCTGTTTCTTTCCATTTTTCCAATTCCTTCCCTAAGGTAAACCTTGATTTAAAATCAGAGACCCCTGCCAAAGTAATAACTTTTTTAACTCGAGGGTCTTCGGCGGCCTTAATGGTGACTATGCCTCCACCACGACTGTGGCCAATCAAGGTGAGATTTAGAGGATTCATATTGGGGTGGTTTGCGTAAGTGATGTGTAACCAGCTTATAACCCGATCAAAGTCCTCTAGTTCTTTTGTGTAGTTGTTGTTTCCAAATGCTTCAAGATCTGGGAAATCAATAGGTTGTTTATGTGTGCCGCCATTGTGTGAAAAATTAAACTTTATTACCACAAATCCTGAAGCAGCCAGGGCCTCAGACAATAAAGGCCAAGCGCCCCAGTCCTTAAACCCCTTATAGCCGTGGCAAAAAATAATTAAAGGACCCAATTTAATAGAGCTGTTGTAGACTAAATCCGTAACAATTGGTCGTTTGCTTGTGTCTTCTATACTGATATTCATATTGCGTGCAATCACCTATATTTCCTTTTCTATAAAATCGACTTTTAAATCAAATAACTCTACAATTAGCTTCTTAAGCTCCTGTTCGTAGCTCTCTATTGTTTCCGTTGATAATTGAGTATTTCTTTTTGCATATGCTCCTAGTTTATCTTTTTTAGCAAATTTTAGCAATCCTGATTTTAAATTTTTAAAAGAAATAATTCCAGCTTCTACAGCTCCTATAAAAGGTGCTTTCTTGTTGAGCATATACGCATAGGTCAAAATCTGAAAACTTTTACTAAATGCTTTGTAATCAGATGTTATATCTACCCAATTAACAAGCTCTAATTCAGCCTGAGAGACTTGTGAGGTTTTGTAGTCTATAATTCTTTGGGTGCCATTACAATAATCTACCCTGTCGATTGTTCCAACGATTTGAATAGGGAAAGGGAGTTCAGGAATCGTAATAGTCGCTTTAATCTTTGACTCGATAGCTTCAATTTTAATTTTATCTCCATTATTAATGCAAGCCAGTTCATGTTGCAAAAAATTAAAAAGATACCTCTTGGCGACCTCAAAGCTGATAAGGTTGGAGCCTTGAGTAATATCACCGTCCTTGTAAAGTTCTCTAAAATAATGGATTACTGTCGGTTCAATTTTAGGTTTTAAGTCATTAATCATTTGAGCATTCAAAACAGATCCAATCAAAGGCTTGTAAAAATCTTCAAGAGTATTATGGATAATACTTCCAAACGTATTAGCGGCAACCGTTTCTTCTAATAAGTTTTCAGATTTGACGCCCAATACCTTTTGGTTATAAAAATCAATTGGGTTTCGAATATATTGACTCAAAGAAGACGGGGAAAACCCTTTTGATGCGATGACTTTAAGTTTAGAGATGATTTCTGGTGACTTTTTTATGCTCAGCAATTGTGGCGTCAGTTGTGGCGTTTCTGGGATTACAATTTTATGGTTATGCGTGTGAATTCCTTCATGTTCTAATTGAGTTAAAAAACGACTACGCTCCCCCCCACTTAATACATCGGGTTCAGTATTATAAATAATATGAGCGTTCTGTGCGCGTTGGAGGAGACGGTAAAAATGATAGGTATAAATCGCGTCTTTTTCTTTATATGTTGGCAGGCCATTTTCAATCTTGACGTCAAAGGGAATAAAAGAGTTATTGGTTTTTCCTGCAGGAAACACGCCTTCGTTGACTGATACAATAATGACGGTTTCAAAATCCAAAACTCGAGATTCCAACATTCCCATTATTTGAAGCCCTTTTAAAGGCTGCCCTTTAAAATCTAAGGATTCTGTGCTTAATAACTCTTTGTAAATACTTTGTAAAACTTTAATCGTGTTGATGTAATTGTAGGAATTGTTTAATTCTTTTAATTGATTAAATATTTCTGAAAATCGAAAAAGGTATTCAAGCGGTAATAAATGATTTTTTTTGGATTGGCTGTAATAATCTTTGAGTTTAAAAATAAGCGATAGAACGCTCTCAATTGCTTTGCTTGGAGAATTGGCCCAGTTTGTAAATAAAAGCTCTAATATCGGCTTATGAGCTGGCGCAACTGCAATAATTTGATCCTTGTTAAGGCTTACTAAATTGTGTGTGTTCAAGCTTGTAATAATCAATTGTCCTGCATCTTGATTTTGGTCTTGTAATAAGGGGCGAACAAATGGATGCGACAAGACTCTTTTTATGTCCTGATAATAATAATTGGAAGAGGTTTCTTTTTGAAGTTGAAACCATTGATTGATAAAACCTGAAAAAGGAATCTGTTTTAAAGGCAGGCCCATGGTGATATTAATTTCTTCAATAGTACTTGGGATTGAGTTTAACATGGGAATCAACAGATCTTCATTGCCTAATATTAAAGCTGTATTGTGCAGCTTGTTTTCAGCGTGTAGCTGCTTGAGAAGTGTACCAACATATTTAACCTGGCCAATATTTTTAGGTGTGCCTACAATAGAGATGTTTTTAGGGGTCGCATACTGATTTGAGATCCACTTAAAGGGGTGTAATTGAAAGTGCGGCCACTTTTTTCGATGTTGCCTTATAAAAAAGCCCGCATCGTGGTAAGCAGTGTCTATAAATGTTTGGTCAATATCCCAGTAAATAGCTGCTTTTTCTTGTTGTAATAGCTCCTGAATAATAGTAGACTCGGAAGCATTTAAAGCGTTAAAACCCAAAAACACATGTGACTTGTGTGGATTGTTCTGAGTATAGGCCTCTAAGTTTTCAACTGCTTCACGATAAATCAAGCCTTGATAACCCACTTGTTTTTGTAGCAAGTGAGTTGTAAGTCTTGAATAGTAAGAGTCAACCTTTTTCCAAAACGAAAGATAACCCTTTATGAGTGGAGTAGAATTAGCGTCAAGCGACCAGTGATTTAGTTCTTGAATCGCCGTGAGGTATTCAAATATCTGTTCTTGAGGAATTAAATAACGATCTATCTCATTAAAATCCTGAAGTACTATGGGGGCCCACTTGGAAAAGCTGTCAAAAGAATCCCTTTCTTTCGATGGGGTCAACTCTAAATAAACGTGGTAAAACTCAAAAACAAGTTCGGTATTACTAAGGAGTCTTAATTGAGATAATTCTTCAATAAAATGTTCAATAGAGAGGATTTCAGGCAAAAACCCTGTGGTTTTGTTTATAGTAGCCCACTCTCTTTTTAAAAATAGCCCAGCACGTTTATTAGGAAGAATAAGGCTTAGCTTAGACATATCCCTTGAATCTAATTCAAGATCTTTTAAGACGTCATAAATAAAACTTGTCATGTTATAAAAATAAAAAAACGCTTCGCAATAGCGAAGCGTTTTAAGCTTTTTGTTATGAAAGGCTAATAACTATTTAGCCAGCTTCACTTCTACACGTCTGTTAGCAGCTCTTCCTGCGGCAGTCATGTTAGATTCAATTGGGTTCATTTCACCAAAGCCAACTGATTCTAATCTTTCAGTAGCAATGCCATTCGTTGTAAAGAATGTTACAACTTTAGAAGATCTATCTTCAGATAATGTTTGGTTAAACGCTTCGCTGGCAACGCTATCTGAGTGCCCTTCAACTACGAAGTTTGCTTTGGGATACGCCTTTAAAATAGCCGTAATAGCTTCTAGTGTAGAAATTGCGTCATTTTCAAAACTTGACTTTCCAAGTTCAAAGTTGATTATTCTAGAGTAAGTGATTAACTGAGCTTGTTCTTCTTCCGTTGGATAAAGAACTTCAGGACATCCATTATTAGCTACAGTACCAGCTTCGTTTGGACAGTTATCGTCTTTATCTAAAACGCCGTCACTATCACCATCTTTCCATGGACATCCATTGTTGGCAACTGGGCCAGCTTCGTTTGGACAAGTATCTTGAGCATTTGCAACACCATCTGCATCTGCATCTGGACAGCCTGATAAAGCTTTAGTTCCAGCTTCGTTTGGACAAGTATCATTGTTGTCAGAAATACCATCTCCATCTGAGTCAGGGCAACCATTAAATTCTGCAGAACCTGCCTGGTTTGGACAAGTATCTTCAGAATCTTGAATTCCGTCAGAATCAGAATCTGGGCAACCATTAAATTCAGCTAAACCAGCTACGTCTGGACATATGTCAAACTTGTCATATACGCCGTCTCCGTCAGAGTCTTTCCCGCCGAACTTAATAGTAAGACCAACAGAATGTTGAAAATGATCTACTAATACTTGTTCATCAAAAGAATTTTTTACCCCTGATTGGGCTGTGATTCCAATAAAATCATTGAACCAATAAGAAACGCCGATTGAACCGTTTAGAGTGGCAAGACCTGCTAGGTCCACTCCGGGTTGTTCCATCCAAGTGTAACCACCTCCAAAACCAACAAAAGGCTCTAGTTTAGTCAAATTTAAGAGTTCGGAAAAACTGTATTTTACCGTACCATCTAATCCATAGTATGCTAGTTTGTTATCCGTTGCAGTTGCTACGTTAATACCATCATTCCATTTGTTTAATCTGTTAACTGTTCCTGAAATGGAGAATGAAAAGTTATCATCAAGATATTTTCCAACTGTAATCATGGAAATCGCTGAAGATAAACTCCACTCGTCATCAATTTTCCAAAGACGAGAAAGGTCCTCATCCCCTAATTGATTCCCTGTTGAAAGTGCATCAACTCCATTAGAGCCTACAGTAATTTGCCACGGGTTATTCTTGTCTTGTGCATTTATACTACCGGATATTAATACCAATAATGCAATTAAGACTAATCTGTTAAGATTTTTCATATGTAATAATTTTTTAATTTATTTAAGCAAAAGTATGGTGTTATAACCAGAAAACAAACTTATATGTTAAAAAAAAGCTATTAACTCTTACTCTTAGAAGACTCAAACAAATAAATTATTAAAATTTAATTAGAAGGTAGAGCTATTATTCTTTAAAACTTAACATTCCTTAACTTGTATAGATCCCTCTGTGTAAACAAGGAGCTTCTTGATCACTTTATAGCTCATTTCTTCTAAGATTTTAGCATAATTTAGTAGTTGCGCCTTATGTTTGTAATCAAAGCCGCCCGTTTTGTAATCGATAATAGCTGCTGTTTGATCTTCAAAAACAACCAAACGGTCGGGGATAATTATTTTTCCACAAGCAGTCATTATTTCTCGTTCATTAAAGGCAGTAACTTCTGAGCTATAATATACACTAAGCATAGGGTGGTTAACAATCTCCTCAACTATTTGTAAAAGAAATTCTACTTGATTGTTTGAAATAACCCCAATGGAGACAAAGTGATTAATTGTAATTTCAATGTCAGATTTAGTATATACCCTTGATAACAACAAGTGAATTAAATTACCCTTTTCAATGGCTTCTTTCTGAGTAGTATCCCACAAATAACCTGAGGTTGTTGCCATTGAGACATTGAGTTGCGCCTTTGGTGTAGATATAAACTTAGTTTGAATTTCTGTTGGATATTTGGGGGGCTTTGGGCTCTCTATTTTCTCAAATAATCCAAATTCGTACTCTAGTTTGGTGGCTTCCCAGCGTCCAATAGATTTTAGGTAATTTATCAAAAGTCCTGAATACGTTTTTATATTTTCATCTCCTTTTTTAGAAACAGCCGAATTCCCCACTACATACAATTGCTCTACTGCACGAGTTAGAGCCACATATAACAGGTTTATATTATCAAGCTCCAGTTTGGACTGATGGTCAGCATAAATAGACGCGCCTAATGATCCATAATTTTCAAAATCTTTATTGTAGTTTAACAAAAAGTGTGAAAAGGGGGCGAATGAATCTTCTAAAGGCACCCACTCTTTAGGGTCTACCTCTCTGTAAATATCTAGCTCTGCAAAAGGAAAAATAACAACAGGAAACTCCAGGCCCTTAGACTTATGTACCGTCATGATTTGGACGGCATTTATTCCTTTTGGAGAGACAATGCTTAAGCTATCTTTTTTAAGATGGTAGTGCTCCATGAACTGACGGAGGCTTGAAGTTGGTTTCTGCGAAAATTCCAAAATAAAATCTAGAAAAAACTGGATGTAAGCATTAGACTTTTTTGCTAATTGAAAGCTACTTATAATGTACTCAACAGATTCGTAAAGAGAAAGTTGAAGGGCTGTTTGAGGCGAAAAATAGACCCCAATATCTTGAAGAGTTTTAAAGAAACTTCTCATATCTAAAGAAACACAGTCTAATCGAAATAAATGAGGGTCTTCAATGTCCTTGTTAGAAACCATGTAATTTATAACCTCAAGTTTAGCTTCAGTGTTTGAAGGCTCGTGTAGGTACTCTAGTAGGCTAACTATATATTTCACTTCTGGAGACTGAGAAACTAATAGAGTTTCACTAGAAACAATATCAATTTCTTGCTGGCTTAATAAATTGGCTACGGCAACTCCCTCCTTTCGTTTTCGAACAAGTACGCAAATATCATTTAATTTGGTGTCTGCTCCGGAAGCTAAGTAAGTCCTGATTATTTTTAAAACTTTGTCAGCATACAAAAGTGGCTTATCGTCTCCTTTTTCAAATTCTAAAAAAGAAATATTAATATAACCCTCCTTATTGCTAAACTCTAGCTGAGCTGGATTCTGGTACAATTCTTTATATGACTCGTTAGAAAACGAAAGCGTGGACAAGTGTTTAAAAAAATGATTGTTAAACTCTACAATCTTTTTACAACTCCGGAAATTGGTGGGTAAAAAGGAAAGATTAGCGCCAAAAGGGATTGAGGTATCGTTGTTGTAAAGACTAATAAACTGCTCAGCTATCCCGCCTCTCCAGCGATAAATGGCTTGCTTCGCGTCTCCAACTAGCATGACACTTCCGTTCTCTGTCGCTAATGTATTTGTAACCAAGGGCAGTAGGTTTTGCCATTGCAGCTCTGAAGTATCTTGGAATTCATCAATAAAAAAATGATTAAACTTTTCCCCTATGCGTTCGTATATATAAGGAGCCGGCTGGTTTTTTATTTCTTGACTTATAATCGTATTGAACTCGGAGATTAGCAGTAGGTTATCTTCCTCTTTAATAGTTTTTAATTCCTTGTTTATTAAATTTATGACAGAAAGTGGCGTGGTGTTTTTACGTATGTTTTTCAAATATCGTAATCGATAAACCGTGGCTTTTGTGAGTTGAAATGCTTCGACTAGTTGAGGGCGTAGTACGTCAATAATGGCAGCAACATCTGGAGCTGTTTTTTGAGTATACATTGCCGTTGTATCAATTGATTGTTGCCACTGTGCGCTAAAACTAAGATCAAATTTTTTAGATACAAGTGTATTAAAGTGTTTGGGTAAAGAGCCGCGGATAAAGTCAGAAAATTCAATGCCGCTAGATCTAATTAGTTCTAAAACTTGTGTTGATACATATATAATTTGTGTTTCCGCTTCGGAAATTTCTTTTGTTAGAGATTCTTTTAGGGTTTGAAAATCAGTCAATGAATGTTGTGAAAGATCGTGTAAAAAAGAAGCCTCTGTTTCTTTGGTTAAAAGCTTGGCTGTTTTAGATAAATCTAAGGCTATGTTCCAACTCTTGTCTTCATCTGCTTTCTCTATAGCAAAGTCAACTAGAACTTTCGTAAGCGCTTTATTTTTTCCCGCTTTTAAAAGTAAGCGACTAACTGCTTTTTGTAATAAATGATCCGTATCCAGTTCAACTTCAAAATTCATTGGAAGTTTTAGATCAAATGCAAAAGTACGAATGATTTTCTGAGTAAACTTGTCAATGGTAGAAATATCAAATGCAGCATAGTTATGTAAAATCTTACTTAGCAAATGTTTAGATTTGGTGTGAACCGTTTCTGGAGTACTTTGTAATTCCCTTACAACTTGAGAAAACAAAGCATCTGATTGACTTAAAATCATAGGAGACGCAAATGCCATAAGTGCCTCTATAATTCGAGTTTTCATTTCATCTACAGCCTTATTGGTGAAGGTAATAGCCAAAATGTGACGGTGTGGCAAAAATTCTTTAGAGCTAAGTACAATTTTCAAATAATCTTTAACCAGAGTAAATGTTTTACCACTCCCTGCAGATGCGTTATAGATATTAAATGTTGAAACAGCCACTAAATAAAATTTATACCAAAATAGACAATCTTAATTATATATCGACGTAAATTTTATTTGATTATCGTAGATTTGGGGAAACATTTAAAACAAATTCTTATGGCTTTTGAATTACCACAATTAAACTACGCTTATGATGCCCTAGAGCCTCATATCGACGCAAGAACTATGGAGATCCACCACTCTAAGCACCACAACGGATATACAAACAATCTAAATACAGCTATTGCTGGAACTGATTTAGAAACTAAATCTATTGAGACCATCTTAAGAGATCTAGACATGTCCAATAAGGCTTTGCGAAATAACAGCGGTGGATTTTACAACCATTCACTTTTCTGGAACGTTATGAACCCTGAAGGAAAAGAAGCTCTTTCTGGCGAACTTAAGGACGCAATCCTTTCGGCGTACGGAACGTTTGAAGATTTTAAATCTGCTTTTAGTAAAGCTGCTGCAACACAGTTTGGTTCTGGCTGGGCTTGGTTATGTGTTCACATAGGGGGGGAAGTTGAAGTGTGCTCAACCCCAAACCAAGACAATCCATTAATGCCGGGTGTTTCTTGTAGCGGAACTCCAATTCTAGGATTAGATGTGTGGGAGCATGCATACTATCTAAACTACCAAAATCGTCGTCCTGATTATATTGAAGCTTTCTTTAGTGTGATTAATTGGACGGAGGTTGAGAAGCGTTTCTCTGCTGCAAAATAGAGCTTAAAAAACAATTAAAAATAAAAAAGGTGAACTTTCGTTCACCTTTTTTGCCCCAAATCTACCATGAACTTAACCTACTTATGTTATGGTAAATCAAATATAGACGATTCATCTATAAAAAACACAAGTATTAGATAAAATACGCTTTTATTAGATAAAGTGAATTTTATCAGTAAGCTCTTTCGTTATTACCTTCGTAGAAATTAATAAACGCTCTATTTACGACTCTGTTTCCTCCTGGGGTTGGATAATTTCCTGTAAAATACCAATCTCCTAAGTTTTTTGGACAGGCTATATGCAGGTTTTCTATCGGTTGAAAGATAATTTTAACCTCTGCGTTTATAGTTTCATCGCTCAAAAGCTCTGCTATTTTATCAGAAATTTGTTGTGGATTAAAAGGAGCATAAATTTCTTTTACAAAGTTTTTAACCTCAACGTCTGGCAGATTAACTTGAGCTTTACATCTTAAATAGATGTCCTGAACAATTTGATAATTATTAGTGTCATTTAACAAAGATAATCCTGCCTTGAAAGCAACTAAACCCTCTAAGTTAGCCATGTCAATTCCATAACAATCCGGGTATCGTATTTGTGGCGCAGACGATACGACAACAATCCGTTTTGGGGAAAGTCGATCCATCATCTTTAGGATACTTTTCTTTAAAGTTGTTCCTCTAACAATACTGTCATCAATAATTACAAGGTTGTCTTCTGGCTTTATAACTCCGTAGGTGACATCATATACATGAGCTACTAAATCATCCCGACTGCTATCTTCGGCAATGAATGTTCTAAGCTTCACATCTTTGATTGCTATTTTTTCAATCCGGGTATGTTCTGAAAGAATCTGAGTTACTTTGTCAGCAGACAGCGTTCTAGTACCTTTTAAAATTTGTTCTGTTTTCTTTTTATTCAAATGCTCTTCAACATTTTCAATCATGCCAAAAAATGAAGTTTCGGCGGTGTTAGGAATGTAAGAAAACACTGTATTTTTTATATCGTGATCTATATACTTTAGAACCTCTGGAACAATTAGTTTCCCAAGTAATTTTCGCTCTTGATAAATTTCAGCATCACTTCCCCTGGAAAAGTAGATCCGTTCAAATGAACAAGCCATACGCTCTAAGGGCTTAAGGATTTGATCTATGGAGGTCTCGCCTGATTTTTTTGTAATAATTGCACAGCCTGGGGGCAACTCATGAACGTCATCAAAGTCTACATCAAACGCCGTTTGAATAACGGGGCGCTCCGAGGCCACCACCACAACTTCGTCATCCATATAGTAGTACGCTGGACGAATTCCAGATGGATCTCTCAAAACAAATGAATCTCCATGCCCTAACAGGCCGGCCATAGCATAACCGCCGTCCCAGTTTTTTGCAGCTTTAGTTAGTATTTTCTTTAAGTTAAGTCGTTCTGCTATTAATGGAGAACACTCCATTTTTGTATAGCCTTCCTTCTTTAATTTTTTGTATAATTTTGAAACAGTATCATCTAAGAAATGACCGATTTTTTCCATGATGGTAATCGTGTCAGTATATTCCTTAGGGTGTTGTCCTATTTCTACAAGGTTTTTAAAAAGCGATTTTACATTAGTCATATTAAAGTTTCCTGCCAAAATCAGGTTTCGATGCATCCAGTTATTTTGCCTTAAAAAGGGATGAACACTCTCAACGCTGTTTTTGCCAAAAGTTCCGTAACGCACGTGGCCTAGCAACACTTCTCCAAGGTAGGGTACCATTTTCTTTTGAGCTGCTACATCATCTGCAACATCTGGGTTTTTTGCCAACACATCATTAATCCGTGTGTTGATTTGAGCAAAGATATCTTGAATGGGCTGTTGTTCTATTGAACGTACTCGACTAATATAGCGTTCCCCAGGCTTCATATCTAGTTTTATGCTAGCAAAACCCGCACCATCTTGTCCGCGGTTGTGTTGTTTTTCCATGATGAGATACATCTTATTAATCCCATAAAAAGCAGTGCCATACTTTTTTTTATAAAAGTCTAGGGGTTTTAATAATCTAATGTGGGCAATTCCACACTCATGTTTAATTGCATCGCTCATATAACTAATTTAGTATGATATATTATTAAAAAACGCGCCCAACAATAGGCGCGTTTTTTATGATGTTGTTTCTATTTCAAACTGTGTCAACTCTTTGAAAGCAATCAGACGGCGGCTTATTTCCTCTGATTTCAGAGACTCAAGGCGCTCAGTACCAAACTTCTCAACACAAAATGAAGCTAGGGTTGAGCCATAAATAACTGCCTTTTTCATGCTTTCAAAATTAATGGCTTCAGACTGGGATAAAAAACCAGCAAATCCACCAGCAAAGGTGTCTCCAGCTCCAGTAGGATCAAAAACAGACTCTAACGGCAATGCCGGCGCTGAAAACATGTTTCCATTGTTAAACAATAGTGCTCCGTGCTCCCCTTTTTTGATCACGACATACTCGGGACCCATTTCGTGAATTTTCTTAGCGGCCTGGACCAATGAATGTTGTCCGGTTAATTGGCGAGCTTCCTCGTCGTTAATTGTAATAACATCTACACGCTTGATTACCTCTAAAAGCTCATCAAGGGCATGGTCCATCCAGAAATTCATTGTATCAAGAATAACAAGTGCAGATGAATCGCTCATTTGATCTAAAACACTTGACTGCACTGCTGGGTGTAAGTTCCCTAGAACTAATATTTTGGCGTCTTTATAGGATTCAGGAACTATT
>TARA_B110001452_G_scaffold258904_1_pt1 | contig 11647 bp, 9 predicted proteins | sample TARA_B110001452 | Tara Oceans TARA_B110001452 (sample SAMEA4396971) | marine metagenome | biome: Polar Biome; feature: [DCM] deep chlorophyll maximum layer (ENVO:01000326); material: water (ENVO:00002006), including particulate matter (ENVO:01000060) such as... | depth 25 m
CCCCAAAAATTAAAATTCAAATAATCATAAGTATCATTTAAGTGAGCTCGAGAAATAAATCTTGAAGCTTTAAAAGTTTTTTTGATAATTGACATCACTGTAGCCCAATGGTAAAACCAATAAGAATAAAATACTGTATCAATAGGTTTAATATTTTCTTCTTTAAGCCATTTTATAATATATATTGAATGCATGTAGGCATTGTAAAATAGCTTATAGTATGTGATTATTTTACCAGTTATTTTAAATTTTCTAATTTTCTTTTCTAATAAATAAGCATTAATGAATTTTGGAATAATACCAAAATACATATACTTTGGGAATTTAACTTTTGAATGAACTTTTAAAATCTTCGAATTTTTCGATATTTTTCTTGGTTCACCTACTGTATTTATTGGAATAAAAATGATTCTTTTAAACTCATTAGAGTAATACATAAGTTCATTTTCCAAATATTGTTCCCCATTTCCATAAGGGTAAGAATTAGTGAATATTATAAGTGAATTATTATTCAATTTCTTTCTAGATTTTTTTCAATAATACTTCTGTATTTAACCATTTTTATTTCGTAATCTAAATTTTTTGTTGCCCATTCACTAATATTGTTTTCAAAATTTTTAGTTTTATTTAATTCCAGATACCATTTTCTCAAAAGATTAAAATCTAAGTCACCATCCAAATAGTAACAATATTTTTCAGAAAATTCTGGGTTAATAGATAAATCTGTATCGAAATAATTATATAATACTGGAAGGCCTCTTGCTAGATATTGTCTAACCTTAAGCGGGCATGCTTCATTTAGTCCGACTAAGTGTAAAGCTAAACTCCCAATTCCAATATGAATATTTTCTCTATCAATTAATTGGTCAATTTCGTTTGATGTAAGTTTTCCAGTAAAAACAAATCTTTCATCCTCAACGTCTTTTGTAATATCACCAACTATATATAATTTACAATTAAATGAGGTTTTTAATAAAGCATCTCTAATAATTTCATAACCATGCCAAGGAGCATCTGTCCCTCTAATCATTATTAAATTTATAGACTCAATAACCTCTACTTTTTTCTTTCTTTTAATTGAACTACATATTATTCCATTTGAGACAACCTCAACTAAATTATTAAACTTGGCTCCAATTCTTTGAGATTGAAATTTAGCTATTTCATTAGTAACACAAATAATTCCTTTAACCCTTCTTAAAACAACTGGTCCTAAATACTTTTCAGAAAAATAATCATAAGAAACCCATAAAGGAGAATTTAATAGACCTTTATAAACTAACTTCAATTGTTCAATTTCATTGGTATTACTTTCATATAAAATTTTACCATTTAACTTTTTAACAAACCATAGGGTATTAAAATCAGAAATACTATATCTAGTAATAAGTAAATCAATAGTTTTATTTTTCAGAATTTTATTATAAAGGTGCTTTACAAACCTTCTTTTCACTAAAAAAGAATTGATAATTCCAAAAGGTCTAGATTCTAAAATTAGATTATGAAATCTCGGAGGACTAATATAATATTTATCATAATATTTATCAGAAAAAGAAGACAGGTCTGATTTTTCATTCTCATATAGAACAATACCCTTAACAGGTGTACCTAATTCATTCAAAGCTTTTATTTTATCAACAACTTTAGCATTAACACCAGGTAAATTTTCTTTATATGAAAAGAGATAATAAATCATTTCTACTTTATTTAATTAAAATATATGTAGGGGTTAAATAAATTGTAGATTAGAAATGAAATATAAAAAAATAAAGGCAATATATAGTTTTAATCAATGAAAGATGACATGAAAAGTCTCCATTTCATACTGCCATAATTAGTATTATCTTCTAATATAGAATCCTCTATTTCGTATTTTATTTTTTGACTTTTAACTCTAACATTAACTTCATCTGAATTTAACCAATTTTGTTGAGGGGTTTCATAACCTACCTTGTCAATCCTCCAACATACTTTTGAAGGTAAGTTATTTTCTAAAGATTTTCTATGTATAAATTTGGTCCATCCGTCTCTTAATATATAGTCATCAGGTAAAGAAAAAACAAACTCTACTAGTTCATGACTTAGAAATGGCAATCTGACTTCTCTTGAATGTGCCATTGAATTTCTATCAGAGTATCTTAAAAGTTCTTTAAGCCTTGAATCGTTAATTAAAAATTTTAGACTCTGTTTTAATGATGGATTTTTAAATGGTTGATTAAATATATTTTTTTTTAATCTTCCTAATTTCATTCTTAAAGTTTCAATATGTTTAAAATCCTGAATAGGTAAAGTATTTCCAAATTTACTCATATAAGACTCATATTCAAAATTATATTTTTTCTTATTATTTAAATACAATTGATATAAATAAACTTTATATTCACTTAGGTAGCCTGCTAAATACTCATCTGCTCCTTGACCGTCTAATAGTACGGTGACTCCATTTTCTTTAGCTAATTCCATAACTTTCCATTGTGCTAAAATACTTGAAGAACCAAAAGGTTCTTCTTGATAAAAAGTTGTCTTTTCCATCAAATCAATAATATTTAATTCAGAAGGCCATGTATCAAAACTTTCAATATTCTTACATTGCTTTAAGACCTCTTGAATATAAATGCCTTCATCTTTCAAAAAATTATTGAAACGGGCTGAGAAAACTTTTTGTACTTGGTTATTTCCTTTTATACTATCGATCAAACAGACTATAGATGAAGAATCAATTCCACCAGAAAGACTTGATCCTACAGAAACATCAGATCGTAATCTTCTTTCTACTGATTTCTTAAAAAGGTAATAATACTTAGCTTGTGCATCCTCAAATGAAATTTCTTTATTAATTTTTATATTATCAATAGACCAGTATTTACTTATTTCAATTTTTCTATTTTTATTTACTAATGCGTAATGAGAAGGATCTAATTGAAGAATATTTTCGTAAAACGTAGTATTTGAATTTTCTAATTCAATAATATTATTTTTTAAAACATACTCTTTTAATCGTTCTTGATTAAGTTTCTTTTTTATTCCATAAGCCCACAAAGCTTTCATTTCAGAACCAAAAATAAAATGGTTTTCATCTTTGTAATAAAAGAACGGTTTTTCTCCAAAACGATCTCTGGCACAAAACATTTTTTCCTCGATTTCATCCCAAATAACAAAGGAAAACATACCATCTAATTTTAAAAGCATATTTCTACCAAAAACTGCATATAAGGCAACTAACACCTCTGTATCACTTTCAGAACTAAAACTATATCCTTTTTTAATTAGATCTGCCTTCAATTCTATATAGTTGTAAATCTCACCATTAAACGTAATTGAATACCTCTCTAAATAATGCATTGGCTGATTACCTTCTGGACTTAAATCAATTATAGCAAGTCTTCTGTGACCAAGTCCTACATTTTGAAATTCATTAACCCATTGTCCTTCAGCGTCAGGACCACGATGAGAAATAGAATCAGTCATTTTTTTTAGCTTTTCTTTAGAAACTAACTCATTATTAAATTTATATATTCCTGCAATACCGCACATACTAAAAAACTAAACCATCTCTTTCATCTGATTTGACAGTTTCTTTATACCAATTAGAGTCCATAACATACTTATTCCATTTATTGTAAACATTTAAATATTTTGGATCTGGTTCTGGGATGTATTTTTTTGTGTAAAATGATGGATAATAGTCGTAAATAGGCTGTGTAGTAATATTTTTAATGATTTCTTTTGAAAGAAAATCTGAATTATGATATTTATTGACATAACCTCTTCCCTTACTTGAAATTAATTTCCTTTTAGTTTGATTTTTTATTAAATCTTTAAGTTTATTATAAAGTGTATTTGGACTAACGTCTACAATAGGACAATCAGTAATACCTTTTGAAAACTTATTATTATAAAAATAATTTACTTTAAATGAAGAAACGACTACACAACCTGCAGCAAGACATTCTCTCTCTTGTTTTCCACCATAAGTACTAAACATTTGGCCTATTAAAATATCTGAGTCGGTATACTTTTTTAGAATATCCTTGTTCGGCATGTTTTGAATTAATTCAAAATCAAAATCAAGTCCATCTGACTTTAATTTTTCAATTGCACTGAGGATATACTTAGTTCCTTTTATTACGTAATCTGATGGCGAATGAATGATTTTAGGAACTTTCCTTTGGATTAAATTCTCTTTAATACATTCTAAATTTATTGGATACCAAAAATGGCAATATGGCCTAAGAGATAGCTGATTTGATAATGGGTTACTGTATATTATATCAGCATATTTCTCTACGTTCCTTAGATATCTAAGCTTAGAATCTAAATTACTAACTGAATAATTATAATCTAAATATTCGTAGGGATTACAATTTTGTAATTTGAAATCTTTCTCCATTGCGGGTTTCCATCTTACATCATCGCCTACAAGAAAAATTACTATTTTTTTATTTAAAGCTTTTAATATTGCTAAATCTGAATTATCTTTTCTAAAAGTGCTCCACATAAATATAAAAATATCGCAATTTGCTATGGATTTTTTAAATATATAATTATCAATAATTGAATCATAATAGTTTTTAACTCTTTGGCTAATTTTTTTAGGATAAAAATAACCAACTCTATTTTTTATATTTAAAATGTTAATATCGTAGCAATCTTGAACAAGATTATTTTGTGGAGATTGAGAAACTAAAAATGTTTTACAGCCATTCTTGTTAAAGCTATTTTTTAAATCACACAATTGTGAAGCAATATTATTAAGTCCAAGAAATATTCTATTATTTTCCAAATTCAAAAGATTTAACTAATTTTTGTATTCCTGTATAAAGATTAACTTTTGAAATAAAGTCTAGTGATCTTAATTTATTAGTATTTCCTAGAATATTTATAGACTCTTTATTACTAAAATTATAAATTGGTTTTGTATTTGAAATTTCACCAATTTTATCACAAATTTCTTTTATAGAATAAATTTTTTCACCTGCGATATTTATCCTATTTAAACCTTTAAGGTCTTGTGTTTTTAATAAGGCATTTACAGCGTCTTCAAAATAAATCGGATTTATTCTAATACCTTGGTCACCGTCTAAAATTATAGCTTGATTTTTAATGACGTTATTAACTAGTCTAGGAATTAACATATCTTTTTTTTGTCTTTCACCATAAACAAAAAAAAATCTACAAATGACTATATCTAATAGTGAAGAATAAGAATTTAAAATTAACTCTGAAGATAGTTTAGTATTTGAATAAAAATTATGGCTATGATTTAAGTCAATTTTACATCGTTCAACTTGAGAAATATCACTTTCATTATATACACCGCCGGATGAAGCATATATGAATTTTTTACAACCAATTTTTGATGCATAATCCAAAAGCTTTAAAGTACTAGACGTGTTTACATTAAAAACTTCAATAGCTGAATATGGGAAATTTCTAAAGTTATAGGATTGACATAAATGATAAATTACATCAATTTTTTTTGGTAAAATTTTAAAATTAAATTCCTTACTTAAATCAAAATTTATGAAATTTACAGAATCTAATTTTGGGCTATTTCTAGATATTGCATAAACGTTGTTTTCTGAAGAAAGTTTTCTACAGAGTTCATGTCCAATAAGACCGCTAGCGCCTGATACTAATATATTTAACATATCAATAAAAATTATTCATAACCTAGTTCATTATACATTTCACTAGCAAAAGAAATAAATTTTGAATTTAAATCTAAAGACCAATCCTCTTTCTTAGGAAAAATTTGATCTTTATTATATCTATCTCTTGTTGAATTTACTCTTTGGTTCAGAATATGATTAATTTTGTCTTTTTCAATTATATTTAAATTAAAAAAATTCATAATTTTTAAAATATTTTTAGAATTACATTTACTAATATCAAAAAACATTTTTCGTTCTTGTGGAATTATTTTACTAGCGTTTAATAATTCCTTGTTATACTTATTCCAGTACCAAGAGCACTTTTCAAACTTTGATAAATCTTGCCAGTTCTCATAATATTTTTCTCCTTTTTGAGGTCTAATTCTACTGTAATCCCACCAATCTTCATCAGGATTAATAATATTTGAAGTAGAATCGTCTTCTTTTCTACCAAAAATATTTCCTGAACTAAAATTATCCCAGTCCATTAAGGATCTTACAACATCCTTACCATTTCTAATAACAAAAAGGAATTTTGGTGACCAAATCTCTTCCATGGTTGGAATAAAAGGTAAATAATTTACATTTTTATCTGCAAAAATATTATCATTATTATAAGCCTCCATTATTTGTTTTTCCCTTGATTCTATTAAAATTTCTCTAGGGTCTTTTTTGAGATTACCATCAAAAAGATTTCTAGATTCAATACATAGGTTTGGTTTTAATTCAATTCCTACATTGACATTTTGACAACTATCTAAAATTTTCGCAATTGCAGTTGTTCCACTTCTTGCACAACCAATTATAAAAAACATATCACTTAGCAGCTAAAATTTCATAAACACCATCAAAAATGACTCCAAAGTCATAACTAGTCGGATAGAATTTTTTGACTTTAATTTTGTTGTTATTTAAAGTTCCGTCTGAACCAATTCTAATATTTTTGAATCCGATTTCTTTCATTTTATTTTTCATGAATATTTTTGGAGTTATTATTTGTCCTTTTTCTTTTGTCCCTAATGAATAATATTTTACAGAATTTTCAATAGTTTTTAAAGCCATTTTTTTTGAATTAAAATATTTATCACTATTGTGACCATCTATTAAATTATGAAAATACCAACCAATATCATTTGTAGAAATATAAATTATACCGTTAGGTTTTAATACACGGTAAAACTCATCTAATGTTTTAGAAACGTCAGAAAAATAAATCGAACTATAACAAAACAAAGCATCAAAAAAATTATTTTCAAATTCAAGATTTTGAATATTTCCTACATTTTCGTGGATATTTTCAATTGATTTAAGCTTCTTCAATTCTTTTAAAATATTTATTCTAGTGTGATCATTATCAATAGCATAAATATTATTATTTAATATTGAGAGCTGTAAACTCCACTGTCCAAAACCACAACCAGCATCCAAAACATTGTTCTTTTGATTAAAATCAATAGCTGAAAGTCTGTCCTTGTAAATATTTAAATCCTGACTCCAAACTCTTTTAAAAAAACTAAAATCATTATCATTTAAAAAAATTTTTCCAATATTTAAAATATCCTTATTTATAATCATTAATTAACAAATTTTTAAATCTTTCAGACAATGTACAAGTCTCTAGATTATTTTCTTTTACCTTATTTATACATTTAATTAATAAATCATTAACTCCGCTAATTTCAGATGAATTAATATTTTTCATTAAAAACTTTGTGTCTTTGTAACCTTTTTTAATTAATTCATATCTGTTAATTGACTCTGTATTTAGGAAAATATGTATCGGGTGGAAATTAAAGATAATATCTTTTTTAAGAATGTCAATACCGATATTTTTAAAACTCCTATTGTACAACATATGAATATCATCCTCCCAATTGAATGATGTTCTGTAAAGTCCATTCCAAAGTTTAAATGGAGAAATTAAATCTTGATATGGCAAAAGTATATTTGATTCATACTTTAGTCCATTGTTCTTAAAATTTTCTGATAGATAAGTACTATTAAGTAATGAGTGTACTCTTACGCCAATAGAATCAGGATAAATATTTAATAAATTACATATCAATCTTTCTGGACTACTATTATCTTTATTATCTAACAACTTATTAAAGTTAGGATGAATAGCAATTTCGAATTGATTTTTATCTAAAGAATTTAGTAATGAAGTTTTGTGAGTTGCAAAAACTGTACATTTTATTCTATTCCTTACAAAGATATCTAAAGAATGTTCAAGAACATAGTCATTTACCCAATCTGTATCCATTGTGAAACTAATCATAATTTTTATTTGTATGGGTTTTCATTATTAAGGAAAATTCGACACCACCACTCAAAGTTCATGAAAGACCATATTAGAAGTCTATGGTTTAAACCATCATTAATATGTTCATTTACTACTTTTTTGATATAGTTTTGGTTAATATAATCTGCACAAGCTAGATTTTCACTTAGTAATAATTCTTTTATATATTCAGCATTTTCACCGCGATACCAACTTTCATCTGGAGCTGAAAACCCTTGTTTTTTCTTTTCGATTATAGCTTCAGGTATAAAATTCCCCATTGCTTTTCTAAAAACATTCTTTCCATCATTAAATTGACGGTAAACTTGCTTTTTCCTTAAAGTATTCTCATCAATATGTTCAATTTCTTTTTCAAGATTTCCTAATTTGTGCTTTACCGGAATTCTTTGAGCATATTCAACTAAGTCATTATCTAAAAATGGAAAGCGTTCTTCTAATCCGTTAGCCATAGACAATTTATCACCTACTATTAATAATCCAGGTAAAAATGTCTTTATTTCAAAATATAAGGAGTTATTAATATGATCTTCTGGTGTTTTGTAATTCAATTTTTTGTTGAATGTAAAAACACGCTCGAATATTTTTCTTGGATTATTTATATCAATTTTTTTTAAAACATTTTTTGTAAATAACTCGGTTTTATCATTGTCAGAAACTAATCTTTGCCAAAATTTATAATATTGATCAAAGAATTCTTCTTGATTAACTGAATTGAAAATTTTATAATATCTCCAAGGGTATCCTCCATACAATTCATCACCTCCAGTGCCTTGTAAACAAACTTTAACAAATTTTGAGGCCAATCTTGATATATAATAATTAGGATAACTCATACCTACTCTTAAATCTTCAAGATGATATACTACCCTAGGCAATGACCATTTTAAATCTCCAGCGTTAATTACCTGCTCAAAATGTTCTGTTTTGAAGTGATTAGCCATTAATTCAGCATCTTTACGTTCATCAAAATTAGCTTCTCTCCCAGTAACCTCACTCATGTCAAAACCACAAGTAAATGTTGATAATCTATCTATTTTTTTAGATGCTAAAGCTGTTATAGACCCTGAATCTATCCCTCCAGACAAATATGATCCTACAGGAACATCAGCTATTATTTGTCTTGAAACAGCTTTCTTAAATAGAGATTCGGTTTTTAATTTAGCCTCCTTAAAGCTAATTGACTCATCTGTTTGTGTAAAGTCAAAATCCCACCATGAATTATGTTGAATAGTTCTAGTATTTCTATCAATTTTGATAGTATTTGCTGGAGGAAGCATTTCAACACCTTGAAATAAGGTATTGTAAGAAAATTGATTTTGGAAAGTGAAATATTCATTTAATGATTCAAGATTAACCTTAACCTCAAAATTAGGATGAGCAATTATTGCTTTAATCTCTGATCCAAAAACTATACTTGTTCCATTAAACCAATAATATAATGGCTTAACTCCAAATCTATCTCTTGAAAGTGTTAAATATTTTAATTCTGTATTCCACAAAGCAATTGCAAACATTCCGTTTAAGCGTTTGATAAAATCAATTCCATATTCAGAAACACCTTCTATGATAACCTCAGTGTCAGTAGATGAATTAAATTTGTATCCTAAATCAATTAACTCTAACTTTAATTCAATATAATTATAAATACAACCATTAAATACAATTATCCATTTCCCATTCTTAGATTTCATTGGTTGATTCCCTCTACTTGACAAATCAAGAATTGCTAGTCTTTTATGAGCAAGCGCTACTCCATCTTTACGGAAATAACCTTCTCCATCGGATCCTCTATGAGCGATAGCTTCAGATAATTTTTTTAATTGATTTAATGGTAAAGATTTACCATTCAAATTATATACACCAGCTAAACCACACATTATTTAAATTTATCCAAGCCTTCTTCTATTCTCCACTCAATTAATTCTTTCAAACCAGATTCCAAGTTGTAGTTAAATTCAAAATTTAGGTCATTAAGTGCTTTTAATTTAGATCCTATTCTATTTTGTACTAGAGCTCTAGCGTCATTATTATTGTAAGGGTTATATTTAACTTTTAAATTAGAATTTTTGAGTTTTAATATTGTATTACATAAATTTTTGATAGATGTTTGGACTTCAGTTCCAACGTTATAAAAACCATATTCAATTTTTGATTTAAGAGCTTTAATATTACATCTAGCAACATCTTCTACGTATATAAAGTCGTAAGCTTGTGATCCGTCTCCATTAATAACTGGAGATTCATTAGCTTCAATTTTATTAAGCATTATTGGCACAACTCCAGTATAAGCTGCCGTTTGATCTTGGTTAGGGCCATAAACATTCATATATCTTAATCCAATAACTGAAAGTCCATATCTATCATTAAAGGCTGTACACATTGCTTCTCCTGCAATTTTAGAAGCACCATAAAAATTCTTATTATTAAATGGATGACTCTCGGTCATTGGAAGTTCAACAGCGTCTCCATAAACTGATGCAGAAGATGACCAAATAAGTTTTTTTATTTTATTTTTAACACATGCTTCTAAAACATTAAAGGTGCCAGCAATATTAACTTCAAAAGCAGTTCTAGGGTAGTCTCTACAATGTAACAACCACATTGCTGCTAAACAAATAACATAGTCCATACCATCCATAGCTTTATTTAAAATATCGATTTCTCGTATATCTCCACCAACTGGAAATATTGAACACCTATCATCTTTTAATGAATTCCGAAGATGTTTTTTTTGGCCCCTAGCAAAGTTGTCATAAATGACAACCTCAGAGATTTTTTCCTTTAATAATTCTTTTACAACATAGCTTCCAATGAAACCTGCGCCACCAATAACTAATATTTTTTTACTTTTTAAATTCATTTCTCTTTTGTAATACTCCATGTATTTATCATCTCTGCTTTTCCGTGAACAGTATTCCATGGATAGTCTGATTTACTAGAATTTGATTCTTTTGAAACAGAAAACGGGTAAAAATAGTCTATAAAATCAATAGCATTTCCTGTGTGATAATTTGTAATTGCAAATGTTAAAGCATAAGAACCTGGCATTAGGAAAAATGGAATATCAAACTCAATTTTAAAAACACCTTTATCGAAAGAATTTAATTTAAAACCATCATTAGACATTGAATAAGCAAAGTTATCGCCAAATTGTGTAATTAAACCTAAAGTTAAAACAACATTTTTTAAAAATTCATTTACTTGTAAAACTAAAATAACTTTTTGTTTTTCTCTAAATGAAAAATTATTTGAAATTTTATTTTCATTATTAAGAATATAACCTTGTGTGTAAAAAGCCTCTCCTGTAGAATACTTTCTATTGATACTTTCAACATATGTTTTAATAGAATCGAAATTATTTAATTCATTTTTTTTGAGATATATTTCAATAGCACTCTTAACAGGGCCTGAATAAGTGATTTGTCCATTATCAAAAACAATAGCTTTAGAACATAAGTTTCTTATAGATGACATATTATGACTTACAAAAATGACTGTTCTACCGTCACCTGAAATATCTTTCATTTTTCCAAGACATTTATTTTGAAATTCTACATCACCTACTGCTAAAACCTCATCAACAACTAGAATTTCTGAATCTAAATGAGCTGCTACAGCAAAACCAAGCCTTACCATCATTCCTGATGAATATCTTTTAACTGGCGTATCAATATATTTAGAAACACCTGAA
>TARA_B110001452_G_scaffold266706_1_pt1 | contig 11598 bp, 10 predicted proteins | sample TARA_B110001452 | Tara Oceans TARA_B110001452 (sample SAMEA4396971) | marine metagenome | biome: Polar Biome; feature: [DCM] deep chlorophyll maximum layer (ENVO:01000326); material: water (ENVO:00002006), including particulate matter (ENVO:01000060) such as... | depth 25 m
GGAATGGGATCGGGTATTACCCCTTCGCAATAATCACCGGCGAGGATTTTATACTTAAGAAAGTCAAGATTGTAAAGAGAAAGAAGTGAGCTATAAATTATTTTTTTTTGAAAGAAAATCTTTATATGTCAGTTTTATAGCCTCTTTTAAATCAATTTTAGATCTCCAGCCATATTTTTTTGCTAGCGAAACATCCATTACCTTTCTAGGGGTACCATTTGGTTTAGATTTATCATACCTAATCTTGATTTTCTTTTTTGGTATAATTGAATTTAAAATAATTTTTGCGTATCTTTCTATCGAATGATCTTTTCCAGTCCCAATATTAATAATTGTTTCTTTAAATTTTTTATTCATAAAATGGAGACACGCATCTGCAATATCATCAACATATATAACTTCTCTTTTAGGTGATCCATCTCCCCATATTGTTAATTCCTTTTTTCCTTTAACTTTTATTTCATGAGTTTTTCTAATTAATGAAGGAAAAAAATGAGAATTGAGTTGATCATAATTATCATTAGGCCCAAATGTATTTGTGGGCATTAAACATTTATAGTTCGTATTATATTGAAAATTATAACTTTCACACATCTTAATACCTGCAATTTTTGCTATTGCATAAGCTTCGTTGGTTTTTTCAAGTTCGCCATTTAATAAATATTTTTCTTTGATTGGTTGCTTACACATCCTTGGATAAACACAACTAGAGCCCAGAAAAATTAAATTTTTTATTCCACATAAATAAGATGAATGAATTATATTTGTTTGAATTGATAAATTATTAAAGATAAATTCTCCACGATATTTATCATTTGAATAAATACCACCTACTTTTGCTGCAGCAATAAAAATAAAATTTGGTTTATACTTTTTAAGAAAATCAAATACTTTTTTTTGATTGGTAAGATTAAGTTTTGATTTTTCTGCTGTTAGAATATTTTTATAACCTTTTGATGTCAGTTTTCTTATAATGGCACTACCTACCAGTCCTTTATGGCCAGCAACAAAAATCTTTGATTTACGATTAATCATTTTGTCAATTTTTTTAAATCAAAATTAACCATTTCGCTTACAAGTTTTTTTATCGATGTTTTAGGTTGCCAATTTAATTCTTTTTTTGCTTTGCGAGAATTACCTAGCAATGTATCAACTTCTAAAGGTCTAAAATATTCCTTATCACATGCAACTATACAATTACCATTTTGATCAAAACACTTTTCTTTAATTCCTTTTCCTTTCCACTTATATTTTATGTTAAGTTCATTTAAAACCAAATTTACGAATTGTTTTACTGTGAATTGTTTTCCTGTTGATATTACATAATCATCAGGAGATTTTTTTTGTAACATTTTCCACATTGCCTCAACATAATCACGCGCATGTCCCCAATCTCTTTTTGCATTTAAATTTCCTAAATATAGTGTTTTTTGTTTTTGAAGTTTAATCTTGCACAGGCCAATAACTATTTTTCTTGTTACAAAAGTTTCACCTCTAACTGGGCTCTCATGATTAAATAAAATACCATTGCAAGCAAATATATTGTACGCTTCTCTGTAGTTAATTGTTATCCAATGCGCATACACTTTTGCGACTCCATATGGGCTTCTAGGATAAAAAGGAGTTTTTTCTGTTTGTGGAACTTCTCTCACTTTTCCATACATTTCTGATGTTCCTGCTTGATAAAATTTTGTAAGTTTTTCAAAACCATGAAATTTAATAGCTTCTAGTATCCTAAGTGCTCCTATTGCGTCTGCATTCGCTGTATATTCTGGTACTTCAAAAGAGACTGAAACATGTGACTGTGCCGCCAAATTATAAATTTCACTAGGTTTAATTTTTTTTATCAAACTTGAAACTGAAATTGCATCGGTGACATCACCGTAATGTAAAAAAAAATTTCTTTTTTTTACAAAAGGGTCTTGATAAATATGATCAATTCTACTTGTGTTTAAAGAGGAAGATCTTCTTTTTATTCCGTGTACCAAATAACCCTTTTTAATTAGAAATTCTGATAGATATGAACCGTCTTGACCGGTAACACCAAATATTAATGCAATTTTTTTTTTCATTTATTATTTCAATTATTTGTATGATTCACTGATAACATAAGTCTATAATTTTACCAAGGAATTAAGTTCATATTAAAATTATTTTTATCAAAATTCAGTATTAAATTAACTTCAGTCATCTCGATATTTTTTTGTTATGTTTAAAAAAAAATGCTTTGAAATAAATAATAGTATACATGAAAACATTTAACAAAATAAGAGCTACTTGTATTTCTGTATTTCTAATAAAATTTACTGAAATTGAAAAAATTATAATGTGATAAAAATTTATAATTTGCGCTGCTGCTAGATTTGCAAAAAAACTTTTTGTTTTATATCTTTTTTTAATCATAAAAAAAATTAATTGATGAAAGTGATTGGTATCTGGTGACATGGGCGATCTTTTTAAAAGCCTTTTACGGATTATTGAGAATAGATTTTCATAACAGGGATACCAAACCAGTAATATTATAAAAAAGGGAGAAATATTTAAATTTGAATTGTATATTTCTATTAAAAAAACCGCAAAACTAAAACCTAATAAATATGAACCAGAGTCACCTAAATATATTTTGTTTTTCATGTTTAAAAAAAACATGCAGGTCAAAATCAAAACTAGATATTCTGTTGGAAGGTATTTTAAATCTAAATTTTGATAATGGGTTAGATAATACAGAATAATACTAATTAAAAGATAATAACCAATGCTTAGTGTGTTTAGTCCATCAATAAAATTTGATCCATTCAACAATATTAAAATACAAAAAGTAACAAAAAAATAGTTAATCATGCTATTAGTTATAAACTGATCTAGAATAATAACTCTTGTTTCATTTAATTTTATATCCATAAAAATAACAAAAAAGAGTACTAAAAAAGTTTGTAATAAAAAACGAGTTGTTGCTGATTTTATAAATTGTAAATCTGAAAAAAACCCTAATATTAAAATAATAAAAGTAGCCAAGAAAAATATTGAAATATCTTGACTGAAAAAGAAAAGATAGGAAGAAAAGATAAAAATTCCTCCAGTTAATGGTACCTTTGAGTTTGAGGTAAATTTTTGGTGTACATCTCCTGTCATACTTGTAAGGAAGTTTTTTGTAATTAAAGATTTATTAATTACTAAAATTAATAATATTAAGATGAAAATATAAAAATACATGATGCTACTGTTTTAAAATATAATTTATTGAAAGTTTTATTAAACAAAATAATGATTTAATTCTACTGTACTTTAGGTAAATTCTATAAACTCTGTATCCATCTAATAATTTTTGAAAAATGGATGACGAAAGTGAATTCTTACTTTTTCTCCAACTACTAAGAATTTCATCTAAAGCAATCATTTTAACACCATCTTTTGCTAAAATTAGCCATAAGACATAATCTTCTTTTGTTTTAATTTCTGCAAATCTATATTTTTTATTTAAAAAAATATTTTTTGAAACTAAAACTGTTGAAAGCCCTATATTACAAGAGTTAAGTAATTTGTTAAAGTCTATCCCGAAGTCTACTTTTCTAATTCCTTTGACAATATTATTTTCATCAATAATATCATAAGAGGTATAACTAAAGTCTAGATTATAATTTTTCATATGTTTTATTTGTTTTTCTAATTTTGTCTTTTTCCATAAATCATCGCAGTCACAAAAAGCAATAAATTCTCCCTTAGAAATTTCAATTGCTCGATTTCTTGATTTTCCAACACCTAAATTTTTTTCGTTACTTAAAATTTGAATTCGCTTATCAAGTTTAGAGATCTCTTTAAGAAAAAATATACTTTCTTCTGTAACTTCATCATCAATAAGTATTATCTCAAATTTTTGATATGATTGATTTAATATTGAACTTATAGAGTCTTTTAGATAATCCTTTTTTTTATAATAAGGCATTATAATGCTAATCAGGTACATTATTGTACAACCTTATAATAATATATTAATGAAAATAAAAAAAATGAAGTGTGATATAAATATACTAATTTTAAACTTATTGTCTCATTTAAAAATGTCTGCTTTAAATAATTTGATTTTATAAGACAAAAGAAAAAGAAATAATATAAAGGGTCTAAATATTTTTGAAAAAAACTAAATAATGGAAAACATAAAATAAGTATAATTAGTAAGGTATAATTTTCAAATCGATTATCTTTAAATAAGTAATCAATTACAATTAATCCAATGAAAGCAATGAGTGATAAAAAAAGACTTTTGTCTAAATTAAACATATCAGAAATTTTTACAAATATTCCTCCACCTCTTGTAGAAAAATTTATTATGTTTGGGAAATAGAATTTATCTATTAAATAGATAATCAGAAAAATCAAAAATATTAATAAAATATTTTTATATTTTTTTTTATAGAAATCAAAAATTAAAAAACTATCCTTTAAAATAAAAGGAAAAAGATAAAATAAAAAAATTGAAACTATTATAAGAGCATTAGTATAGTAATTTAAAGTCCCAAAAGTTGATATTGCACCAAAAAAGTTAAATTGAGTAGCAATATAAAATAGATAATAAAAAGCAGGTATTGATAAAAAAAATGAAAATATTAAGATTTTAAAAAAATCTTTTAGAGTTAAATTTCTATAAAAATAAATTAAATAATAAATTGAGAATATACAATAATAATATCTAATATAGCTACACAATATTAAAAAAGTAAAACATAAATAGTAATTTATGATTTTATCTTTATTGAAATTAATTTTCAGAAAAAATAGAACTGATAATGAAAAAAAAATTAAACTTAAATTATCACCCAACAGCCAAATAGCTGATGATCTAAAATATGGTGATAAAAAAAATAATAATGAAAAATAAAATAGATAATCTGTTTTAATCTCATATTTTGTTTTAATAATTAAAAAAAAAATATATGGAATAGAACAACTTAAAAGTAGATATAAAATTTTTACAACTAAAATATTTTGTGTAATTTTTAAAAAAAAACCAGTTATCAAATAAAATACGGGTGAATGTATTAATGTTAAAGATTGACCAATAAATAACTGAAAACCATTTTTAAAATTTATACTAAAGTTCTCAATAAAAGGTATTAAGTAAGTATGATCTATTTTTGCCCCTCCACTCGAATTTTCATCAAATAAAAGTCCAAGAAACAAAGAGGTACAACAGATAAAATAAATGGTTATTTTTTTAATATTATTCATAAGTTGAATTTATATATTTTTATCTTTATCTATTCTTCATTTTTAAGTATCAAATTAGATATGATTTACATCAAAATTATGACTAGTTTAATTAGGGATATTATAATTATAATTAAATAAAATGACTAATAAACACAACGTTTTAATTGCACTTGCAGCTTATAAAGAAGCTGAAAATTTGGAAAATTTAATTGATAAAATTAAATTGTTTGCTCCTCATTCTACAATACTAGTAATTAATGATAACTCAAATGATGAAACTAAAAAAATAATAGATGAAATAAATTATAAAAATTTAGTCTATCTCGAAAGACCATATAAATTAGGTTTGGGGACCGCACATAAACTCTCAATGTTTTATGCAATAAAATTTAATTATGATTTTTTACTTACTATGGATGCAGATACATCGCATGACCCATGTCATATCCCTGATTTATTAGAAAAAGCTACAACTGATAGTTTTGTTATAGGCTCTAGATTTTGTGAAGGTGGAAAAAGTGACTATACAGGCACTAGAAAAATTATTTCAATTTTAGGAAATTTTGTTGCTAGAAATTTTCTTAATATTAAATTACTTGAAATTACAACCTATTACCGTGTCTATAGTGTAAAACTACTTAAAAAACTTCCTTATAATGAGCTAAATGCACAAGGTTATAGCTTAGGTGTTAAAATAGTTTGGTTTATGAAAAAACTTAAAGCAAATTTAATTGAGGTTCCTATACATTTTAAAGACAGAAATAAAGGACAATCAAAAATTCCAAAATTTCAGATTTTTATAAGTTCTTTTGATTTATTTTTTCTAAAATTTAAAGATTTATTTACTAAATATTTTTTTAAAGATGGAAATGAGAATGAAACTTTTAATTTAGAGTATACATGTAACAATTGTCATAATAGTTTTTTTACACTGATTAATAGAGAAAATTATAAATGTCTAGTTTGCAACAATAACATTAAGTCTTCTAAAAAATAAAAAAATTTTTAATTTTTAATTATTATAAAATTTTTACCTAGAATTTTTACTTTCTTATATTTCGATGAACCATTTTTATTAATTACATTAGCTTTGTAAGTTTTATTAATTTTAAATAATAAATTATAATCAATTATAAATTTTGTACTAACAAACGGATTATATCCATATTTATTAAATTCCTTAGATAATCTTAAAACATTTCTGCCCAAAAAAACTATGGATGTAATTATTATTAAAACAATTGCTCTTTTTATAAAAAAGTCTTTATCAAAATCAAAATTTCCAAAATACATGCATAAAGGAATATATAAAATTAAAGGTAACAAATGATAGCCTCCATATCGAAGTGAAGGGTGATTCATAAACCATTCAAAAAAACATAAAATAATTAAAATATAAATTGGTAAATATCTTATTTTTTTTTTTACTATTATTTCTTCATTCAATTTTTTTAAATAAAATGTAAAATAAAAAATTATCAATAATGTAAGCAGGCCAATTAAAAAATCAGAAACTTTATTAAAAAAATATATTTCTAACCAATTAGATAACCAATTAAAATCTGAAATATATCTTATTTTATCTTCTATTACAAAATTTGGATTTGCCCCTGCCTTAGACCATAATTCATACCATATTCTCACACCTTCTACAGTTTTTTTTGAGGTAGACCAGTCCAAACCTTCAAAACATGTAAATGTTAATGGAAAAATAACACAACCAGAATTAATAAAAGTGTATAAAAAAATAAAAAAAACAAATAACAAACAATAAAAAAAGACTTTAGAAAATAATAATTCAATGATTATTTTTTGTGTTTTTTTGTAAATTAATAAAATTAAAAAAAATGGTGCATAAATTAAATAAAAGGGTTTTAACGAAATTAACAAACATAATAAAATTAAAAAAAGTGTAATATGAGATTTATATTCAAAAATTTCTGAATTATTATTTACTATGATAAATAGTAAAATAATCAAACAAATTGCAATAATTAAGCCAGATCTATCTGTTCCATGTTCGGCCAATCTGTAAAAAAAAATATTTACAAATATAAAAAAAATTAAACTTAAAAAATTTACAAATCTTAGGTCTTTAAAAAAGTTTTTATTAAAAATGTTGTTTAATAAGAATAAATTAGCAAATCCTAAAAAAAAAGCAGGTGCGATATGAAATAAGTAATAACTTATTTTTGGCAAATAAAATATTGATGACAAAAAAAATAAAGATGAGGGATTTCTAAAACCATTATTTAAAGAGCCCATCCCTATTGGGTGAGAATATTCTGTAATTAATTGCGTGTATGCAAAATGATAATATGAAAAATCATCATGTGTCTTACCTATTGCTATAAAAATACTTAAAGTTATAAATACAAATAAATAGTTTAGTATTTCTTTTTTTAAATTTGAAATTTTTTTATAAAAATAAATTAATGAAATTAATCCAAAGCATATAATTATTGTATTAAACAAAAAATTATGAGGGATAAACAATGATGATAAATAACTTATGATAGTTAATGAAGAAATACCTAAAAAACCTAGAGATCCAAAATTATTTAAATTAATCTTAAGAATTGTTGTTGTTAGCAACCCATAACCAATCAATGAAAATGAAATTAGATAAAAATATATGAATAACATGTTAATAATTAAATTTTACAAAAAAATGTAATAAAAGTAGTTATATAATAATCCATACTTGGTTTGAACATTATATTCTTTTTATTCATTATATACTTTAAATAAATAAAAGCTTCTCTTCTTCTAATCCACCAGACTTTTGATAATTTTTTAATATTAGAAGTGATGCTATTTTGGTCATATGAATAAAAAGTCAATTTTTTGTTTAATAAATTGTATTCATTACAAAAAAATTTTGAAAATATTGTCAATCTTGCATCTATTTCTAGATATGAAAACTTATCTTTTTTTAAATGTTTGATAAACTTCTTAAAAGAAGATCTACGCAGAGATATGCAGCTTGTCGGAAAAATAGTTGGCCATATAGAATTATTGTTTTTTTTCTTCTTAAAATTAAATAAATTCTTTTCAAATTTAGGAAAATTAAAAATGAAACTATTTTTTTTATTTTTTTGAAAAAAATTATTAATCTCTTTAAGTTTATTAATTGAAAAAAGATCATCACTATCCATTAAACAAATTATTTGTCCTTTGGCTTTTTTAAAAGTTTTCAAAATTCCCATAATTTGATTTTGAGCTCCTGTTTTTTTTTTATCTTTTTTTAAACATTTAATTAATTTAATTTTTTTATATTTATTAATGATGTTTAAAGAGTCATCTGTTGAACAATCATCATATAATATTATTTCATAATTTTTGTAATCTTGATTTAAGATACTATTTAAAGATTTATTAAGGAATTGAGATTTATTGTAATTTGTAATTAAAATTGAAATTTTATAGTTTTTTTTTTTCATAAACAAAAATAAATTTAAAATATTAAATCTTCAATTTTTGTTTTTATTTTAAATTTATATAATCCTTTTAATATATTATTATTTGCAATTAAATATGATGGATTTTTATTTTCCTTAATAATTATTTTTCTCTTAAATTTATTGCTTATAATCTGTGCTATTTCACTTAGTTTAGTTTTTTTGCCAGAAGCAATATTTACTATTCCATTATATTGTTTTTTAGACAGGTTTACTATAATTTTACTTATATCATTTACAGAAATAAAGTCTCTAAAATGATTTAAATTTTCTAAAATAACAGGCTCTTTAAATTTTTTGATTTTTCTTTTCAAATCAGGTACCAAATAATTTTTTCTTTGATTGGAGTTAGTTGTACTAAATATTCTTCCAATACAAAATTTAATATCTTTTTTTTGAAGTTTCTTGATTTCCTTTTCTGCCAAATACTTAGTTTTTCCATAATAAGAAATTGGTTTTACAGAAAAATTCTCTTTAATTTTTAATTTTGTAGATGAATAAACATGTGAAGTTGAAGAAAAGAAAACCCATTTAATATTATTATCATTTTGCAATATTGCATTAACAAGATTTTTGGTACCAAAAACATTTACTTTATAAGCTTTTTTTTTGTTATCATTTACTATTTTTATCGGAACAATGGCTGCTAGATGCACAACTATTTCTAATTTATTTTTTTTTATCCAATTATCTACCAAATTTTTTTTTGTTATATCTTTTTTAAAATATATAAATTTAAAATTTTTAGTATTCTTGATTAAATTTTTTCCAATAGATCCCGTAGAACCAGTTATTCCACAAATTATTTTTTTATTCATTTTTAATCTATTAAAAATATTTTTTTATAATTTTCTTTTTTGATTAATGTTGCTATCAATAATGAATAATTAATCCAGTAAATTGCTGCTCCATATGTAGTAAAAAAACTTCCTGATGGTATTATTGGCACAAAACTGACCACTAAAAAAAGTAGTGAACTTTTAATAAATATATTATTTTGATGCTTTTTAAACACATTAACAATTATATAAAACAAATTAAAAATTATGAGGATATATCCAATAATTCCAAGTTCAGATAAAATCTCAAAATGTATTTGATGCGGGTGCATTCCCTGTCCATATGCACCTTTAATTGGACTATATTCTTTTTTTCTACTTTCCAATCTAAACTCTTTTAATCCTATACCAAAAATAGGATTGTTTTTAAAAATATTTATTGCTGTGTAATAGTGTGAAAAGTATTTATTTTTTAAAATTTGCTCTGGTTCTAACTGGTTAATAGAAACTTTTGTATCATTATAAACATTAAAAATATGATTATAATATTTACTTTTCAAATGAGGTGAATTTATTACGATCAATAACCCCACAATTGATAAAGACAAAAAAATCATCATTTTTTTAATTAATGACATTTCTATTATAAAAAATATAAAACCTAGATATATTAAAAAAACCTTAACAAAGTTAGCTCTTTCTCCTATCAATAATGACAATACAAAAAACACTACACAAAAAAATATAAAGGAAAATTTATTAGATTTATAAAAGTAAGCCAATGCTAAAGATATAAAACCAAAATAATATCCTCCTATTTTTAATTCATCTCCAGTAAAACTAGCAAGCCTACCAGCATAAGTGGATTGATAACCTAAAATATTTTTTCCAAAAATAGTTTCAAATATTAAATCTATGCTCACGATTAAAAATAAATATGTCCAAAACTTAAATATTGTATTTTGATAAAACTTACTATCTAAATTCAAATAAAAAAAAATAGCAAAAGTTAAAAAGATAAATCTTATAAATCCTACTGCTCTAATAATGCTATCAGAGGTTTCACCTACATATATTGAATTAAAAATGAGATATATCCATATTATAATTAAAAAAATAAAACTTTTTTCCTTAAATAAAAAAAAATTTTTTTTTTTTGTACACTCTGCTATAAAAATTAGAACAATTATAAGTATATTTAAATTTAGGATTAAAGATCCCAGCAATAGTGAAATTGGTAAAAAAATAATTAAAAAAACATTCACTTTAGTTAAACTCAAAGATCTAAAAGATTTAATGAATTCCATGATTTTATATCAATTTTTATTATCTAGGTATGTTTGTAAGGTTAAACTGTGACTAAATATACTAAACTTTTTAATTTGTTTTTTAATATATATTTTTTTTTTGTAAATATTTTTTTCACTATCTTTAATAAAAAAGTCTAATTTGTTACTAAGAGAGTCCAAATCATTATTCTTATACAAATACCCTCCTAGTTCATTTTTGTTAATAATTTCTTCTGGTCCACTGGGGCAATTACTTGATAAAATACTTAGATCGTTAATTGCAGCTTCAATTAATACAAAGCCAGGATCTTCCCATAAAGATGTTAAGATAAAAAGTTTACTATTAATCATATATTTATATACATTTTTTTTGTAGCCCAGAAATATTATTTTATTATCTAACTTATAATCTTTTACTTTTTTTTTTAATGTTTTTTCAAGTTCACCTTCTCCAAAAATGAATACTTTGTATTTGTCCAATAAAGTTTCATTTTTTTTGTAAGCTTCAATAATCAAGTTAAAGTTTTTTTGTCTCGTCAATCTACCAACTAAAATAATATTATTTTTTTCAAATCTACTATCAAGTTCACTATCTTTTTTAGATTTGATTAGTTCGTTTGTGCTAAAAATTGGGTCATGAAGTAAAAAAATCTTTTCTCGGTTAAAAATTTTTAAATCAATTAAATTATTTAAAGTTTCTTCAGTTGGGCAAAAAATTTTATAAACTTTTTCGGAGGTATTTTTCCACAAAAACTTTCTAAAAAAATTTAGTTTTGGTTTACCTGAAATTCGGATTATCAATTTTGTGTCAAAATTAAAAAATTTGAATAAAATAAGTGGCAAAGGTAAAATAAGATGCGC
>TARA_B110001452_G_scaffold99995_1_pt1 | contig 11565 bp, 10 predicted proteins | sample TARA_B110001452 | Tara Oceans TARA_B110001452 (sample SAMEA4396971) | marine metagenome | biome: Polar Biome; feature: [DCM] deep chlorophyll maximum layer (ENVO:01000326); material: water (ENVO:00002006), including particulate matter (ENVO:01000060) such as... | depth 25 m
GTAAATAAATTTAAGACAGGGATAGTTGTTCCATTTTACAATAGAAATGAATATGTTAAGAAATTTTTAAATTCTCTCAATCAAACAGATGTAAAGGATTGTCTGTTCGTTTTCTTAGATGAATCTATGACCAAAAATATTGATGAAGATAAAAAGATTGTTCATAATTTGGTTAAGGGTTTTGATATGGAACAATTAAATATTATAAAAATTTACAAAAATAAACACGGTAATATGTTTGATAGTATTCTTAGAGGTTTAGATGTATTATCGCACTTTTGTGATACATTAATGACTATAGATTCTGATACTATTCATAAAAAAGACTGGATAAATAAATGTCTTTCATTATTAAAAACATTATCGAAAAATGACAAACCTGTTGTTATATCAGGATTTAATACTATAAATACTGGGAAACATAGTATTAAAGAAGAATTTAAAAATTATTATTTAAAAAATACAGTAGGTGGATGTCATATGTGTTTCACAACCCATACATATTTGAACTATATAAGATGTACATTAATCAGTCATAAATGGGATACAAATTTAATAAATAATATAATTCAAAATAATGGTATAATTGCAGTAACAAAACCATCTGTTATAGACCATATTGGATTTAAAAGTTCGGGACACAGAAATGACAATGGATGTACTTATGATCATGCTTTGGATTTTGCATAGACTTCTTTTATATTTTTTTCTAATTCTAATAAATGGTCATTTTCATTATATTCTAAAAACATTTTACGATTATCATCTACCTTTTTTTGAGTATCCTCAATATTATTTAAAATATGTAAAACCTTTTCTTCAAAATTAGAAAAATCTACCTCAAAATCATCCATATTTTTACAAAAGTTGGGATAATATTCAAAATAAATTTTAGGTTTTAAAATATGTGTTCCGTAACATATACATTCATGGTCTTTGGTTGAAAATTCACCCCATCCGTAAGGAGACACAAATATTTTTGTTTTAGATAGTATATTTACATAATTTGTATATTTTATCGGTTTATAATTCACAAAATATTTTAAATTATTTCTTCTACATATTTTTTGTATCATTTTTTTTGTATCTAATCTCTGTTTCGTTATATTAGTGTCATAGTTTGTGTTTCCTAAAAAAACTAAATCATATTGTCTTTCATTCAAGGGTTTAACTTTATCTTGATATCTAATGTTAAATAATTTTGAAATATTTAATAAACATTTTACTTTTTTATTATAAGAATTATCTATAAAATTTAATGTTGTATATTTTACTTCTTTATCATAATGTTTTGACAAAAGATATTTTAATCTATTACCATATATTATATTATACTGATTTTCTACATCTGTTACTTTATAATGGTCTAATATAAGTAAAACATTTTCATTATTTGAGATGTTATCATTTAATAAACAATTATCTTGGAGAGAATAAACGATTAATTTTTTATTTTTTAGACAAGAATCGCCAATAAAATCCCCAATAGTTATAACAATATCTGCATCTGTTATATTGGAGACTTTATTTAGAATTTTACTATTATTTACTAAATTTATTAATTGATTTCCAAAATTTTTTTTATAAAAACAACATTGTAATGTAACATGTATTTTGTAAAAAAAAACATTTATCATTTATATTATATAAGATTAGATTATATAATATTTTTATTATGGTTATTCAAAAAATTTTCCCAATCCATTTGTTGTGTAACCATATTGATATGTATAACTTTCGTTGGGTAAATCTAATTTAGTATGACTGTCTATTTTTCTTGTTATATCATGCCATCCATTAGGATAGAAATATATGGCTGGAAATTTAGTTATTTCATTATTATTTAAATATAAACGAGTGAGTAATCCGGGACCTATTCTATTTGCGGCTCCTCTTAATCTACTTTGTCTTTTATAGTCAATTAGATATATTTTATTTTCTTTACTACGTTTAACCATATTTTCTACTGCATCTATTAAATTTTTTATATATTTATTTTTTTTTGATGATCCCATTATACCTCCACATAATGAATTTGCATTAGGTTCGTATGCTAAAAAAAATTTAGATTTATTTACTTCAGATAATAAATTATCAAATGATTTATTATTAATCCATACACTATCAGCATCAATATAAATACCACCATAAGTATATAATATTAAATACCGTAATAAATCAGATTTACCATTATAAGTAGGTTCTATATTGTATATTTTTAACATTCTAGGAAATTCATTAAATAGTTCTGATATATTTGTATCATCCCATAATTTATATTCCCAATCAGGATTATTATTAATATAATCGTTTTTAAATGTATCCATCCAAATATCTGGTCTTTTTTTGGGACCAACCCAAATCTGGTGTATTATTTTTGGTATCATATATTTATATACTATAATTTAATTATGTCAATTATTTTTAATATTTTTATTACTAAAAAATTTTTGTGATAAATATTGAAATAATTGGATATCTTTTTCCCGCTCAATTGTACTTTTTATTCTTATATGAAAAATATTATTTTGATTTATAAATTCATAAATAGAATTATAATCTGTTAATTCAAAATCTAATAAGGTTGAGTTTTCTAAATATAAAATGGAATATTTATTAGATATTTTTTCAAAATGTATTTTTTTTTTTGGAATTAATAATCTAGATTCATATTCTGGAAGAGAACTTATTTTTGTATTAACCGTTTTTTTTATAACAATATCATCTGCTGTATTAAAACTAGGATTATCTATATTTGCATCTATAATTTTTTGTACAACATCCTTACTCATAATTATACCGCATCCAGAAATATAGAACATCCATGTTCTTTTTTCCCACCTTTGTGAAACAGGGCCTGCATATATATTTTTATTTGGTAATTCATTCGTTAATGCTAATAAATTATCTATAATCCAAAATGAAGAAATATTACTTCTAATTAAATATTTGTAGTTATAAATTTTACTAAAATGCCTAATACTTATAACCGTTTTTTTTAGAATATTTTTAAAATTTTCTTCACACGATGCTATAAAAATATTCTTTTTTATATCTTTAAATTTTTGTGTATTAGAACCTTTACCAAAAACTAAGTAAATTTTTATTTTATTTTCAAGTTTATTTTTTGATATATAATTAATAATATTAAACCAATAATTTATTATAATTTTATCATATATATCAGAATTATTGCATATAACAATCATTAATGTTTCAACAAATATTTTATCAGAATTATTAGTAACATCCATAAAATGTATATAATAATAAAATATTATATAATAATAAAATATTATATAATAATATAATTATATGTATTTATTGTTGGAAAAATTTTTAGGCAGGACGGGTAATAATATAATTCAGTTAGTAAATTGTATTAAAATTGCTATACATCTTAATTGTAATATTATTATTCCAAACAATAATCTATTAATAAAAGATAATAATGAAATTATAATTAATAAAAATTTGAAAAATAAAAATAATATAATAAAAGATATCGGAGAAGGTAGATGGTTTGGTCCAAATAATTTAAATAATTTTTTTGAAATAGATAATGTGGTTCTTGACAATAATATAAAAATACCTGATTTATCCCACATTAATATTATTGATGTTTATAAAATCTTAGAAAACATTTTTAAAGTTAAATTTAATAAAGATTTAATTTTTTCAGAAAAAGATTTATATATACATATAAGGTCCGATCATATTTTTGAAGCAAAACCACCATTTAAATGGTATTTCACTCCACCGCTATCTTATTATGTAAATATAATAAAGTCTGGTAATTATGATAATATTTATATTATTTCTGATAATTGTGATAATATAATTTCCAGAGAATTAAAAAAAAAATTTGATAATATTATATTAACAAATAATAATTTATTAGATGATATTAAAATAATTATGCACTGCAATCATATAATTTATTCAGTAGGAACATTTCCACAATCATTCATGTTATTTAATAAAAATTTGAAAACATTTTACTACCCTTCATATAATGAAGAATTTCTTGTTACCTTTTTAACGAATAAAGAATTTAAAAACAAATGTAAAAAAATAGATTTAGAAGATTATAAATCTAAAATGGGATGGGGCTGGAGATGCAATAAATACCAAGTAAATCATATGCTAACATATTAGATTTACTTACTTTATATTATTTATTATATTTGAAATTTGTTTTATTTTATTTTTTATATTTTGTCGTTTACGTATTCTCTTTAATCTACCCTGTAATACAATATCTTTATTTGCACGAATTTTAACAAATTCAGTATCAGTAATATGTCTTGTTATATTATTCATATCAAATATTTTTTTAAACAAATATTCATAGTCTTTATCAGTAGGTAATAATTTTTCTATTATTGAAAATCTTTTAGAAACCTTTATCATTGGAGATAATGCACCAAAATAAAAACCATTTGTATATCCTTCAGCATCATTTACCTTAGTGGTATAGACAATTGAATTATTATTAATACTATTTTCTATATGCTGCATATTTATATTATTTAATAAAAAATAATCTGGTCCACATATTATAGCACACTTATAATCATTTTTATGTTTTTCTAAAAAATTTCCAACCATTTCTTCAGAATACATTTGTCTAAAACAATTTTGAATATGTTGTTTTCCATAATAATGTATCATTTTAGTATCAATATTGTTTATTTTTATTTTATTTTCTATTTCTTTATCAATAATAGATTGTTTCTTTTCTTCAAAAAAAGTTGCAGATGATTTTATTAATTCTATATTACTATTATTTATAGGTATACCATCAACTACATTATTTTCTACATTATTGTTAAATATATATATATCAACTTCATGTTTTGTTTTGATAATATCAATTAATTTTTCCTTTATTACATCATATGTATATTTTATTGAACGAGAAACTACTCCAAAAAAACAAATAATAATCTTATTAGGAGTTCGGACTCGCCAATCCCTATGCAATTGTAATTTTTTAACTGGATGATACATATAGTTTTCTTTAATATTTTTAGGTAATTCATTACTTACCCAATCCATTTTTCCATTATCTAATTTTACTCTATATCTTTTACCACGTTCTGGTTTAGGACCAATCGTAGACAATTCATTTGGACACGAAATATTTAATTTATATTTATTTGCTATTGTATTAATCATTATTTCAATATAAAATAATGTTTTGTTTTCATCTGCATATTTTTTTATTTTTTCAAAAAGTTTATTTGAAATTCTGCAAGCACAAACCATACTATTATATAATGGTGTATCTATTTTACCTTCTCCAAAATTCCAATATAACCATTTAGAATTATCTGTTTTTATATTATTTTTTGAAACCAATAAATCTTCTTCGGGGTATAAATTATCTAAATTTTTGAATGCTGAATTATTTCTTACAAATACATCTTCTTCAAGTATCCATACATTGTCATATTTTACGTTTTTAACACCAAAATAATAAAATACTTTGTCCCATGCTGTTGGTGTTTTTTTTATTCCCCATGTATTTGCATTTACAAAACCTTCTGACGAACACTGTTTATCATCTATTTGTATAAAATTAATATTGAAATAATTTAATTTAAACTCTGTTAAATCATATTCGTTATTATCAACAATCATGTAGATATGATGGGTTTTAATATTTTTTAAAAAGTCACACATAATTGTTGAAGGATTTACAACTAAAAGACAAATAGCATTTACTTTTATTTTAATATAATGCAAATAAACTACATTGTTTCTCCAAATTTTTTTATAGTTATTTTCACCTTTGTGTTGTGTTTCTGCTTGAGTTATCATTTTATTATTTAATAAATATTTTGCAAGCATAAACGCATCACCATTTAAATCGTATAATGTATTTTTCATATAAATATATTTTCCAAAATAGGTATTTTTTTCTGTATTGCAACATTTATATAATAGGGGAGGACCTGTTATATCTGTATTTTTGTTGCCATAAAATTTTATTTTATAGTGTAATATAATTTTATTTATTATTTTTTTAAAAATATAATGGTGAGGTATTGTAGCCATAAAACCATTTGATAATACATTATCACTTTCCGTACATGCAAAAAACTCACAATCTAATGGAATAACATCATCTAACTGTTTTAAACATACCATTTTCATATCACTATAAATACCTCCATCCCTGTATAGTAAAAGATATCTAAAAAAATCACATTTATATGCATGAGGTAGAAATCCATTAAAAACCGCAAGTTCTATATCAGAATAATAAGTTTTTATATATTGGATACATGCATCTTTATCAAAAAATTTAATTTCATAATTTGGATTAAATGTTTTAAATGAATTTATTGCATTTTGTAGATTGATATCTTTTTTAAAATTTTTTTCCATTTTACCCTTTCTATCATTAATATAAATCTTGTATATTACTTTAGGTATATTCATATGTATATACACGTATACATATTATTTTTTTATAAAAATTATAAATATAAATAACAAACGGCTTTTTGTTTTTCAACTAAATAATCACTTGTGCAAACTATATAAGTATTATTTTCAAAAACAATACCAGTACCATTTATTTTTATACAATATTTTTTTGCATCATCAATATTACTAAATACATGTTGTGTTTCATGTTTTAAATCATTATCTAAATAATAATTATTCAATTCTTTTGTAAATACTTTATTTTTTTTCACTTTTTTTAAATTTAATTTTAAAATAGTATCTGCTTTTCTACTAGTAGAAATTAAATCATATCCTAATTTTTGTAAACGTCGAATTAAATTATAAATAGTCATTTTATTGGGGGTTAATCTGTTCGATTCAAAACGTATATTATGAGGTAATAGGTTAGTATCATTATTATCATTTAAAAATTTATTTAAAATAAAATGATCATGACCTTCTGTATCTATTTTTAAATAAAATATTCCACTTATATTATGCTCATGTATAATAGTTATTAATGTTTTTTTTTGTACTTTATATTTATTAATTAATTTTTGAGGATTTAATTTTTTTTTTATTAGATATTTACAAACAGTTGGATGAGGATTACTCATACTGTTACACCCCTTTATCCACCAAGGCAAATTATATTTCTCAGCATTTTGATTATTAACATAATATATTTCACATTCTCCATTAGTGTCAGATATTGCACAATTTACTTTTAAAACATTATCTCTTTCTGGTAACTTATCCAAATAATATTTTATTGGTTCTATTGACATACCTACACGGGTATTATCACTTTTTTCTATCTCAGTATCAAAATCAGAGGTACCTATTTCTAAAAAGTCAAAAAATGGCATTATATTTATATATACATAATATTTTTTTTTAGAAAAAATATTATTGTTAATTATGCTAACCATTGTAATTCATCTGGAGTTGCATGAGTATTTTTAAAATGATGTATTATACCATACAATGGGTGTTCAGGTATTTCCATTACTCTGGTTGTACTATGTGGAGTTGTACCTACGATATCTTTAAACTTAAAATTATTAATATTTTCTTTTATTAATTTACCAATAACAAACCCGTCATCCCAATATTCATATTTTTTAAAATCCCCAGAAATAAAACAGTCAGTTATTACATTCATAAATTTATATCCATCATTTTTTTTAGAATAGACTGTAAAACCTGTTTCCGGACCTCTATTTATTTTTTGTCGGTATCTACTCCAGAAATAAAGCATAGTATTATCAGATAACATATCATATAATACTTTATTTTTTAAGGGCTTCTTAAAAATACAATCGGAATCTATTACAACTGCTATATCATAATCGTGTTGATATGTATTTAAAAAATAGTCCATTGCAGCAACCTTTCTAAAATATTTTGATGCTCTAAATCTAGCCCACGATTGTCCTTTTTTTTTATCTAATAAAAATCGTTTATCATCATTTGCTGCATTACCACCATACAATTGTGGTATATTATCGTTGTTATCTTTTAACCATTTATTTAAGTATTCTGAATTATTAATTTTATAGGAAAAAATTCTGTTAGAGTTATTATCGAATTCAATATCTTCATAACATACCAATAAATCACAGTCCTCAGTGTTTTGTATAAAACTATTTACTAAGTTTTTTCCTGTCATATTATAAAGTTTTTCATTAAATGTAGTAATAAATAATATTTTTTGCATTATAAATAATAGTAATATTTTATTTACATTCAAATAAATTATAATACTTATATGGATATTTATCTTTTGAATATCCATAATTATCGGTTGCTATACATAATATAGATACAATAGCATAAAATTTGGAAAAATTTTCTATATCAATATCTGCTAAGCATATTTCATTTATATTTATATATTTATCAATAATAAATCTTTTTTTAATATTATACATATCTAAATAACCTTTTGATACATAACCATTAATTTTGTCTATTATTTCATTTAATTTTTTAATATTTATATTATTATATTTACTAAAATGATAAATAATGTAATCAAAATATTCTTTTACATCCCCACTACCATTACTAATTGCTTTTATTATTTTACATAAATGTCCGCTATTAGTTTTAATCCTAGAATCTACAATAGAATTTAATATTTTACAATATCTTAATAATAAATCAAAATTTGTTCTATGCTTTCCATGATATCCAATAATAATATTAGATGTTTTAATGATATATCCATTTTGTTTTATTGGTTTATGCCATAATGAATCAACACTTGATACGTCTTCTGTTCCGTTTTTATAAGTAGGATAATTTTTCATTATTTCATTATTATACAGTTTTAAACAATCTATAATAGGAGGTGTTCCTACCCCTAATGTTGTATCAATTAATTTAAATGCATTCATAAATATTTTACTATTCTTTTTTTTAATCATTTTATACATTAATTTTATTGCATTGGGATAAAGTTCCATATCTTCGTCATTTTGAACAAAATATTCTGTTTTACATCTTAATCTCATTTCATTATATGCTTTGTTTGTAGGACAAACATTCATTATTACGTTTACAAAAACAGGTATATCCAGATCTAACTGGTTTATTGCATCTAATGAATATTTTAATTGTTCTCCCTCTATTGTTATTAAAAATATTGTAATTAAAATATTTTCTTTAGAATTACCGTGTATCCAACTCATATTATCATGTAAATCCTTTAATAATACATTATTATTTATTTGTGTATTAATCAGTTTATCCATTATATATATTAACTATTGAAAATATTTAATACTTATTATTTTGTTATTTATTATTAATTAACATATCTATTCCCTCATAAAATTGTACCTTGGGGTCATATCCTAACATACTTTTCGCTTTACTAATATCTGCATTACTGTGTGGGATATCTCCTGACCTATTTGAACCTAAAACTGGTTCTATATTTATATCCAATCCTTTATTAATGGCATCCACCAATTCTAAAATAGTAATTCTACCTCCTGCTCCAATATTTACTGCTTGACCATAGCAATCTTCATTATCGACTGTTAACGCTTTGACATTTGCTTGGACAACGTTATCAATATAAGTAAAATCTCTAGAAAAAGTTCCATCGCCATTTATAGTTGGTTGTTTATTTTGTTTCATTAAATCTATAAACTTGGGGATCACTGCCGCGTAAGCACCATTGGGGTCTTGTCTAGGACCAAAGACATTAAAATATCGTAGACCTATACATTCCATACCATAACATTTTGTAAATACTCCTGCATAAATCTCATCAATTGCTTTAGTTGCAGCGTAAGGAGAAAGAACACTTCCTGTATTTTCTTCTTTTTTTGGGAGAACAGGGTGATCTCCATATACAGAAGAAGATGATGCATACACAACCCTTTTAATGCCTTCTTCTTTGGCAGCAATTAATAAATTCAAAAACCCATTTACATTAGATATATGGGATGATAATGGGTCTTTCATAGATCTAGGCACAGAACCTAAAGCAGCCTGATTTGTAATAACATCCATACCCTTTACGGCTTTTCTACAATCTTCTAATTTAGATATATCTCCATACATAAATTCTAAATTATCATATTTGTCTAAAAATAGTTGTAAATTGTTTTTATTCCCTGTAGAGAGATTATCTATTACTCTTATTTTTTTAACATTGTTTTTTAACAAAAATTCTACAATATTAGAACCAATAAATCCTGCACCACCAGTAACTAAAATATTTAGGTTAGAAATATTCATTTATTATAATAACATATAATACTATTTTAAATGGATTTTTACGATAAATTTCCTAAGTTCGATTGGAAATTTTATTTAGATGTATATCCTGATTTACGAAATAATGGAATAGAAACAGAATTGAAGGCTAAATATCATTATATTGTATATGGATATCATGAAAAAAGACGCACTCATGATGTCATTAAAAAAGATGAAAATTTATTTTCAATTCCTTTTAATCATTTTACAAATTTATATAAACAATCAATATTTAGTACAGGTGTTAGTATGTTTAAAGATAGAGCATTTAAAAAATACAATTTAAAGGAATACTCAAATCCTAAAAGTCCATGCTTATTTTTCGGCATGTATAATGATGAAGATTTATTAAGGATTAATAATCATAAAGGTTTGCGGATTATTATTTGGTGTGGTGATGATGCAAATTCCAAAAATGTTCACTCTTACCAAACTATAACAGAAATACAAAAACTAAATAATATCATTCATATTTCTAAAAGTGTATCAACACATAATTCTTTAAAAAAAATAAAAATTCATAGCATACTTATTAATTATAATGTAGTAGATTTTTCTATATTTTATCCTATACCTAAATCAGATTTAGGAGATAAAATATTTATCTTTAACGGACAACACAAAGGAAGATCACATATGTACGGAGAGAAATACTATATAGATGTTATAAAAAGATTACCACAATATGAATTTATTTTTAGTAATATGTTGAATGCAGAATGGAAAGATATGCCAAATATTTATAAACAATGTTTTATAATGTTAAGACTAACAAGGAATGATGGTAATGCAAATAGTGTGCAAGAATGTGAGGCAATGGGAATACCTGTAATCCATAATCAATCGGATTATGGATTAAAGTGGAAATCGGTTGACGATATTATAAATCATATAATAAAATCATAAATAAAATCATAAATATTCTTTATCTTTTTCTGTAAATTTTTCTAACTCTTTTAATAATTGTTCTCTGGTCCAAGTTCTTTTTTGACGCTTTACAGATGTCTTAATATTTACATTATCTGTTCTCATTTCATTTCTTTCGGCAATAACCGCATCTAAAACTTTGTGTGGTGTTTTTTTCGATTTCATAAAATGCAAAAGAGCACTTGTATCTTTTGGAAAGCAATAACCCCCGTAACTTAAACTACCATCCGTTCCAGGAACATTTGTATGCATAGGATTAATCCATTTGTTTTTCAACATCAAATTCTTAACAGTATCATAATCGCAATCCATAGATTTACATAATAAATATAGTTCGTTAAAGAATTGTATTTTCGCAGCATAAAAACAATTTACAAAACTTTTCATTGATTCACTTTCAGT
>TARA_B110001452_G_scaffold80078_1_pt1 | contig 11560 bp, 14 predicted proteins | sample TARA_B110001452 | Tara Oceans TARA_B110001452 (sample SAMEA4396971) | marine metagenome | biome: Polar Biome; feature: [DCM] deep chlorophyll maximum layer (ENVO:01000326); material: water (ENVO:00002006), including particulate matter (ENVO:01000060) such as... | depth 25 m
AAAATCGGCGCTTCCCAGCCAAAATACTGGTACAACAAGATATGTTTGGGGGCAGAGTTAATCCACTCTTCGCCACGAATCACATGGCTGATCTCCATCAGGTGATCATCCACTACGTTAGCTAAATGATAGGTGGGCATGCCATCGGCCTTGAGTAGTACCTGTAAATCGATCTGCGCCCAATCAATACTAATCTCACCACGAAGCATATCGTTAAAGGTGCACTGCCCTTCTCTGGGCACCTGCATACGCACAACATGAGCTTCGCCTTGTGCTGCGCGCTTGGCAACATCATCTGCACTTAGATGCAAACAATGTCCGTCATAGCCCAGCGCTAGCTTCCCCTCCATCTGGGTTCTACGCAGTTCCTCAAGCCGCTCTGAGGAACAGAAGCAGCGAAAAGCATGGCCCGACTCAACCAGCTGCTCCGCATACTTGGTATAAATCGCCGAGCGCTCACTCTGACGATAAGGGCCTTTATCACCGCCATTATCTGGACCCTCATCCCAATCAAGGCCCAGCCAGCGCAGAGCATCCAAAATCGATTTTTCTGATTCGCGCGTCGATCGAACCTGATCAGTGTCCTCAATACGCAGTAAAAACTGACCGCCCTGACTCTTGGCGAAAGCCATATTAAACAGGGCAACATAAGCAGTGCCCACATGGGGATCGCCGGTGGGCGATGGTGCAATTCGGGTGCGGACAGTCATTAATAGATCCAAAATTTTAGCGTCCAAGCGATGCGCCCGGCACTGATTATGAGATATTCGCTGCCTATTATACGGGTTCCTGTGGGGTATCTGTCACTATCTATTGAGACCTCAGCAAAAAAAACTACGGCAGCGAAATTCCCAGCTATAGTGAATGAAATATCAAAATTGGTATGCTGGTCATCGCGATAAACCATGGCAAAAAGCGCCTGAAAGATCCATAAAGCATTGATTATACCAATATAGAATGATTTAATTGCTGCGCATACCAAATTAAGCATAGTTAGGTTTTAGGCTATGTTACACCAACGCTAGACAGGAAGAGCTCAAGGAGAACCCTATGTCTGAACAAGAAACGTTCTTTGTGGTCGTCAACCCAACACTTGACGAGCATGTCGCCCTAGATCGAGCCATTATTACCGCGCAGCTGATGGCCCAGAGACCAAAGATTTATGTATTTGTTGCCATTGACCACGACAGTGTTGATATGAGACCCGACAACGAAAGCATCTATCGCAATACAGACTGGTTTGATGAACAGATACACAAACCATTAAAAGCCGCGGGTCTCGACTATCAGATTGAGATTTCATGGAGTAACGACTGGCAGAAAGCTATTATGCATGCGGCCAAAAAGATTGGTGCGACACGTATTATTATTCGCGCAGGTAAGCCAAAAAGTAGCCGTCGCTTCGCCTTTACCGAAAATAAATGGAAACTATTTAAGCGCGCGTTCTGCCCAGTAATATTGGTTCGAGATGGTGCAGCACCGGAGCGTAAAGTGGTATTAGCCGCAGTCAACTTTCAGGCGATTCGCGACCAACAGCAACAGCTTAATAGCAACATTTTGGCTCGAGGCCAATCACTGGCAGACAACTATGGCGCTGAGTTTCACGTGGTTAATGCCTACTTGGACTCGATGCTCTATCCGGACCGTGGTCGACTGGCTAAAGAGACCCGCTTAAATTCAAGTAATATCCATGTAGTGCAAGGATACACTGATGAGGCCATAGGCAAGGTTGCCAAAGACATAGGCGCCGATGTAGTAGTCATTGGTACGCTAGGTCAAACTGGCATGGTCAAGACCCGAAGAGGCAATACCGCTGAACGAGTAATCTCGGCCTTAGAGGTTGATGTCGTGGTCATTAACTCAGAGTATAAAAGTTGAGATTTAGGTGCCACGGCAAGCACAGTGAATAGCAAGGGAAGAGTGCAGACTCTTCCCTTTTTTATTTAACCTGAGCGGTTACAACCCGCGCGAGCGGGTGCAGGCTAATCAAGCCGCAAAACAACATCAAAAATGCTGCACTTCCTATCATAGTGGCTTCCAGGCTCCAGTCTATGGCGAAACCCATAATGGCATCAGCAATAGGCAACAGTCCCATGGACATCAGCATCAATATACTCATCACCCGTCCCAATAAAGCTTCGGGGGTAATCCTCTGAAGCCAGGTGGTAAAATGAACATAGAGAAAAGCTTCAAAAATACCGCTGACGAAGAATAACAGCATCGCCCACCAGTAGGGGTCATAGAAGATAATCAAGGCCAGTGTCGAACCCGTAAAAACATAAATTCTAAACATGATTGGCACTAAATTCTCATCCTTGGGCCCCGCTAAAAAGCCACTGCCAATAGCCCCAATAAAAGCGCCAAAACCAAAGGCAGCAGTTACTAAGCCGTAGACATAGGCCCCCTCGAAAAAGCGCGCCTTAGCCCATACCGGCAGGCCAACAAAAACCATTGGCATAAAGAAAAAATGAATAACCGCCATGCCCACAAAACCGAGACGGACCGCGGGAATCGACCAAACCCATGCCGCTGCCTCGCGTATTTCATTGAGCAGTGATGCGCCATCCTCAGACTTTTCTTCCGTGTCTAGACCGCGAACCTGAAGAAACAACAAAGTTATAAAGGATAGGCCAAATGTTAGACCATCGACAAAAAACGCTCGAGCCAGACCCTCTCGGTCCTGTTCGTAACTATTAACAGCCTGCATTGCACCCGCTGTAGCCTCCGACTGATGGTTGATAGAGTCTATCTCGCCGGCGATAATAAGCCCCGCTATTACCGGCCCTAAAGTCATACCCAGATGGATGGTGGTCTGCACTATGGCATTGCCAGCCTGCAGCTGATCGCGGGACACGATACTCGGAATGATCGAGGTGCTTGCAGGGTAGAAAAAGGCATCAGCGACGCCAAAAGTAAAAGCCATCAGGAATACCGACACTAGATCAACAGTGTTCTGATTGATCATATAGGCGACAAACATCACTAAAAAAAAGCGCAGCGCATTAGTCACCAGCATCACTAGGCGCGGACTTGTCCGGTCCACCAAGGCTCCACCTGCGAGCATTAATACCGCCCTGGGGATACCCTGGACAGCAAATACCAAACCGGTCAATGTCGCGCTGCCGGTCATCTGCAGCACCAACCAAGGAAACGCAATCAGGCTAATGTGGTCTCCGATAACCGAGACCATTTCACCAAACCAGAAGATCACAAAATTGCGGCTTTTAAACAGTCTGAACATACCGTTCTCTTAAATTTAGGAAACTAAAACGTTGCATAGTGATGAGGGTATATCTAAACAGGCCGGATGCCCAGATCCTAGCAACCTAGCAACCTAGCAACCTAGCAATAATCCCAACCCAATTCAGAGCGGTAGCAAGCCGAGATTAGCATCCTGTTTGAAGCCTGTCAGAGACTGACTCTGCCTACCAATTATCGCGGCGCGATCTAAGGGCGGTAAATACCACTCTATCGCTGTCGGACTCGCAGCCAAGTGTTGACCGAATTCCGCTGCTATTAAGCCGGAAAAACGCATTAAACTTGCGCTCATCACCTATGCTAGTTGTTATCGGATTAGCAGGGTCATTATCCTGGATCGAGCGCACCAGCCAGTCTTGTGCATCCTGATTATCGGGCTCAATACTGAGTGTAAAACGCAGATTGTTTTCCAAATATTTGTGGCCCGGATAGATAACGATACGATCATCAAGGCTATGAAACTGTTCAACAATAGTTTGGTATAGGATGTCGACATCGCCGCCGCCACGACAGTGACCGACACCGGCATTAAATAGGGTGTCCCCGGTAAATACTGCCTTCGCTATACCGCCCTCTATGACTAAGAAGCAAAGATGCGCCAACGTGTGGCCGGGCGTATCTAGCACCTTTAATACGATACCCTCATCGAGGGCGATTTGCTCATTGGCATTGAGGACTCGGCTTAGGCCAGGAATTTTACCCTCGCCGTTGGCATGCGCCCAAACCTCACAGTCATGTTGTGCCACCAAGGCCTCATTGCCCTGAATATGATCCCAGTGCTCATGGGTATTAATAATAGCCTTAAGACTGAGGCCATTATCCTTTAGCAGCCGATTAGTAATAGCATCATCCCAGGGGTCTATTGCAATGGCGCTACCGTCATTGAGTTCGATAACGTAGGTAAAGTTATCTAACGCACTCTGTGTGTAGACTTGATGGATTTTCATCGTGACCCCCAGATAGAATTATGACGATAGTTTAGATCAAGAGTCGCGACGACAACAGCGCCGCGAAATCAGCATGATCTGACTTAAGTTAACAGGAGATTACTGCGAGGTATTTATAACTATTTTTAACTCGAAATCAGAGTAAAAATGGTGGGCCGTCCGCGACTCGAACGCGGGACCAGCGGATTAAAAGTCCGATGCTCTACCAACTGAGCTAACGGCCCTCAGAGGAGGTGCGTATCATACTGACCAGATATCAAAATTCAAGCGTTATTTTGATATCTGGTAGGGTCTTTTACGCCTGCCTCATCGAAACCTCGTGAACGCAGCCTGCAACTATCACATCTGCCACAAGCAAGGCCTTCTTCACTCGCCTGATAACAGGAAACTGTATGGCTATAATCAACCCCCAAAGACAATCCCGCCTGTATTATTTCGCCCTTAGTCATGTCGATCAACGGTGCATGAATAGACAACTTATTCCCCTCCACACCGGCCTTGGTTGCTAGGTTAGCCATAGCCTCAAAGGCGCTTATATAGTCTGGCCGACAATCCGGATAGCCAGAGTAATCAACAGCGTTGATACCGAGAAAAATATCATTGGCTCCGAGCACCTCCGCCCAGCCCAGCGCAATGGACAAAAACACGGTATTTCTTGCCGGTACATAGGTCACCGGAATACCCGCCGTTTCATACTCTGGCACGTCAATACTGCTGTCGGTCAATGCTGACCCCCCGATCGTACCGAGATCGAGCTTAACCACCTTATGGATATGCACCGTCATTAAATCAGAGACCTGTTGTGCCGCTACTAGCTCGGACCGGTGACGCTGACCATAGTCGAAACTCAGGGTATAACAGTCATAGCCCTGACTCATGGCCATGGCTACCACCGTGGTTGAGTCAAGCCCACCTGATACAAGAATGACAGCTTTTTTTGACATGGGTTTGACCTAGTGGCCGGGCTTATCGCCCCAGATGTATTTATGAGTTTGAAGCTGCAGCCTAACATTCAGTTTATCGCGCAGAATCCATTCCGCTAATTGCTTGGGTGCAAGCTCTCCCTGGCTGGGTGAGAACAGTATTTCGGCGACTTTATCCCGCAATCTGAGTTCATCTATTTTCAAACAACACCAGTCATAGTCCTGACGGTTACAGATGACAAATTTAACTTCATCATGAGGCAAAAGATACTCAATATTCTCATAGAGATTACGAGTGACCTCACCCGAACCAGGCGTCTTCAGATCAACGATCTTAACCACTCGACTGTCCACCATCTGAACAGGCATAGCGCCACTCGTCTCTAATGAGACTCGATAGCCTAGATCACACAGCTGTCGTAACAACTCGATGCACTCAGGCTGCGCCAGAGGCTCGCCCCCTGTTACGGTAACGTAATTAGCGCCATAGCCACCCACCGTAGCGACAATCTCGCTCAGAGCGGCTTTATGGCCGCCCTCGAATGCATACGCTGTGTCACAGTAGCTGCAGCGAAGCGGGCAGCCCGTGAGACGGACAAACACCGTCGGCAAACCGGTCGTGCTGGTTTCGCCCTGCAGTGAATGAAAAATTTCAGTAATACGCAACGAAGTATCAGACATGATTAACGTTCTTTAGAAGAATCTAGGCGAGTAGGCACTAAAAATTATTATCGAGGTAACTCTGGGCTTTTACAGCTGCGCCACCGGTACTTTGAGCGGTCATCTCAAGCAGTTCGCGAGAGCGCTCGAGATCACCGAGTTGATGATAGATCTTGCCTAATTTGAAACTGGCATCAAGGGCCTTATTGTGACCCGCATACTGCTCAACAACGGCAGAAAATGACTGACGGGCCAATTCATCTTGACCCTGCAATAGATGAATTTCGCCCAACCAATAATAGGCATTCGCTGAATAGGGGCTTGAAGGGTAGTCTGCAACGTGCTGTTTGAAAGCCGCCGCCGCCCCATCGATATCACGCTTCTTCAACAGCAAATTCGAGGCACTGTCATAGCTAGCTTTCATGTCAGTAACTTCGTCACCATTGAGTCCTTCCTCCAACCCGCTCCTCGAAACACTAGCGGGTTTGGCACCTGTCTGCGGTGTAGACGTCATGCCCGAGGAGGACACCGCAGCGCCCGCAGCCAGACCGCTTAGCCGCCTATCTATATTCAAATAATCATCCATCTGTCGCTGCTTAACCTGCGACAACTCATAGCCTAACTCTTCAACCATCCCACGTAGCAACCGCACCTCTTCGAGCAGTGCCTGAGACCGATCATAGGCATCCAGCCTCGACTCCGACTCATCGGAATCTAGTTCGGTTAACCTGACACCACTGGCTGGATTAATTCCGGGGACAGCGCTACTGAGATCGACAACTGGCGCCTGATTCTGACCAAAAGCGACAACTGGCAAAGAAAAGAGCAAGACAGCAAGAAGGACATGTATTTTCATGACTAATTAACGGATTCCGAGGTTGCCACTGATCGAGGCGCGACTAGAGCTAATATTAACTCTAGTCGCACCGTAAGCGCGCACGCGGGCCATCAGGCCCGCCACCATTACTTCAATTCAACGCGACGGTTCATTTCCCAGGCACTATCATTGCTACCATAGGATGCTGCACGCTCTTCACCATAGCTGATCACTTCAATCAGACCACTTGAAACACCCTGCAGAACCATAAACTCCTTAACCGCATTAGCACGACGCTCTCCCAGAGCCATGTTGTACTCACGGGTACCGCGCTCATCAGCATGTCCTTCAAGGCGCACACTTCTTGGACTGGCCATCAGTGCCGACGAATGCGCTAGCAGCGCGGCACGAGATTCGACCTTAAGCACGGCCTTATCAAAATCAAAGTAGAACACGCTGCCAGCTGCTGCCGCGGCATCTTCAATCGTTGTATCTACAGCCGCTGCCTGCACTGTCTGCACTGTAGTATCTTCAATTACGGTTGTATCGTCAGTTGGGGCGGTGCTACAGCCGACCAAAAATGATAGCAAAACTGCGGTCAAAGCAAATTTCTTAGTATTTTTCATTGTTAACTCCTGTTAACGTTTAGTGGTAAAGATAGCATCCAAAATTGGACAAAATTTAACGTAAAAAGGGTGACCATGCCGGCTCACGCACATCCCCGCTCCTTGCAGGCAGCACATAACGCACCCCGGCATCCAGTGAGACAGCCGCCAGAACTCCGCGATCGTCTTGCTTAGTTGCATAGATTAACATAGCTCCATTGGGTGCGACAGTAGGAGATTCATCTAATCTTGTCTCGGTAAGCTCTATCAGCCTCCCCGTAATGAGATCAAAAGATGCAATATGAAACACATCAGTGCCTCTGTGAACCAAGGCAAGAGTCCTGCCATCCGGCGCTAAACTGGCCCGCGCGTTGTAATTGCCCCTAAAAGTCAGGCGCTGCACCTTTTTGCTGACGACATCTAACTTATATATTTGCGGCGAACCGCCCCGGTCAGAGGTGAATAATAGGTGTTTGCCATCGGGCATCCAAGTTGGCTCAGTATCAATGGCAAAGTGGCGTGTCAGCCGCGTAAAGCGATTACTAGCTAGATCGAGCATATAAATTTCGGGATTTCCATCCTTACTCAGTACCAGAGCCAACTTTTCGCCATCAGGCGACCAAGATGGCGCACCGTTTAACCCTGAAAAGTTGGTCAGCTGTTGTCTTTCGGCGGTCACCAAGTTCTGACGAAATATCGCAGGACGACCGGTTTCAAAAGAGACATACGCTAAATCCTTGCCATTCGGCGACCAGGACGGAGACATGATGGGTTCACGAGATTCCAGCATCAATTTTTCCCTGGCACCGTCAGTATCAGAAACATTGAGCCTATAAATAAACTTACCCTTGACCCTATTAGCGGTGACATAGGCAATACGCGTTGAGAACGCTCCACGAATACCAGTAATCTCCTGGTATATTTTGTCGCTCATCAGATGTGCTAAGTCGCGCATCTGCGCTTTGGTCCCTCTCACGCTATGCTCAAAAACGGCTTTTTGCCCGGTGACATTGAGGAGACTAAAATCCAGCTGGTAGCTGCCATCGTCTATAGATGTCAGGCTACCAACGACCAAATATTCAGTGCCGAGTATTCTCCAATCACGAAAATATACATCTTTAGCTGTGGCGGGAAAGGCCAGCATATCTCTACGAGGCATAGCGGAAAACAGGCCGCTGCGCGTTAAATCGCCCTCAATAATCCTCCCAATATCCTCTTCAATCTGAATACCATTTAGTGCGATTGGTGAAACCGCAATAATGGTTGGCTTATCATTTCCCTGAGTCACCCTAATAACTAGCTCACTCCAAGCACTGCTAGAAGCCAATAGTAACGCAATCAACAACAGACTCTTTTTCCAGCTCAACATACCCTCTCCATTATTTATAACCGTTTATCCTGCGGACTGAACGCGACATCTACTTCGCGAAATCGACTCTGAAATAGGCGATCCTCCATTCCCTCGAGTTCAATAAACTGTTCAGCCTTCCATGCCGCCTGCTCAACCGACCTATCAAACGCCGCATCTCCGCTAGATTCCAGCAAAGTGACGCCAGTGACACGAAAACTGAAGCCCAGACGTATGCGAATCATCGTTTCCATCTCCCGCCGAGCACTAGGTGGACGACTCCAGTTCTCCGACAGCCTCTGCTGTATAAGTTGGCGATAGCTGTTGGCAACGCGGTCATCTTCCTGCGCATTAATCTGCGCTTCGGCCTGATTCAACGTATCGGCAAACTCAGACTCAATACGCTTCCGCTCTAGCTCTGCCAAACGTTGCTCTTCCAGCTCTTTAGCTCTTAGAGCCTGCTCTTGTTTTTTCCTTAGCGCAGCTGCCTTGATCTTTTCCGCGGCTCGACGCTTATCCGCCTCTCTTTTTTTCTTTTTTGGGTCAACTCTGGGTTTTATAGGCGATTTAGCGGGAGGCGTTTTTACAGCCGGTTTTTTCTTAGGCGACAACTCCACCAATTTGGCCTCAATGTACTGAGGCTGGATCATCACCTTTTCACTACTGGGCTGCCAGTTTATCAGCAGCGCGCCCACTACGAGCACATGAACGGCAATACTGATTAAAACGCCCGAAAAATAACCCAGTAAATGCCCCATATTATTGGCGAGGAGGCTCTGTAACTAGCCCCACAGAGGGTGCGCCGGCCAACTGTAGCTCAGTCATTAAATTGACCACGGCTCCATAATCTACCGCAGTATCGCCCCAAACAAGAATCGGGGTCTGTGGTTTTTGCCTGATTATTTTGGTGACTCGCTCCTTCACTGTTGCCAGTGACTGAAGCTGATTGATTCCTTTGATGTCAATCCAGTATGTACCATCGCTCTTTATCGACACTATGAACGGCTCTTGATCTGCACTGTCCATCGGCGACGAATTAGCTGATGGCAACTCAACCTTCACACCTTGCATGAGCAACGGTGCGGTTATCATAAAAATGACCATCAGCACCAAGGTAACATCAATGTAAGGCACTACATTGATTTCGGCCACCAATTTACGTTTCGGTTTTCTATTCTTCACGCATTCGTCCTCAGAATCTGAGCGCTAGTTAGCGCGAATGGACCTGACGGTGCAGGATGCTGGAAAACTCATCAGAAAACATATAGTAACTGCCATTGATAGTTTCAACCTGTGCCGCATAGCGGTTGTAGGCTATAACAGCGGGTATCGCCGCAAAAAGGCCCATTGCGGTGGGTATTAGCGCCTCTGAAATTCCCGGGGCCACAGCAGCCAAAGTTGCCTGCTGCATCATTCCGAGACCTCTGACGGTATCCATAATTCCCCACACAGTCCCCAACAACCCGATATAGGGGCTGACCGAAGCGACGTTGGCAAGAAAGGGTAAATTGACACCCAACTTTTCGTCTTCTCGTGACAATGCGACACGCATGGCTCTGTCGGTACCTTCCATCACGGCTTCCGGGTCTGCCTTGTCAGTCTGAGCCAGGCGATTAAACTCACGAAATCCCGCTCGAAAAACGTTTTCAATACCATCGCCAGCGCCATCTGCTTTAGCCCGCTCGCTGAGTTCCAGATACAGTTTGTTCAGATCGACGCCCGACCAAAAAGTATCCTCAAATTCACGAAAGTTACGCTGGGCGGCATTTAAAAATAGTCCCCTCTGGACGATCATAATCCAGGACAATACAGACATCAAAAACAGCACAGCCATAACGGTCTGCACCAGAATACTGGCATTGGTTATTAACGCTAAAATCGACAAATTCTCTTCATTCACTGCATAGACTCCAGATTTAGCCAATTTGGCCATTTAATGTTTCAAACATACTCTTCGGCATGCCCTTAGGCCGCTTGCTCTGGGCATCGATACAGGCCACCTTGACGCTTCCCTCAGCTAACAATTCACCGGGCTTTGATGCTGATCCACGAAAAACCTGTTGAGTCATTTCGAAACGCGCTCTACTGGCCCTGCTCAGTACCGCCGTCACCACAATCTGATCGTCCAATACCGCTGGGCTGTGGTATTTCATCGCAACCTCCTGCACCACAAACTGCATGCCGTCGAACAGTGCCGGTTTATCAAAACCGAGCGCGCGCATTAACTCCGTCCGCGCCCTCTCCATAAACTTCAGATAGTTGGCGTAAAATACGATACCTCCGGCATCGGTATCCTCAACATAGATACGAATAGGCAGGCTAAATACTGCCTTGTTACTCATCATCAAGTGAATCACTCTGTTCCTGAAGCCGTTTGGGGCTCTTCAAACCAAAATACTCATAGGCAAGACGGGTGGCCATACGCCCTCGCGAGCTGCGCATAAGATAACCTTGCTGAATGAGATAGGGTTCCAGCACGTCTTCAATCGTGCCGCGCTCCTCACTTAGGGCCGCAGCAAGACTATCGACACCGACAGGGCCGCCATCAAATTTCTCCATCAGTGTAAGCAGCAAGCGCCTATCCATATGGTCAAAACCGCGCTGATCAACATTGAGCATGTTTAGCGCAGCATCAGCGGTCTCCACGCTAATGGTACCGTCACTTTTAACTTCAGCATAGTCACGTACGCGGCGCAGCAGCCGGTTGGCAATTCGTGGGGTTCCGCGCGAGCGACGGGCAATTTCTTTGGCGCCATGTTGGTCAATAACTACGTTCAAGATTGATCCCGCACGCCTGACAATACTGGTTAGGTCATCAACGGAGTAAAACTCAAGACGCTGAACTATGCCAAAACGGTCTCGCAACGGCGATGTCAGCAGCCCTGCTCTCGTTGTCGCACCAACTAGAGTGAATGGTGGCAAATCGATCTTAATTGAACGAGCGGCTGGGCCTTCACCAATAACGATATCCAGCTGATAGTCTTCCAGTGCGGGATAGAGTA
>TARA_B110001452_G_scaffold167892_1_pt1 | contig 11520 bp, 11 predicted proteins | sample TARA_B110001452 | Tara Oceans TARA_B110001452 (sample SAMEA4396971) | marine metagenome | biome: Polar Biome; feature: [DCM] deep chlorophyll maximum layer (ENVO:01000326); material: water (ENVO:00002006), including particulate matter (ENVO:01000060) such as... | depth 25 m
AGCCAATGAATTTCACATTGATTCCCCACTCTCTTATTCAGTACACTACATAACTACTTTAAAAAATTAAATAATACAAATACTAATTTCCTCTAAAAAACCCTTTAATTGTGGATACTATATAATCTATTTCCTTATTTTTTATCTCAGGAAATATAGGTAAAGAAATGATCTCACTGCAGATTTTTTCTGTATTTTTTAAATAAATTTTTCCTAGCTTAAGCCCCTTATGTTTGTAAAGGGGTTTTGGCCAGTTTATTAAAGCCTCAATTTTTTTTTCTCTTAAATACTTAAAAAGTTTAAATTGTTTTTTTGTTCTTATGACATAAGAATTGTAGACGTCTCGATAATCTTTAATATTATTTATTTTAGGCAAAACAAGAGGAAGACCTTTTAGTTTTTTATTGTATATTGAAGCTATCGAATTTCTTTTTTTTATATTTTGATCTAAAATTTTCATTTTAGTATTTACTATTGCAGCTTGTAAATTATCTAATCTGCTACAGAATCCAAAATAATCTATGTCATATCTTGACTTTAAAAAACGACCATTTTTTCTTTTACCTTGCCCATGATTTCTAAGTCTATAAAGTTTTTCATAAAGTAATTTATCATTTGTTACAATAAAGCCACCATCACCTGCGGCACCCAAGGATTTTAATGGATGTAAAGAAAAGCATCCAGCTTTTCCAAAAGTCCCCACAAATTTATTTTTATATTTTGCTCCAAATGATTGAGCGCCATCTTCTATGACTAAAAGATTATATTTTTTTGCAATTTGCATAATTTTTTTCATGTCACATGAATGACCATAAAGATGAACAGGTAAAATAGCTTTTGTTTTTTTTGTAATTAATTTTTCTATAGAATTTGGATCAATATTAAAGTCAGAGGATATATCTGCCATTATAGGTTTGGCACCAATATGTTTTATAGCCGAAAGTGTGGCAACATAAGTATGTGCAACTGATATTATTTCTGAATCTCTTTTTATATTTAGTGAGCCTAAAGTTAAAAGTAAGGCATCTGTACAACTATTTACAGTCACAACATATTTGACATTTAAATATTTAGCTATTTTTTTTTCAAATTTAGTAACTTCTTCTCTAAGTACAAAATCTCCATTTAACATTATATTCTTAAAATTTTTAAGATGTGAATTTTCTTGTCTTTTATATTGACGACCAAAGTCTATGTAGGGAACTTTCCAATGCATATTAAATTTTTAAACTCTTAATATAACTTTTTATACCTGAATCAAGGTCGTATATTGTCTTAAATTTAAATAAGTTTTTACTGGGTATTTTAGATATTTTAGATAGATTAAAATCGTCTAGTCTTTTTTTCCCTTTTTTTATTACTATTTTTGATTTGGATTTAGTTAGTTTAATAATCTTCTTTGCTAAATCCAAAATAGTCGTTTTTTTTGATGTACCGATAGTTAAAATTTTATTATTATATTTCATATTTAAAGCTGCAACTGAGGCAAAAGCTAAATCTTTCACATTTATAAAATTTCTAGTTTGTTTACCGTCTCCATGAATTTCTAAATCTAAGTTTTTCATTGCTTTATGAATAAATATAGACACAACATCCGCTCCCCTATTTCGTTCACCAAAAGCAGTGGAGAAACGTAATATTGTATAGTTTAAATCAAAAAGAGTTTTATAGTTACTTATAATAAGTTCTGATGCAATTTTTGATGAAGTATATAAATTCCCTGATATTCCGTGAGCATATATGCTGCTTGCAAATAAAATTTTCTTAACTGAATTTATTCTACATGCCTCAAGTAAATTGGCACTTACCATAATGTTATTTTCTATTGTATGAAGTGGGATAGACTTAACTTTATCTATGTTAGAAACCGCTGCTAAATGAAAAACATAGTCGATATTTTTTGTGATTTTTATTAAGTTTTTAAGGCTTAAATTTTTTGTTTTTATTAAATTAATACCTTGTCTTTTTGGATTGATACGATCTACGACTGTAACTTTATAATTTTTTGATGTTAATTGATCGACAATATGAGAGCCGATAAAACCACTACCGCCGGTTACTAAAACTCTTTTTGACATTTTAATAATAAACTGTAGTTACTTGAAGAAGGCCTAAATATAGCCTGCATCTTTTTTCTTTTTGTTCAATTCTGATAAAGCAAGATATTCTTTTAAAACTTTTGTACTAAGTTTATCATTAACCATGGGTTTGGGTGATTGGTGAAAAAAATATTCCCAAGGCTGTTGATCTAACTCATGTCCATTTTTCATTAAAGTATCATATAATTCTGTACCGTAATAAGGAGCTAGCACTGATAAAGAATAATAATCAGCTTCTACTTTATGTGCAAAATCGATAGTTTGTTTTAAATCTTCATCTGTCTCACCTGGGAACCCCGCCATAAAATATGCAGAGAAGGGAACTCCAGCTCTTTTCAACATTTTAGCGCCCACTAACATTTCTTCTCTTGTTTCTAGTTTTTTGACCTCAGATAAAATTCTGTTACTTCCAGACTCAAAGCCAACTTTTACTCTTTCACATCCTGCTTCTGCCATTAACTCGCATATTTCATCATCCAGATGGTCTGCTCTTGCTTCGCATTTCCATCTCATATTTAATTTATCTTTAATTATCATTCTTAACATTTTTTTAACTCTTTTTTTATGAACAGTAAAAACATCGTCAACAAAATAAACAATAGTGTTATCTTCTATTTTTAATTCATCTTTTTGTTCGATGTTAGCTGAGGCGGCATAATCAAATTTAGAAGGAACATAATAATTATCTTTTAAATGATGCATTTCTTCAAGAACAGATTCAGGAGTTCTTAATCTTGTTGTTTTTCTATCCCAATGAAATGGAGATGCGCAATAAGTACATTTATAGGGACACCCTCTAATCGTATTAACATAGGAAACATCAATATTTTTTATTTCATGAGTTGGTATTCCCCAAAACTTACGTCTTTCTGGAAGCGGAAGTAAATTAATATCTTTTATTACTGGAGCTACACCTGTTTTAAATAGACCGTCGCCGTCTCTAGAAACAACACCCTGAATAAATCTAGGATTTTTATTTTCTACTAGAGCTAAAAGAGCTTCTTCTCCCTCTCTTTGAATTGAATAGTCAATTGATGTTAGTTCATCTAAAATATCAGAATCGAGAGTAGCATGAACGCCACCTACGACTTGTCTTATTGCAGGGTTTAATTTTTTTACCTTATTAGAAATTATTTTTATTGCACTTATATTCGCTGTGTAAGAAGTATATCCAACCCAATCAGGATTAAATTTAAGTATTTGATCTTTGACTTCGTGCCATATGGCGTGATCAATGTCTTTAAAATAATCTTTATAGCTATTAAAATTATTAAATAACCCTTTCAATTTTATGTATTTGTAATCACTTTGGTAATCTGCATTATAGAGCCATGCATCATGACCTCTATTATTTAAATAAGAGGCAATATAAGCTATTCCAAGAGAGTTAGCGTTATAATGAGATCCTAACAGTCTATAAAACGGAGGGTTTACTAATAGTACTTTTGCCATCGGATTTTGTAGCACAATAGGATTCAGATATCAACAATTGAGCTATGCTCTAAAAACACTGATACTGTTGGTTAAGATATAATTTTTTTGAATCTATCTATCATATCTTTTTTTAAAGGCAGCTTGTTTTCCTTCATTTCATACTGAATCGATTCATAGTTTTTTAGAATATATTGTGTAATTTTTAGTAAAGATTCTTTATTTCTTTTACAGATAAAAACCCCAAATTTATTTTTTTTAACATATGCTATATCCTCAAAAATTATGACTGGTCTTCGTCTTGCCAAGGACTCCTCTAAAACGTATGGATGTGCCTCCGTATACGATGGTAGAATTGTCATATTGCAACTATCATAAGCTTTTATAAGATTATATTCTTCAAGCACATATCCTAAAGGTTTAATTTTTAAATTATTTATTTTAAAGTCGCTATTGTTACCAGCAATGACGAGCTCGGACTCTATATTTAAATTTTCAAAAATTTTAATAAAGTTAATAATTCCTTTTTCAGGATTTATTCTACCAACATAAAGAAATCTAGGAATATCTGTAGATGGTGTTGTTTCTAAATTTTTATGCCAAACTTCCTCGAGCCTTGAAGGAGAAACTAAGTAAGATTTATTTTTATCAAATAATCTTTCATGACATACAATTACCTTGGAGTTTGATGTAATAATTTTGAACATTATATCATATATCCACACACTCCATTTTCCTAAAATGTGTTCCCATTCTTCATGACCACTACTCATTAGATATACAAAAATATTTTTTTTTTTAAATGTGAATAAAAGTAAAAATGATAAGAAGGTATATGGAGTTATAGTTATTATTAAATATCTACAATCAATAAATTTAAAAGTTTGAATTAAATCTAGTAAAAATTTAAAAATATTTGAAGAAATTTTTATTTTTTTAGTTTTAAATTTATGATTTTGTATAATATTAGATTTTCTAAAAATACACTCGGTGTCATAGAAATCCGCTAAACCATCTGGCAATATTTGTAGGTCTGCATTTATACATCTAAATTCTTGTTCCTCAGAGACTGAAACTTTTTCATTGCAAAGGACAATAAGTTTTTTCATTTGTTAAATTTTTTTTTGATTAATATAAACGCTAAAGATAAAAAAACTGCAATCAATACATCTTGAAATGGAGTTGCTTGAGGATATCCATAGTTCCATATAACGACTAGTATCACCCAAATAGTCCAATAAAAAAATTCTTTACTCAAATTTTACATCCTTGTTCATTGCAATTTTTACCGCTTAAAATTTCATTAAAAAAATCTATGGACTTAATGGAGCTTACCATGTGATTTTTATATATATTTAAATAGCCATTTAGGCTTCCGGATAGCTTTTTACTTTCTTCCATTAGGCCAAGTCTTGTAAAGTTTAGTAACATTATTGAATTTCCATTTGAAATTGTGTGGTCACTGATATCAATGGGATCAGTAAATAAATCATTAGATTCTATTTGATTTTTTTGAAAAATATTTTTTTCTTTTTTATAAAACTTGTCAATAGTTTCATAGCATAATTCTTTGGCTCGAATCTTATATTTAATATTCATAGTTTCATCACCCAAATCTATTAGTGATTGAATGAAATAAGCATAGTCCTCAATAAAAACTAAATTTCTTGAAAAACTATGAAATAAATTTTTGTCGCCAAATCTACTATCAATATTTTCTAAATAAGACTCTGCTAATTTAAGATACCCCTCTTTTGGTAAAACTTTATGTGCAGAAATTAAAGAGCTAATCCATATGCTGTTTAAATCTAACTGCGTCTTACTGTCAAAAAATGGTTTTTTTCTTTTTTTTCTAATTTTTAATAGTTCTTCAATAACATGATCAGGGGGCAATTTTAATTCTCTTAGGATAATTTTTTTCTCCCAATTACCATCAGGTTTTACATCAAAATATTTTTTAATTTCTTTAATATGATTTATTTCTTCATACGTATAAACATAATATTTTCCTTCTTCCCCATCGCTGTCAGCGTCATAAGCAGAACCAAGTAGATTTGATTTTTTGTTTTTAAAGTTTATGTTTAAATAATCTATAGTTTGCTTTATTTTATGTTCAAAATAATTGCTTGATTTTATTTTTAAATATTTTGAAAGTAATAATATAAATTGAGTATTATCATAAAGCATTTTTTCAAAATGAGGAACTAGCCAACTTTCATCAACTGTATATCTGGAAATACCCCCCTCAACGTGATCGTATATACCTTGCGAACAAAGTTGATTAAGAATTAATTCCACAGGATCAAAATATTTTTTATTTTTAGTTTTATTATAAAAATAAATTAAAGTATCAAAAATATTAAATAAAGGAAATTTTGGTGAACCTGGAAACCCTCCTTTAATTGGATCTAAGTTTATTACTATTTCATTTAAGATTGGTTCAAGTTCCTGATTTATAACTGAATTCTTTTTTAGCTCTAAACTTTTTTTAATTAAAAGAGATTGATTGATTATTTTATTTTTCTGTTCGCTATACGACTCAAAAACTTTTACAAGTATAGTCTTAAAAGAGGGTAACCCATGTTTTTCAACTTTAGGAAAGTATGTGCCTCCCATAAAAGGTACACCATTTTTATCTAAAAACATTGTTAAAGGCCAACCACCACCAGTTTGATTGAAAAGTTGATAAGAGCTTTGAAATATAAAATCTATATCTGGTCTTTCCTCTCGATCAACTTTTATATTAATAAAATATTTATTCATCACGTCTGCTGTTTCTTTGTCCTCAAAACTTTCGTGAGCCATTACATGACACCAATGACAACTTGCATATCCTATGCTAAGTAAAATTGGTTTATCTTCTTTTTTAGCTAGCTCAAGTGTTTCTTTAGACCACGTTTGCCAATGAACGGGATTATCTTTATGTTGTTGTAAATAAGGACTTGGATCTATTGACAAGACATTCTTCATAAAATTTTAATTTTTAAAAAATTTTTTCTTTAAGAAATAAGAAATTATTAAGATCAAAAGAAATCCAAGTAAAGGTAAATAAATTTCAGGATTTAAAATAATTTCTGTCATACTTGGTTTTTCATTTAGTTCTATTATTTTTTCTATACCTGAGCCCAAAGTGTTTATTATAAAGATAGATGGAACTAATCCAGTTAATGAAGCATAGAAATAATTTTTAACTTTCATATCAAAAATAACTGGAAGTACATTTTGTATAGCAAAAGGAATGCCTCCACCTCCAGCAAATCTAAAAATCATAAAATATAAAAATTCATTTTTATTAAATAAATTCTTGAACTTGATAATTTTTGATTCTAAGTGTTTTATAATTAATTCTCTAAAATAAATCTTAGCTAAAATGTACATCGACGTGCATCCAATCGTAAAACCTAAAACTGAAATTATTGTGCCTGCAAATGAACCAAAAATAAATCCGGACATAATGGCTACTGGAGTTGCAAATCCTAATAATAAAATCCAAAAAACACAAAAAAGGAAAAATAATAATGTAAATATGATTAAATTATTATCTCTATAATTAATCAAAATCTGGGATTTTTCTCTAATGTAGGAATAATTAGTTATTTGGGTTACATCTATTAAAGTAAAAAAAGCGTATAATATCAAAACTAGGCAGATTAAATAAACAATTGCTATTAATAATTTAATAATCTTATTCATAGAATAGTTTTAACTGTACAACACCGGTATTATTAAATATATAACTAAAATTATTTTATGAAAAGAACTTACCAACCAAGTAATTTAGTCAGAAAAAGAAGACATGGCTTTAGATCAAGAATGGCTACAAAAGGTGGTCGTAAATTGATAGCAAGAAGAAGAGCCAAGGGCAGAATAACTATTTCAACCTAAATATTATGGTTAAGCTTGAAAGTTTAAAAAAAAGCAACCACTTTAAAACCACTTTAAAAGAAAAAAAATTTCACACTGATTATTTTTCTATATTTGCTGCAAAAAATTTTGTTAAAAAAAAAAATAAAGATAATCTGGTAATTAGCTTCGTTCTTAAAAAAAAAATTGGTAATGCGGTGAAAAGAAACAAAATAAGACGTAAACTAAAAGCAATTGTGATTAAATTATTAAAAAAAAGAGGTGCAATTAATAAAGATTATACTTATATAGTTTTTGGTAAATCAAAAGCTTATAAAGAAAAACAAAATATTCTTGAACCAGCTATGGTTAACTGTTTTAAAAAATTTAAATAACAAATGTCAAAATTATTAATAAAACTTACTATTATCATAATAAAATTTTATAAATTTTTTATTTCTCCGCTTCTTGGGAATAATTGCAGGTATCTTCCGACTTGTTCTGAATATTTTATTGAAGCGGTAAATATTCACGGTTTTTTAAAAGGATTAAACCTGGGCTTCAAGAGAATATTAAGTTGTCATTCAATAAATTTTTTAGGTGGTGGATCTGGATTAGACTTTGTTCCTAATAAAAAAATATCCACAAAGGGAAAAAGATAAGTGGAAAATAAAAATGTTTTTATAGCAATAGTATTGTCAATGGCAGTTTTACTTTCATGGGCAATGTTTGTTGAAAGACCTCAGCAAATAGATAGCAATACTTTGAAGCAAGAAAAAATAAAAAAAGTAGAAAATAATAATGAAATTACTCCTAATATAAATCAAACATTAGAAGTTAATACAATCACAAGAAATGAGTCTATTAATAAAAAGAATAGAGTTAAGATAAATAATGAAAGTATAATTGGATCTATTTCATTAAATGGTGGATTATTAGACGACATATCTTTCAAAAAACATAAACAAGATTTAAAAAACAACCTTAATGTAGAATTTTTAAATCCTAAAGAAACTGAAAATGGGTATTACGTAGAAACAGGATGGACTAGTATTGGTAACAAAATTAAAGTTCCATCAATAAATTCTACTTGGACTGTAAGTGGAAATAAAATTCTTAGCAATGGAAAACCAGTCACACTTGAATGGGAAAATGGTGAGGGAATAATATTTAAAAAGAAATTTGAAATTGATGATAAGTATTTATTTACAATATCGCAAAAAGTCGAAAACAACACTAGTAATTCAATAGATCTTTATCCTTACGCTCAGATAACAAGAAATAAAATACCAGACGATATACAAAATTTTTATATATCTCATGAAGGTTTTATTGGTGTCTTTGATGAGGAGCTTAAAGAAGATGATTATGATGACATTGAAGACAAAAAAATAGTTAGAGACGCAAACAAAGGTTGGTTTGGTATTACTGATAAATACTGGATGACAGCTTTAGTGCCCAAAGAAGGAGAAAATTTTAAATCAACTTTCTTATACAAAGATGCCTTTAAGGCAAATTATATTTTAAATAGCCCAACTACTATTAAAGCATCATCTAGCAATTTTAATGAAGTAAGGTTATTTGTTGCGGCTAAAGAAGTTGAAACAATTGATACTTATGCCACCAACCAAAAAATTGATAAATTAGACTTAGTTATAGATTGGGGGTGGTTCTATTTTTTTACAAAACCATTATTTTTTATAATTGATTATTTGTTTAAATTCTCTGGCAATTTTGGAATTGCTATAATTTTAATTACCCTGAGTATAAGGTTATTATTTTTTCCTCTTGCTAATTATTCTTTTAGATCCATGGCAAAAATGAAAGCATTACAGCCTGAAATGATAAGATTAAAGGAAGTGCACAAAGATGATAAAATGAAACTTCAACAAGAAATGATGTCATTATATAAAAAAGAAAAAGTCAATCCAGCATCGGGTTGTCTACCTGTATTAATTCAAATACCATTCTTTTTTGCTATTTATAAAATGTTATTTATTTCTTTGGAAATGAGACACCAGCCTTTTTTTGGATGGATAAAAGATTTATCTGCTCAAGATCCAACTTCTCTATTTAATGTATTTGGTTTGATACCTTGGAGTCCACCAAGTTTTTTAATAATTGGTGTATGGCCAATCTTAATGGGCTTATCAATGTGGGTGCAACAAAAATTAAATCCAGCACCGACCGACCCCATTCAAGCTAAAATTTTTGCTTTCTTCCCTATATTCTTAACTGTTATTTTGGCATCTTTTCCATCTGGTTTAGTAGTTTATTGGACAGTTAATAATATTTTAACTATCGCTCAACAGTGGGTAATTATGAAAAAGACGAAGATTAAAACTAATTAAATGTCTCAAGATAAATCTCTAGAAGAAATTAAAAAATTTTGGCCAAAGTCTGCTCCTAATATTAATAATGTCTCTAAATACGTTTCAAAATATAGAAATGAAAAAATAGTTATTAAATGCGGGGGAAATGTTTTAATTGACCCAGAGCTATTTAAAAATTTTATAGAAGATATTGTAATATTAAATAAATTAAATTTAACAACCATCATTGTGCATGGCGGAGGGCCAAGAATAAAGAACAAGTTATTAGAACTAAATATTAAAAGTACTTTTATTAGAGGCTTAAGAGTTACAGATAAAAATATTATTAATATAGTTGAGGAAGTATTAATAGAATTTAATAAGGAAATAGTGAGTGCATTAATAGATAAATCATGTAAAGCTCAATCAATTACAACAAAAGAACTTAATGTAATATCTGTAGAGCCGGAGAGAAAAGAACTTGGATTTGTTGGTGATCCAAAAAAGATTAACTTAGAAATTTTAAATAAAATTTTAGAAAATAAAGAAATACCGGTTATGGCTCCAATGGGTTTGAACAAAGAGAATTTATCCTATAATATAAATGCAGATACAGCCGCAGGTGCAGTTGCTAAAGCTTTAAATTCTAGAAGACTTTTACTTATGACTAATGTAGAAGGTGTTTACGATAAAAATAAAAAACTAATACCTGAAGTTTCTTCAAAAGAAGCTAATAAAATGATAGAGGAAGAAATAGTTGTAAGCGGAATGATTCCTAAAATAAATACTTGCATTGATGCTGTAAATAACGGTGTAAGAGGTGTTGTAATAATTGATGGCAGGAAACCACACTCTATTTTATTTGAAATTTTTTCTGACAAAGGCGCTGGTACACTTATTAGAAAATGAAAGAACTAGCCAAAATTAAATACTGGATATTTGATCTAGATAACACTCTTTATTCTGGGGATACTAAAGTTTTTGATCAGGTAGATAAAAAAATGTCAAAATTTATATCTCAAAAACTCAATGTCAGTATTGAAGAGGCAAAAAAAATACAGAAAAACTATTTCCATGAGTATAACACAACCCTCAATGGTATGATTAAAAATCATGAAATTGATGCAGATGAATTTCTAGAATTTGTACATGACGTTGACTTGGATTTTTTAAAAGCAGATAAGCCCCTGGAGCAAGAAATTACTAATTTAAGTGGTAAAAAATTTATATTTACCAACGGATCTAAGGCTCACGTAGCAAATGTAACTAAAAGAATCGGAATTGAAAAGCTTTTTGATGGAGTATTTGATATTGTCGAATCTGATTTTATACCCAAGCCCTCAATTGAACCTTACAAAAAAATTATTGAAAAATACAAAATTGACCCAGAATATAGTATATTTATAGAAGATATCGCAAGAAATTTAAAACCAGCGCATGAATTAGGAATGAAAACTGTTTGGATTAAAAATGATGAACCGTGGGCAGCTGAATTCTCAGACTCTGATTTTATTAATTACAAAACTGATAATCTTGCAAAATTTTTAAAGGAAGTTAATGAGCTCAAATAAATTTGAAGAAATTATAAATGAATCTTTCGATATAAAAGAAAAGATTAATACTAATAGTGACAACTCGATAATACATGCTATTAGGGAAACAATTGAATTAGTTGATCAAGGAAAGTTAAGAGTTGCGGAGAGAAAAAATGATAAATGGATAGTTAACCAGTGGATAAAAAAAGCTATCTTGTTAAGTTTTAGAATAAATAAAATGGAGATACTTAGAGGCCCATACACTTCTTGGTATGACAAAGTTCCAGGGAAATCTGTTAA
>TARA_B110001452_G_scaffold88423_1_pt1 | contig 11492 bp, 8 predicted proteins | sample TARA_B110001452 | Tara Oceans TARA_B110001452 (sample SAMEA4396971) | marine metagenome | biome: Polar Biome; feature: [DCM] deep chlorophyll maximum layer (ENVO:01000326); material: water (ENVO:00002006), including particulate matter (ENVO:01000060) such as... | depth 25 m
GGTGGACCGGAAGGTGGACCGCTAGGAGGACCGGAAGGTGGACCGCTTGGAGGACCGGAGGGTGGACCGCTAGGAGAACCGGAGGGTGGACCACTAGGAGAACCGGAGGGTGGACCGCTAGGAGAACCGGACGGTGGACCGCTAGGAGGGCCAGAAGTTGCTTTCGAAGAGGTGGGGAGAGGTGGTGGGGTTGCTGCTGTCTTGGGGGCGGGTTTTGGAGCGGGTGTTGGTTCTTCCACAGGCTCGGATACTGTGAGCGGTTGAAGCGGAGTTACAGCCTCAGGAGTAGGCTCGGCAACTGGTGGTGTTACAGATGCCAGTGGAGTGAGTGGTGCAAGAAGCGGGTCGGGGCTGGTAGCAGGAGGCGTTGCTGGCTCCGCAGCAGTGGGCTTTTCGCTCTGCCACGGCGGTTTGCGAGGTCCGTCTTCTTCCTCTACATTGCCTGCTTCGCCAAGGACAACCTTTGTCGACCCACCTTCACTGTTTTCACCAAAATACGAAGTCATCGCGATGGCTCCAGCATCAATAATTCCACGTTCTTCTGTAGAACCAAAGTCATCTAGGTGGTTATCGAATGCTCCACTGAACAGACTCGAACCGATCGCGTTGCCAACCTTCCGGCCCTGGTCAGCTTGAAATTCAAAATCTGCAGCATATGGGCCTAACGAGATCGCATGGCCGCCTCCGTTGAATTCAAACGTCCATTCACCGGAATCAATAGACGCTTCAAACTTAAATTGTCGAGTTAAGCCAGGTCCAATCGAACTAATCCCGTCGATGGGGTCGAACCGTTGACCTTTGTCGCTCACGAGAGCGGCAGATAACCCCCCAACTGGAATGGCAGATTCGTTTGTCAATTCTACAACGACCATGATGATATCTTCATCATCATCATCAATCTCCATTGAAACCGATTGAAGGGAAGTATTCAGGGAACCTGCTCGGGCGCTGTGGTCATCGCTCATACATTCTCACCAACCACTACTGAGAGGTGGCTGTACTTCAATAGCATGCTTGAAATTGATAAAATTCAGCGAAGACCGAAACGAGTTTCGGACGGCAAGGACCAATCTACAGCCGCAACAGTATGGTGTTTGAGGTCAACCTTGGTCCGATATTCTTCTTTTGACGATTGGGCATTGTAAGCATCACGAAGACCGAAATACAGCCATCCTACAGCAGGAATGAGGTAAATCAGTTTGGCCATGGCTCGTGGACCCCAGTGGTGTTGCTCAAGCAGCGTTCCATTGTCATGAACAATGGCGATGCGAAATCCGCGTTGGGCAAGTGACCTCCCGATGGTTTGTCCGGTGTACTTGAAATAGAGATAAAAAGAAGAAAGAAACACAAACCAATTCAAAACGAAAAAGGCCCCTGTCCTTACATCGGCGGTAAGGAGACTCATGTTGAACAGGGCAGCTAGAAGTCGTCCTCCAGTAGCAAATGAGAGGACCACGCTAATCAGCACAACATCGAGCATAAACGCTGCAACCCGTTTCCATGCTGGAGCAATGAGCATTCCTTCTGGTGCTGAAGCCAAAACGGTTTGAGCGAGCGTTCCGCCTCCCTGAACCATCGTGATAGGACTGTCGGCCATGGTCTTAGGCGTGGGTTCTCCTTTGTCAATTTGCGCTTCTAACTGTGCGTCAGATGCCAAGCAAATAATCCACTCTCATCGGCCCAATCCAAATATGCCCGCCAAGTTGGGTCGTGACGTAGTGTAGTAGGATGGCCCAGAACAATTAGGCCACGCTTTGCCCTCGTAATTGCAACATTGAGGCGACGATGGTCGGACAAGAAACCAATTTCACCTGCGTCGTTAGCACGTACGGTGGAAAATACAATGACGTCTTTTTCTCGCCCTTGATAGCCATCAACACTCTTGATCTCTAAGCCGCTATAACGCTGACCAGGTTCCAATCCACCTGCTTGTTCAAACAATGAGGAGAGCAGTCGGACTTGTCCATTATACGGAGTGACGATTCCTATTTCACTGGCTTGAATATCGCCCATAGCAAGCAATTCATCGACGATGCCAATGACTTTTGCCGCTTCATCGGGATTGGATCGGCTTTTTCCTTCCTCATCTTGGACTTCCGCTCCCTCTATCGGTATGAAGGCCATTGGACGATCCCAATCCGGCCATAAAAATCCTGCCGGAGCTGGGCGGTCCGCAGATGCGCATCCATCTTCCAGTCTGTTCTCGTAAAATCGGGCGCTCGGGTACTCGCGCATGACCGGATGCATTCGGTATTGTGTCGTAAGCATCGTGGAAGTAAGCTCGCAAGCAATTAATCGTTCGAAAAGTGACCGATTTAACCCACCCTGCTCAGCACGTCGACTGATCACCGTTGGCGGCAGTTGTTGATGGTCACCAACGAGAATCAATTGCCTGCATCCCTTCACAATAGGAACCAATGCACTGGGCTCACTGGCCTGAGTGGCCTCATCCATGAGAACTATTGGGAATTTTCTGGACTCCAATAATCTGTGACCACATCCGATAGTCGTAGCACAAATCACTTCTGCTTCATCCAAAATACTCGCCATCATATTGGTCTCAAGGCGCCGTATTTCTCGTTGATTAATACTGATATCTTTGTGCATCAACCCTTTTTCTTTCCCCCTCAATGAAGGGAGTGCCTTGCGAAGTTGCCGTTGTTCATCATGAAGAAAGGCGAGTTCCTCTTGCATCGGGTGCTGTTCAACAAGAGCGTCAAGCGTTGCATCTCGCAGCGCTTCTCGGACTTTTACAGGACGGCCTATGCGCAAGGCTTTGACGCCTAAATCAAGGAGGCCTTCGAGCAAATTATCTACGGCAACATTGGACTCGGCAGTAGCCAATAACGGGCCGCTGCCCAAATGGGCCATAGTATTGAGAAGATGGACGGCAGTGTAGGTTTTTCCGGTCCCAGGTGGGCCTTGAATGAGCGTCAAGCGTTGAGAAAGACCCAACTCGATGGCCTGTTGTTGCGAGGCGTTGAGGTGGGAAACATTCGGTCGAGGGGCCCGAAGGGAAGGTTTTCCCCGAATATCTGGAGGGAGTGAAGCACTTTCATTGACATCCAAAACATTCGCTAGGAGAAGGTCTCTTAGCACGGTGCCGCTTTCACCTTCGGTTGAATGGAAGCCGATGAGGGCCTCATGCATTCGGTCATGGGCTACACGGTTTGCCCCGCGATCCAAGCGCCATCCACCTTTCTTGACATCTTTAGGCCGTTCCTTAACCACAATTCGTATGCGTGTTGGACCGCGGTCCAGAACAACGCCTTCTACGACTTTCTCCCCCCATGGCCTGGAACGAGAAATCAACACGATGTCACCCGGCCCAAACCGATGGTTCGGCATTCGGTCACCACGCTGTGTTTCAAACACGATAATATCGTCGCCAAAGAAGCGGCCCTGTGGTCTTGCACTGAGATCAAAAATTGCCACTCCAGCAACGACCAAACGCTGTTTAGTCCAGGTTTTCCACCGTTCTTCGACCAGTTGAGTTTCATCGTCCAATTCTTGTTTGATGAGCTCTGTAAAACGTTGAAAGTGGTCCTGACTTTTCCGCCAACGATCAGGCATGGGCTCTCCCTTAGCCATCGGAACATCCGGCATTGCCGCATTGTTCATCCGATGCACTGAACCTTTGCGCCCCATGACGACAACCAAGTCGCCTCGCTTCATCAGCATATGCCTCTGGAATGATGCGTTGGTTAATCGGGAAACCCGCATTCTTAAACCAAGATTGTACAGCCGATGACTGGGTGAGTAGATGTTCGGTCGCAAAAAGAAGGAGAAGGTGACCGATGGTCAGCCTTGCCCCTATTGCGGATATCTGAATGAGGAAGGGGCTGAAACATGCGCTCAGTGCTATTACTCCCTCAACAAATCTGCCCGGGAACAGCCGATGGCTGAACCTACTGCAACAGGCGAAGAAATCATGAGTCTTCTTCTCGGGGACAATGAGATTCTTGATGAGGCAGGCGAGGTAGTTGAAGCCGTGCTATCGCTTGAGGATGTTACCGTTGACGTCGACCAGTACGAACTCGCCACCACTGAAACCAACGAAGACGGAGAAGAAATTCCTGAGGCGTTTCAATTCATTGAGGGAGACGGCCCTACCCTTTCCGAAACCGTTTCCAGCGAGGAAGAGGAAGAGGTTGAATTGCAACCCAGCGATGCTCCAACTGCTTCGGTCATGTTTGAAATCGAAAAGACAGACCCCTTTGCAGAAGTTGCAGAGCCTATCCATACCGGCAAAGGGGGCTTGTACTCTCCATCTACACCAACAGCGAATGACGACGACCTGCTGGGAAGTGTCGGCCCAAATGCTGGAGATGTAACCCCCGACCTACCTGACCTTCCTGACGAAGAGCCAGTACATTCCTCTCTTGCTCAAGCAACGGCCATGGAAACTGAAGTCACTTCTACCCCAGAGTTGCCCTCTGACATCCAAACGGAGCAACCGCTACATGCCCCAACAGCCGAAGGAACTCCTGTTGCTCAAGCCCCTCAGAGCCAAGAAAGCGCTCTTCCCGATTTACCGGATGATGATGAAGTTGCTCAACCGATTGAAGCACCTCCCTCCGCACAACCTCAGGAACAAACGCCCGCACCCCCGATTGATAACAATCGCATATGGCCTTGGCCTCAAGGTGAAGCATGGGATGACCACCGCGTGTACCAAGAAGTGGTAGAAGCGATGGAACACATCAAGCACGGGCGAATGAACGAGGCGGCGACAACGCTCGACACGCTTGGACCGCATCTTCATGAAAACCTGAATATGCTGTTGCACATCTCGGTCCTTATGCAACACTTGGGACGTCACGACCATGTGAAGTGGACGCTTGATATGGCCGCATATGTCCACCCCAATAATCCTCAAGTTCTTCAGGCACGGTCTCAACTGCTCGGTTAGGTGAATGAAATGACTCAGACACCAACACTGCGCTTGGAAAATGGCATCATCCTCAATCCTGCAAAAAACAATATTTTGACGGACCTTCTTGAGACATATCATGAAGATCCAGTAGCCGCTCAAACCGCACTTCCATGGCTTAACCCCACCGAGGATATCCGCCGTCAACTTCGCGACATGCTTTTTGACATTCAAGCGCAAAATGGAACAGACCAACTCCATTTCTGGTCCATCCATCAGGCTGAAACTAAGAAATTCATCGGATTGCTCGGATTAGGAGATGAATTACAATCTTTGCATGCCAAATACAATCTTGGGTACTGGGTTCGCAAAGACCATCAAAAGCAAGGCATTGCAACTCTTTGCGTAGATACTGTGTTTGATTGGTTAAAGCATCGTGGAGATGGAGTTGTCGTGGAAATTGCAGTTCATCCGCACAATGAAGCAGGATTAGCTACCGCCAGTGCAATTTGCAACCGCTGGAACGGTGAACGGCTTGAACAATTTATTGGAATCGAATTCAACGAACGGACCGTCCCCCATCATCTTCACCTCGTCGATATTGGGCGTGGTGAGACACCATGAGGACATGGTACACCGTAGACAGTGATGATTTTCGGCATCTGCCTCAATACCAAGGCCACCCCACAAGGAGCAAGAAACAGTTCCTCAATTCCAACACAGAACTCTCTCCTGAGTACGTCCTTGGCATTGAAGGATTCCGGAGTTGGATGGCAAGTCACGATTATGCTGTGACTCTTTTTTTGATCACTGACTTACTTGAAAATGATGTTTTTTGTTCTCTTTTTAATGGTCTTCTCGCCACCTTTGGTGAGCGACTCACCGTAGGGTGTCACGGCCACAGTCATCGCTCATGGTCGGCTTGGGGCGAAGACGTTGAAGGTTTCAGTGCAATGTTAACAACATCCACCGCCCTTATTCAACAGGCAGCTGGCCCTTCGTTTCGACCGTTTTTCCGAGCCCCAAACGGATACGTCGCCCCGTGGATGGCCCAAGTATTGGCCGACCACGGATATACAGTTGATTCCTCGGTCAACCCCTCTTGGCTGGTGCGTCATAAAACGGGCGGCAACTCATGGAAATCCGTTACCTCAGCGATGTTTCTAGCAGGAGTGATCGAACGTCCGTGGAACACAAGGCTTGGCTTACCAGTAACGGGTCCAGCTCTGTTCCGTTTTCCTCTTTCGCTCATAGCAAAAAAGGCTTGGAATAACGCACCTATCCCCCTACAAGAAGATGAAGCGTTTGAAGTGAGCAACCAACGAGTAAACCTGGTCACGCTCTATTGTCATCTTCTTGATTTTGCAAAAGAAGCAGGTACATGGAGACCGCCTCAGGCATAACTCGCATTGACGCAAAATAGCGTTTTTTGCACCCCATCACAATTCAGTAATGTCGTTTCGTTCAGTTGAAATACCGAAATTTTTCTCTGCTTTTGAGTACACTTTGGCTTCGATTGAACCGTCTCTTACCAGGGACGAAAGAGCAGCAAGAGCGATTGCTGCACCGTCAATTTCAAAGAAGCGACGAAGGGCCTCGCGAGTGTCCGAACGCCCAAATCCGTCCGTTCCCAAAACAGTGTAATGCCCGTTCACCCATTGACGAATCATGTCAGGGACTGCTGCCATATTATCTGAAACTGCAATGGTTGGGAGAGATTCTGAAAGAAGGTCCTCAATCCACGGTTTTCGGGCTTCCTCGCTCGGATGAAGACGATTCCATCGGTCACATTCAAGCCCCTCACGACGCATTTCTCCGTAGGAGGTGGCAGAATAAATCTCACATCGGACGCCAAAGGTTTCCAACTTCTCAACTGCGTCCAACACTTGAACCATAATCGGCCCTGAACCGACGAGGCGAACTACAGGGCCCTCGCCCTTTGGAGCACCGCGCAACAGATACATTCCCCGCACGATTCCTTCGTCCACGCCTTTTGGCTTCGGGGGCATCGGATAATTTTCATTGTAAACCGCAATGTAGTGAATGACGTCCTTATTTTGGGCATACATTTCATCGATTCCGTGACGGATGATGGTGGCCAACTCGTAAGCAAATGCTGGGTCCCAGGCACGAACGGCAGGATTGGTGTGCGCCATGAGTAACGAATGACCGTCTTGATGTTGCAATCCTTCTCCATTGAGGGTCGTGCGACCCGATGTGGCTCCCATGAGGAAGCCTCGAGCGCGCTGATCTGCAGCCGACCAAATCAAGTCCGCAACCCGCTGGAATCCAAACATGGAATAGAAGGTGTAGAACGGTATTGTGGGGTAATGGTGAGTTGCGTAGGAAGTCGCTGAGGCGATGAAGGTCGAGGTCGCTCCGGCTTCATTGATTCCTTCTTCCAACAGTTGTCCCTGTTCGGATTCTTTGTACTTCATCAATACCTTGTGGTCGACGGGTTTGTACAATTGCCCCTCTGGATGATAAATTCCAAATTCAGAGAACAACGGGTCCATACCGAAGGTACGCGCTTCATCAGGAATGATAGGCACAACACGCTCACCGAAATCTTTGTCCTTCATGAGGGAGCGAAGCACTCTGACGAAAGCCATGGTCGTAGAGACTTCAGATGTCCCTTTCGTGCCTTCATCAAAACCTGCATATGCTTGCTCTGCGGGAAGGGTGATGGTTTCATCGGGAACGGTTCTTGAAGGCATGAAACCGTCAAGTGCAGTTCGACGTTCCTTTGCATAAGCAACCAGGTCGGGAACATCTTCGGGAAGAACGTACGGATATGATTCCAAATCACTGTCCGTGAAGGAAAGCCCGAGGTCATCTCGCATGAACTGCATCGTTTCCATGCCAGCCTTCTTCTTTTGGTGGGTCGTGTTTCGTCCTGCAAAGGCTGGCCCGAGTCCATATCCTTTGATGGTTCGAATGATGACGACGGTCGGCTGGCCTTTGTGAGCAGAAGCCTGCGCATATGCAGCATGGAGCTTGACGAAATCGTGTCCACCAACATCAGCGCACAAGTCAACAAGGTCATCGTCGCTAAGATGAGAAACAAGATTGCTCAATCCATCAGTATTGAACAGTTCTTTGCGAATTATAGCGCCGTCAGCAGTCATGATCCGCTGTTCATCTCCATCAACGAGCGAAGCGAGACGAGACGCCAACAATCCTGCTGAGTCCCGAGCAAAAAGGTCGTCCCAAGAACTGCCCCAAAGAACCTTGATTACGTTCCAGCCAGAACCACGGAATCGTCCTTCGAGTTCTTGCACAATCTTTGAGTTTCCTCGCACTGGTCCGTCAAGACGTTGGAGGTTGCAATTCATCGTCATGACAATGTTATCCAACCCTTCTCTTCCTGCAAGAGATAGTTGGGAAAGGGATTCTGGCTCATCGGATTCTCCATCACCCATGGTGTACCAAACTCTGGAGTTTGCGGTAGTGGCAAGGCCTCGGTCTTCGAGATAGCGATTAAAGCGGGCCTGATGGATTGCCGTCATTGCACCAAGCCCCATGCTCACTGAAGGAAATTCCCAGAAATCAGGCATCAAGCGAGGATGGGGGTAGGAAGAGAGGCCTCCGCCGGCGACTTCTTGTCGGAATTGTTCCATGTTTTCCAGAGTAAGGCGTCCTTCGAGCCACGCACGTGCATAAATTCCAGGAGAAGCATGCCCTTGCCAGTAGAGGTGGTCGCCAGAGCCGTCCCCGTCTTTACCTCGGAAGAAATGATTGAATCCGACTTCCCAAGCATGGGACGCAGAAGCATAGGTGGAAATATGGCCGCCGATTCCTTCAAAATACTTGTTTCCACGGGTTACCAACATCATAGCGTTCCATCGTAGAATTCCATGAAGGCGTTCTTCGAGGTCTAGGTCTCCAGGATAGGTGCCCTGATCATCAGGATGGATGCTGTTTAGATATGGCGTATTGACGACGTCAACGTCGACTCCTGCCTCACGAGCAGCCTCTAAAGTAGCGTGAAGAAGGCGTCGTGCTTCTTCTTCACCAAGCTGTTCCTTGACTGCCCGAATGGAATCCATCCATTCTCGTGTTGAAACAGGGTCTGGGTCTGGTTGTGTTGAACGTCGAGTAAAGCCCACTTGATGTCCCCCTTAGGGTATGCTCAATGGTGAGGGTTTTCAACCCCTCGGAAAAGTTGACTGTTCTAGCACCTCCGAATTAATCCCCACTGCTGGAAGAAGCCAAATGCCTCATTAGGAGCCAATACTCATGATATCCCACGGCAATACATAAGAACCGACTTTCCGAGCCGGCTTTATGTCCGTTGAGGCTATGGTACAGAAGATGATTGACGATTTGACCGATTCCCTTGGTGATGCTACAAAGCATGACAAAGGAAACTCCGCTGCAGGTACTCGCGTTCGCAAGGCCATGCAGACAGCAAAGAACACTGCACAGGACGTGCGCAAGCAAGTCCAAGCAGACAAGAACTGAGTTCGTTCAAATCTGACAGGGCAATGATGCCCTTCGAACAACGCCCCTTAGTGGATATGTTCATTTGAAACACGCACGAGCCCTGCTCATGCTTCGCCCACTTGAAGGTATACGCGTTCTTGATCTTTCCAGAATTCTTGCAGGCCCTTATGCGGCCCAGTCGCTTGGGGATCTCGGAGCAAACGTCACGAAAATCGAAGCCCCATGGGGTGACGATACGCGAGAATGGGGCCCCCCCTTCCAGAAAGGATTCAACGGTGAACTCGTTGCGTCTTATTTTCTGTCGTGCAATCGAGGAAAGGACATTCAGTCAGGCAACATCAAGGAAGACCGAGTCCGTCTTCGATCTCTGATCTCCCAGTCTGATATAGTGATTGAAAATTTCAGGCCGGGAACATTTGAGCGGCACCTTGGCCCAGTCCCAAAGGGAGTCATTCTTTGCAGCATTTCGGGATATGGGCAGAACGGCCCGCGACGCGATGAGCCCGCATTTGACCTCACCATGCAAGCGAGGTCGGGAATTATGTCAATCACTGGAGATGCAGATGGCCCACCCGCAAAGGTCGGTGTTGCATGGATAGATGTCATGACAGGAATGAATGCTGTCAGTTCAATTCTTGCAGCTCTCTACCATAGGGAGCGAACCGGTGAAGGTTCACGAATTGATATCTCTTTGTGGGATACTGCCCTAGCAGCCCTGGTCAATCAAGGCCACAATGCCCTAGCGGGCGATACGCCTCGGCGAATGGGGACCGCTCACCCAAATCTTGTGCCTTATCGTGTCTTCGAAGCGAATGACGGATGGTTTGCTATTGGCGTTGGGTCCACAGGACAGTGGAACATTTTGAATGAGGCTCTTGCACTCAATGCTCCAGATAACTGGCAGGAGAACAGTGTGCGGATTGCAAAGCGTGATGCTGTGGAAGCCATGGTTCAGAAACACATTGCTGTTCATTCCAGAGAGGAATTGGAATCGATGCTTGCGGGAATCCCCTGTGCGCCGGTCAACACGGTAAACGAGGCACTCAACGACACGCAGTCCATTGCCCGAGGAGCAGTTGTGACTGTTGACGACGTAGAAGTCCTAGCAAGTCCACTGAGATTTCATCAGAAGGAAAACAGCGAGGTTTGACCTGCTCCGCGAAGAAGGCCTGCTTGGGTTAATTTCTCAAAGGCTTGATCCATCCTTCGCTGGCTAAATTGGCGATCTTCTTGCAAGAACTTCACCAGTCCCTTACGGTCAACGTCGCCCTGGACCAAGCGGTCATCGTCAACATCAACCACGGGATGGTTGAGGAAAATTTGCCTTATCTCATCAAGACGTTCTGGTAATTCTTTGCCTTTCTCTTCACAAACAGCTTCCAACGTCTTGTATTCGCGAATCAATTTCAGGCCCGTCTTTGGCCCGATACCCTTGATACCCGGGTGGAAATCAGTACCGATCATAATTGCCAAATCAACAAGCTGCTCTCGAGACAAATCTTGTTCTTCCAACATGGATTCAAGATTGATTTGCTGAGCGTTAATGATTCGTCCGTAACGCTTTGTTCCATCGTCCATCAAATTACGAACAAGTACGGGTGAACCGTACAGCAAGGCATCCCAATCTTGGGTTGCGACCACGTCAAGTTGCCCTTTTGCAGCCATGACTGCTGCTTGGGCTTCCCCTTCTGCTGCTGCCGTCACCCACGGGACTCCAAGGAGGTCCAGTAACTGTTGTGTTTCTTCAACCATCTGTGGAGAATAATGAACGATGCGTTGCGCCATTTTTTGGGCGAGAGGAAAGTCTCCAGCTTCAAGAGCCTCAATGTGAATGCGTTCAGCTTCTTCGCGACGAGCACGACGCTGCGCAAGTTCTTCTTCTTTCAATTCGGGCGAATCACCATCAAAGACGAAAACAGGTTTAATTCCAATACTCAACAAGGTTGTGGTTCGGTGGAGGAACCCCATCAGGTGAGACACCGGATTCCCGTTTGCATCGCGAAGTGGGAGACCGTCACCTTCAGGAGAGCGGTCACGCATTGTAGTGAGGAATTGGAAGGCGGTGAGGAAGGCGTCAATACCTACCTTTTTTCCCGCTAGTTCGGACAGGATGATGGTTTCAGCCGGCGCTAAATCCTTCAAATTACAGCCCATGTAAAGAAGCAGCGGGTCA
>TARA_B110001452_G_scaffold130796_1_pt1 | contig 11467 bp, 4 predicted proteins | sample TARA_B110001452 | Tara Oceans TARA_B110001452 (sample SAMEA4396971) | marine metagenome | biome: Polar Biome; feature: [DCM] deep chlorophyll maximum layer (ENVO:01000326); material: water (ENVO:00002006), including particulate matter (ENVO:01000060) such as... | depth 25 m
AAAATCGACCTCGCGTTATCTCCCGAGATTGTGCCCCGAATGCTCCAGATATACAATCTCAAAGTGATCTCCCGTTTACACACTACACCAAGGGCATCTCTTCTCCCGCACCGCCCTCTTCCTCGTCCCCGATGCGACGCGGTTCGTCCAAACGGTCGTACCCCCTTGCCGACCTGCCCATTCGGATCCGAGATCGGTGCTCGTGACCCGCCTCCCAGAGCTGCTCGGGCATCACGCGCAGCTCCGACGCCGCGGGAATGTCGCCCACTTTCGGCACCTCCACTCTCGTCGACTGCGCCTGGACCACGTTTGTGTGCTCCACGTCGTGCTTCTTCTTCCTCTTGGTCAGATGCAAACCCGACGCGCTCGCCGCCAGAGCCGCGCCGCGACGTCGCGGAACTGGCAGCCGGCTCACCCCCCCCGAGCCCGACGACCTGCCGCTCCTCCTCGCGGCCGCCGCGCCTCGCGCCCCCAGACAGCAGCAGACGTCCACGCACAGCAAGCCGACTGCTCCCGCGCACGGCGCGCATATGAGCAGAATGCCCACCAGCGGAAGCAGAAGCGCCAGGTACAACACACCTCCCAGCTGCATCACTCCGCACAGCAGCAGCGTCGCGGACTCCGTCGCCGTCGTCGCCGTCTCCGTGCCCGCGAAGTTGCGCATCGCGTCTATCGCCTCGCTCGTGCGCATCACCAGCGAAAACGGCGCCCACCAGTTGTCGTGCGAGATTCCCAGGCTCTCCAGCTGTGCGTACGCGTCCTTCACCGTGCTCGTCTTGCAGCTGTCCGCGTACGACATCTCCTCGAAGTTGACGCCCTGCGTGTTAGTGAGCTCGCGGAACGTTGGGTACTTGGGCACCACGAACGGAACTGCGGGCGACACGCAGCCACGGGTGAGCGAGCGAGCATGCGACAGTCGGGGGTTTGAGGGTCGAGCGCGTACTTGCGGGGAAGCACATCCTCGTGCTGTGGTGCACCTTGACGTCCGTGCCGTCGCCCAGCGCGCTTCCGCCGTCGGCCTCGTTCAGCTGCGAGCCGCTCGTCGCCGACTCCTGGCCATCCTCCTCGGAATACATGTAGCACAGAACCTGGCAAACGAGCGGGGCGTCAAGCACGGCGTGGGTGAGCTACGGGGGCAAAGGCGCACAGTGTCGTAGATCAGGTACCGCAGCGCGCTCGAGAACCAGTTCGTCGGCGACTTCTCGTAGGTGCCCCAGTGCGTCGCCGTCGTGCGCACCGCGTACGGCACCGCCATCACCCCCGAAAAGAAGGCCTCTCCCAGACGGCGCACGCGGCTCGCGTGGTGCGGTCGCGTCTCCAGCGCGTCGGCCAGCAGCTCGTGCGCGTTGGGCCCCGCCGGGTTCGAAAACGTCCAGTAGTCCGACACCTGCCTCGCGCTCAGCCTGCGCCCCCCTTGGTGGAGCGGATTGGGCGCGGCCACCGCCGCGTCCAGGCGACGACTGCTGTGGTGGTGTTCCCACGCCGGTGTCCTGTTGACAATCCCGTGCGCGAGCACGCGAAGCCCGCGGCCGAGCGTCGAGGGTGGTATGCGAGCGTCGAGCATCGGGTAGCCCGTCTTGGCCTCCTCCGGCATCTCCCCCTTGGCGCCATCCATCCACCAGCGCATCTTTGCGTGGTCCGCCTCCGCCAAGCGCAGCGCCTCGTCTCGCATGCCGCGCCAGTCCACCGACTTGACAATCCAGCTGTTCTGCTTGCCGTGCCATGCCGGCGCGTTGGCCGCCACCCTGGCAGACGAGAGTCGGCGCCCCTGCGTGCCGTTGACGCGCGTGTTCGGCCTGTCAAAACGCGCGTACATCGTGTCCAGGGCGCGCTTCAGATTCTCTCCGTACAACGGCGCGCTGGTGTCGCCGCTGCTCTCGGCCTGCGACAGCCGGCGCATGCGCTCTCTCTCTTCTCGGCGCCCGCGCCACTCCTCGTTGTGCTGCCGCAGCTTCCTGTTCAGTTCCGTCGCCCGCCCCGTCAACGCCGCCGCTCTCGAACCGACGTCCGCCAAACGAGAGATGATCGAACCGTCCGCTCCGATCACGAACGCCGCCATCGCCGACGCCTGGCGCCACCCGGTGTTGCTCTGGAACACGTCGTGCGTGTTGTACGTGTGCTCTTTGACGCTGCCGGTGTTGATGTGCATTCCGATTGGGTGCCTTCGCGCTTCGGGGTCGCGCATGTGCGCGCCGAGGAGGTTGTAGCTCTTGCGCTGGGCCGTCCGATGCAGCCCGCGAGAGAAGGCGCTCGCCGACTTGGACCAGTTGCGCGCCGATGCCATCACACCCGTGGCGCCCTCGATCGCCGGCGCCATGGAGTGCGCCTCGTCGTGGTGGCCCGTCAGCAGGTACGGCATGGGGGTCTCGAAGAGCACGCGGCTGCGAGCGCGCGTCTGCATCAGCTTTCGGCGCGCGTGCTGCTTGCGACCCATGTGCGCCGACACGCTGTCGGCGTGGGGGCCACCGCCTGGGCGATGGCCCTCGTGCACCAGATGCAGGACTCCCTGCTGCTCGCGCTCCTTCTGCTTCTCTCTGTTGTACTTCTCGCTCATCTTGCGCCTCTTGCGCTCCTTCACCGGGTCGTACTCGGGGGGCGCCGCGTCTGGATCGCCCCTTGTCGTGTGCTTGTAGCCCATGAACGTGTACGCTCCCTTGAGCACCTCGGCCATGTTCATGCCCGCCGCGTCAAGGTTCTTCTGCACCGTCTCCGCGTCCAGACCGTGCTTCTTGCCCACGTGGTGCAGGATGGACCGCGCCATGCACTCGTGATCCGAGGGGCCACCCCCTGACTCGTCGCGCACCGCGTGCGGCACGTCGTGCCGACAGTCCTCGTGCGCGTGCATATGAGGCGCCAGGATCTCCAGAGCCACTTGGTGGTGCGGCTCCAGCTTCGGCCCACCCTCGTGGCCCTTCTCGTGCAGACCGCGCAGCATCATCGCCATACGCGTCATCGACGTGCGCATCACGTGGTCCTTGCAGAACTTCCGGTCGCACTGCACCGGACCGTCCGGGTCGTCACGAGGACGCACGCAACACACGCGGTCCAGATGGTCCTCCGCCGACTCGCGCAGCTTGCGCTTCGACGTGCGAGGCACCTTCCGCTCCGTGTGGTACTTGTACCGGTCCTCCTTCTCGTCCGGCTCAGGGTCGTCCTCAATCGTCTTTTCGCTCGCACCGTCGCTGATGCCCCCGCCACTCTGCTTGTCCACCTTGCGGTTCAACCCCCAGTTGGTCGCAAAGAACAGCATGCAGCTGCTCGGACGCCGACGCTCACAGTCCCAGCACGACGTCTCCGACTGCTTCTCCGATATCGACGCCCACAGAGTGGCTGCGCGCATCCGCAGGCGGAACGCCTTCTCGGGATCCGACCTTGTCTTGTTGCACACCTGCTCCGTCAGATTCAGCATCGCCTTCACCACCGGAGCGTTGTCCATCGGCTCGTCGCTGTCGCGCGCTCGCTTTTCCTGAAGGCGGCGTCGAGACGTCATGATGGGCGGCAGCGGCACGGGCGGCGGCGGCGCGCCCGGTGTGAGCGGCGTGTGCGGAGGCACGGGCGGCAGCGACGGATCTGGAGGAGATCCGGGCGGCGACACGGGTGGGTTCGGAGGGTCGGCGAGCAACGGACGGAACGGGTACGGTGGTGGACTCGGCGGTACGCTCGGCGGCCTCGGCGGGCTTGGACTTGGTGGTGGAGGCGGTGGTGGAGCGTAAGGATCGGGCGTCTGTGGACTCGGCGGCTTTGACGGCGGTGGACTGGGAGGCGGCGCCCTCGGCGGCGGACACGGCGGCGGGCTCGGCGGTGGGCTGGGTGGAGGCGGGCTCGGCGGTGGGCTAGGAGGCGGCGGACTGGGTGGCGGCGGCACCGGGGGCTCGGGGCTCCACGGAGGGTGCGGCGGCGGACTAGGAGGGCGCGGCTCCCGAGGGGGTGGCGACGGCGGCGGGGGGCTCGGCGGCGGCATCGGATGCGGCGGCGAGATCGGCGGACTCGGAGGCGGCGGCGATGGCGACGGCGGCGGCTGCGGCGACGGCGGCGGACGCAGGCCCGTGCAGCAGGCGTCGCAGCTTCCCATGCACACCGTGGACACCGTCTCGCAGTCCAAAATGCTTGAGATCGTGACGCACGACATCTGGATGATCGTGATGTTCAGCACGTTCTGCCGGCACAGCGTGTTGTAGCACGTCGCAGGAACCATTGGTGGGAACGGCGGTGTGGGCGGGAACGACGGGAACGGCGGGAACGCCGCCACTGGAGCGCTCGCTCCCTGCCTGGGCGCGCTCAGCAACCCGGGAGGGTTTGCGGGCAACGGCGGCGATGGTGGAGACTGTGGTGAGGGCGGCGGACGCGGTGGAACCTCCTCGTGACAGCATCCGGAGCAAGCTCCAGGACACAAAATCTCAAGGATATGGCACGGTGCAACGAACATCACGTCGGAGCACTTGAGGTCTTGGTGTGAACACGAAGCGGAACACGCTTCGTACGTGAAACCCAGCTCTTCGAGTGGATAGACTGGCAGGGGTGGAGGCGGCGGAGGACTTGGAGGGGGGCCTGGCGGCTGCGGCGGCGGAGGACTCGGCGGCGGAGGACTCGGCGGCGGACTCGGAGGCGGCGTCGGTGGCGGAGCCGCCGGGACAGGAGGAAACAAAGGCAGGGGCGGCGGCGGTGGTGGACGCGGCGGCGGCGGGTTGGGAGGCGGCGGCGGGCGCGGCAGGTAGTCGTCGAGGCCGTAGAGCGCAATCGAGTCGATGCGCAGCTTCGTGCTCTCCGCGTACGAGCGCAGCGTCACGTACCTTCCCATCTTGTCTCCCATGGGTATCGTCAGCGTGTGCTCTTCCTCCCTGGGCGTGCGCGTCGCTGCCAGATACCCGTCGAACCCGAGCTCGTCGCTCACCCAGACCTCCACGTAGCCCGTGTCGTGAAACCCACTGACCCATATGACCGCGGGGGTGGCGGCAGACACGCGGTACGCCGCCGCCGCCGCCGCCGCCGGCGAGTCTGGTGGCGACGGTGGCGGCGGCGGGCTTGGAGGCGTGACCACCGAAAGCACGTTGTACGTGTGGTAGCACGCGCCGGCCCTGCCTCGACAGTCCGCGTCCGTCGTCGCCAGTCCCACGCGCTCGTTGCACGTGATGTGGTGCCCAGGAAAGCAGACGCACGCGCCGTCGCTCGACGACGTTGGGTTCGTCTTGAGCGTGGCGAACGACGACGCGTTCATGCCGTACATTCTGACGCACTCGCACGCGCACCACGCTGCCTGGTCCTCATGCCTCTCCAACCTGTTGACTCCCACCATCTGCGAGACGGGTGCCGAGCACGTGTGTCCTGACAGCGACGCGAGCTGGTACATGTGCGTGCTGGACGTGCACGTCGAAGCGGACGACTGCTCGATCGGCGTTCCGGTGATGCCGTTCGTCGAGATGCCCGGAATGTCTCCAAGCTCGGCCAGCCGTCTCGACGGCACGTTTGAACGCGTGTTCGGTGCGTAGACGCTCCATGCGTCGTACCCGTTGTCCACTGTGGATTCGCTGCAGTAGGTGTAGCCGAGGCATCGACACTCCAGCGTCGACGGATTGTAAAAGATGAAGGTGTAGCCGTTCTTTGTGCACACGTACTGCGACGACGACTGCTCGTAGCACTTCTCCTTTGACTCCGCGTTGGCATTATGGTAGCTGTTGTGGTCGTGGCAGTATCCGCGAAGCGTGCTTGAACCGCTGATGATGCCGTCGAGCTGCGTCCACACCTCCGCTTGCGCGCACTCCGTCGTCTGCGATCGGTGAAAGTGCTGCGAGTCCGTCGCCGGACACGGCCCTCCCAGCGCGCTGCTCGACCCGCCGGTGTCGGTCGTTCCCTGCTCCGTGTAGAGCTCGCAATACGTAAGGCCGTAGTTGTGGCCCTGACACTTGGTGCCGTCCTCCAGGCCGTGATGGTAGATGGCGTACTTGCACGTGCCCTGACCGTAGCAGAGATCGAGGCACTCTCCGACGCTGTCCACCTCGGCCGACTGCGACATGCGAAAGCTAGAGGCTGGTCCAAAAAACGGGTACGCCGTGCTCGCGAGGCCGTCCACACGCTTCCAGCAGCCGGAGTCGTCTGCCGGGCATCGGAACCCGCAGTCTCCACAGTCGCTCCCAAGATTGCACAGTGCGTCTTCCGAGTCGTCTCCGCCGTCCTCGCAAACGCCGTTCAGGTACATCTGGATCGTGTCCACGATGCACGAGTCGCTGCAGCTCTGGTACGAACATGGCGGCGGACTCGGCGGCGGCGGCGGCGGTGGACGCGGGAACGGACTCGGCGGCGGCGACGGAGGACTCGGTGGCGGCGGACTCGGCGGCGGACTAGACGGCGGCGGAGGGCTGGGCGGCGAAAACGTATCATGAAACATATTGATCACCAAGACTTTGAACAGGTGCGTCGTGCCCGTGTCGAACGTCAGCTTGGGGTGGTAGACGCCGTCGGTCTGGCACAGCGTATCCGAGTCGCCGTCTGTGCACGAGCTCAACGCGTTCGCGTCCTTGGCGTAATTGACTATGCTGCTCGGCCGATTGATGCCCATCGCACGCCAGTCGAGGTGACCGGTCGCGTACACCGCCGTGATTGGCATTTGGAACATGCTGCTCAGCGGTGGCAGGGGAGGAGGCGGCGCGCGCGGGGGCGTCGTCGCCGCCTCCTGCAGCGCAAGGAACGTGGTCGTGTCAAACGGACACGCCTGCGCAAAGAAGGAGCCGCAGCTCGTCGTCTGCTCCTGCGACTTGAGCTCCTCGGTCGACTCGCCGTCGTAGTAGGCCCACAACTGCGCGGGCAACACATTTGCTCAACAGTGACACTATTTCAGGGGTTCGAGTGGCATGAGCGTACGAAGCAGGTCGAGTGGCACACGTCCATGTCCACCAGCCGGTCCGCCGCCGGCGGCGCCGGCGGGTCAGGGGGGGTCAACGGGGGTGGCGGGCCGTGTGGCGGAGACGGCGCGGGGCTGGGCGGTGGCAATGGTGGCGAAGGCGGCGAGGGGGGACTGGGGGGCGGGTCCGGGGGCGGTGGTGGTGGATTCGGACTCGGAGGCGGCGGAGGAGGTGGGCGACCCGGTGGCTGACTCGGAGACGGCGGCGGAACGCTCGGCGAGGGCGGCGGCGGCGTAGGCAAGGGGAACACTTGCTGGAACGAACGGACCAGTTGCGCACGCGTGCAGAGCGACAGCGGCTCTCCTTTGGAGTTGTGAATCGTCGTGAGCGGGTCCAACGCGGACGGAATGGCTGCTTTGAGCTGGTCGGACACGTCTTCCACCGTCTCGGACGAGATGGAGACCAGCGTCACCTGCGCGTGGAGCCCACACGAGCTTTGATCCACTTGCAGCATCTGCGGCAAAGCAGCCTGCGCAAGCCTCCGACGAGATACGGAAATGAAATGATACTCCACTCTCAGCACCGTCACTGCAAGGCCCGACTCCCTGCTCATGCGTGTCAGCAGACGCGCTCCCGCCGTGTCGTCGAAGGCTGTGCCCGCCCTCGAGCCGTACACCATCTGTGTGATTGTTGCAAACGGCCCAGGTTCTTTTCCTGGGCTGATTGGCGGCATTGGCGGTCGCGATGGCGACGGTGGTGGCGATGGTGGGCGCGGCGGTGACGGTGGGCGCGGCGGATTGTCTGGCGGGTGTGGTGGAAGCGACGGCGGCACGTGTGGCGGATCTGGTTCTTGCGAAGGTGACCCGGGAGGTGACAAAGGGGAGGCGCACGACCGGTGTGGAATCTGGAGCAGCAGCAGCCATGACAGCAAATGCAACGGCGCGCTTCCACCGGCTGACGCGCGCATGTCACTGCATGCCGTTATGTTACCGATGCGACTGCGGTCCCCATATCCACAACGGCTAGCGTGGAGACATGCATTGTTTCTAGCCATACCTCCCATTTTTACCATGCAAAAACATCCCAACAAATCACCCTCTGTGACCCTACCTACCCACCTGAGCTCTTTCAGCCGACGATCAGTCCGGTTCCAGCGGCTCCGTTTTCGTACTTTTCGTAGCCGGCTGGCGCACGGATGGTCGTCGGATCCTCGGCCACCGAGTCGACGCGCAGCAGCTCGCAGCACCCCGTCGGTCCGATCGTGTAGGCGTTCAGCAACGGGTCCACCGCACGGTTCTCAATCAACGCGTAGCAGCATTGTTGCGGCGTCGTCAAGCACGGTTCGTCCTGCGCAGGCACGGTGTACGTGCTCTCCGCGTAGTACTTGTTCTCAAAGAAGTTGCAGCCGTACAGACCGCCGACCGTGCCCATGCCCACGCCCGGCGGCGGCGTCTCCGGGGACGGCGGCGCGGAAGGCTGCGCCGGCGGAGCGCCAGGAGGCGGAGTCTTGTACGGCGGTGGACTCGGCGACGCCGACGGCGGGGGCGCGTAGAACGTCCCGTTCGACACCGCATCAAGGTCGCGCTCAACGACGTCCAGGTTCTGCAGCCACACCTGGCGCCACATGCCGTTGAGCAGCAGCCTGACGTAGCGAGCCTGCGCAATCGTCCAGACGTCCTCGTTGGTCGCATCCGCCTCTAGACAGAAGTGCTCGTAGGTGTACAGCCCTGCCACAAAACTGCGGAGCACCTGCGACGCGTCGCCGCGACACTGCTTCTGCAGAAGGTGACCAGCCGCGTCGTAGAGCAGAATCTGGTAGCCAACGCCGCCGCCACCGTCTCCAGAGTAGAGCGAGCTGTGCAGCAGCGGACCGTACTCGTGGTCGTCGTGAGGCACGTGCAGAAGGAACTTGTGAATGTACTTGCCGCGCCTCCAGGAGGGTGCGTCCATGTCGAGCATCAGCTCCGGAGCCAGGCCGTTCTCCAAGGCACGGTCGTCCGCCAGCTCCGCGTGCGAGCACGGACGCGTCCCGTCCATGCACGTGCTGTCCGTGACACCGGTCGCGCACGGCAGCGGCGCATCCTGCAGCGCCTGCGTGCATCGCGATCGCTGCTCCACGTTGTGCAGCTGCAAGAGGAGCATCGCAGTGAGGTACTCCGAGTAGCTGCCGTAGCGCACCGTAGGCTGAGACAGCCGCCGGCCGCCCGACAGGTCGACACTGCAGCAGCTGTATGGACAGTTGTTCCGGAAGGTAGAAAGGGAGCAGAGCAGCGAGCTCGTGCTGGCTGAATAAAACCCGTTGGTCAGGTCGTCGCAGCCTGCCCCAGTGTCCGTCGTGTCCACAAAGTCCTTGCACGGGTCCACTGGCGGCGCAGGTGGGTACGGCGGACGGGCCGGATACCCTGGTGGCGGCTCGGGCGACGGCGGCGGCGGGCTTCCAGGGGGGATCGGCGGCGGGCTCGGCGGCGGAGCAGGATATGGCGGCGGCGGCGGATGCGGATCGTGCTTGAGGCGATACTGCGTGCTGAGCAGCGCGTGCACAATGTAGACGATCGTCTCCCCCGGCGGCGTCAACGGTGGCGGCGGCGACGGCGACGCGGGCGGCGACGGATCGTTGGGCGCAATCGGCGGCAGCGACGGGGGGTCGTAGTGTGGAAGTCGGTACTGGACCTGCAGATCGATGGCGAGCTGGTCGCACCGCGCGCGGCTCGAGAGCCAGTACACGCTGTCGCAGAAGCGCTCCTCGATGTCGCGCGCCTGACTGCGAATCTCGCCGATGCTGAACACCGGCGGTGGGTACGGAGGAAGGCCGGGCGGCGGAGGCGACCTCGGAGGCGGTGGTGACGGCGGCGGACGCGGCGGTGGAGGTGGCGGCGGGATGTAGAAGCGATGGATGAACTCGCTCGCTGGACCAAAGTCGGGCTCCGACTTCAAGATCAGGTCGCCCTGGTAGCACACCACGCCGTTGGTCCCGACGTTTCCGGTGTACGGAGACCGTATGCACGGATTTGCGACCTGCGGGTTGTCAGGGTTGATGTTCCATGTGTTCTGCAGATAGTCCGAGCAGCGCGTCTTGAGCAGCATCGCGCCGCCGCTCAGCCACGTCGTCTCGCTGCTGTCGTACGTCTGCGCATTGTAGTCGATGTCCTGGTACCTGTTGATCACGCCGTCCCTACTGTTCACGCGGTAGTATCCAGCGACGTTCACCGCAGCAAGGTTGCGACGATGGAACTCGCTTCGGTACCTCTCCATCGTCGCTTCAATGAACGAGTCGTTTGCACCCGTCATCTCCTTGAGTCGACGGCCCAACCCGACGCTCGAGAACTGAAACACGTCCGACGGAAGGCCCTGGATTCCAAAGACCGAAAACATCGGCCCGAGAAAGGCGTTCTGAAAGTTCCTGAGCGACTGCATCTTTGTGTCTTGGAAGTCCGTGCCCTCGATATCGTAGAACTGTGGCATGCCCGACGTGATACGGCTGCCCGGCGCCACGTCTGGATTCGACCCCTGGTAGCCGCAGTACGCGTGTGCCATGCTCGCGCAACCCTCGTCTCGGAACAGGCCGAGGTCCTTCATGTAGTACACGCCCGGAGGGTACGCCTTCTCGTGGCTGCTCGTCACGTACACCATCGTCATCATCGACTTCTGTCGATACTCGCGCGAGAAATCGCTCATCCCGCGCTCCTGCGGAAGCACCACGAGGTCGTTGAGGCCGGCCGAGCTCGCCTCCGTCGAATCGTAAAGACCCCCGCTCGGCACCTTCGGGTTGCCGATGACGTCCTGAATCGAGAGGTCCACGTAGGGGTCGCACATCACCGTGCGCTTGTACGTTCCGGGTGCGTACGCGAAGCGCGCCTTCATGTCGTTGATGAACATGGAGCCGGCTCTGAAGTACTCCGTGCCGTCGCAGTACAGGGAACCAACGTGGTCCTCTGGGTACTGGTTGTTGCAGTCTCCACCCATGGCCTCGTCGCGCAGCTGACGCAGCGAGCCGGTCGCCACGATCGGACCGAGCTCGTTGCAGCGAACCTCCGCACTGTTGTACGACGGCTTCTCGGAGTAGACGTCCGCACCCTGCTTGACTGAGGCGTCGACGGGGACGCGGTACGAACACGCCACCGAGCACAGCTCCTCGTAGAGCTCGTAGGAGTCAAAGTCGACCAGACCCGGGAAGTACTTCTCGTAGCTCTGCTTGTACGCCAACGTCCAGTACATCAGGATGTTGCGGTCGTACTTGCCACTGAACCCAGCCGTCTCTCCGATGCCCAGTCCCACGCCGTCCGACCCCGCAGCGGCATTCGCCTCGTCTCTCATGTAGTTGACCAGCTCCTTGCACGCGTACCTCCATCGACGCGTGTGCCTCGCGCCGATCATGCGCGCGGCGAGCGACTCCGGCTCCAAGCCGCGCGTAGCAAGGAACGCGCGTGTCAGCTCGTACTTGTTCATCCCCTGCTCCGGGGGGTAGTCGCCGATCGACGAGCCCACCGACGTCGTGGCTATCAGATCCAGCATCGGGTACCTGCGTGAGCGCTCACAGGGTAGGGTCGGTGCGTGTGTGCAACGAGCGATCGCATGGCGGACGCGCGCGCACCACTCCTCCATCTTGGCCAGCAGGTTCTGGTAGCCGATCG
>TARA_B110001452_G_scaffold222889_1_pt1 | contig 11435 bp, 7 predicted proteins | sample TARA_B110001452 | Tara Oceans TARA_B110001452 (sample SAMEA4396971) | marine metagenome | biome: Polar Biome; feature: [DCM] deep chlorophyll maximum layer (ENVO:01000326); material: water (ENVO:00002006), including particulate matter (ENVO:01000060) such as... | depth 25 m
AAAAAGAGGGGACGTGATAATCCTGTATAAAACTGTACATGTACAAACAAAAATGGCGGACGACGATTGGGACTTACCAGATGATGGAGAAATTAACAGTGATCCAGAAGACGTAACGTTAAAACCCAAAGTTTTACCGAAATTCCAATTGAAATCTTCAAAGAAATCTTCAAAGAAATCTTCAAAGAAATCTTCAAAGAAACCACCTCCATTTAATTCAATTTTTGAATGTACTTATCCTTCAAAAGCATGGGAAATAATTAAAATTTTACCTGTCACTGGTAAACCACCCCGAGATATACAATACGAACTTGTGAAGGATGGAAAATATTTCAAATTACAAGTTGTTGTGGGAATTGAAATACAATGTTATTGGTTGTGTACAGAAAACGAACCGGGTATATTTGATGCTTGGTGGTACGAATGCGAACGTGTCATTTTTGGAAGCCAATTTTTTAATCCATTTACGGGTGAAAATGACGATGGTATATTTGGTCCAACTGTGTATGGGGACATTGTATTTGGTCACAAGTGGGAGTGTATAGCTCCTCGATTTAAACAGCATGTACAAATGTTATAATTTTTTTGCCAATCTTAGTAGTTGAACAGTGGACATTTTTTTTTGATTGTAAATGGGCAGAATGTCAGAATATCGATGATCCAAGTATTTAAAGATTTCCATCATTTCCTTGGCTTCTTGCGCGTCGTGATCTTTTCCTGAGAATTCGCATCTTCGAATGAATATTTTGAATGCAATTAAAGAAGGCAAAATCTCATCAGAACGTACACTTCGCCAATACTTGATGTGATTTCGATAGGTGGGAGCGCCATACTTAATTTTTGATAGAACATTATAGGTTCTTTTTGGCTTTTTCATGTCTATATGTTGAATTGCTGGATGTGTGAGTGCTAAGTACATCATGTGTGCTGTTTGGTTGTCGTTTTGTTTACGTGCATTGTCCATGACATCTAAGAAAAATCGAAAGTTTTTTTCGACGTCTCTTTTTTTTACTTTTTTGTTGTCTTTAGTGATGATTAATCGTATAGTATGCATGACTCCGGAATCCAATCTGTCTTGCATATTTTCAGCAAAAAAATCTGCGCATAAACCTTGGGTGGATTCTCGACATTTAGCGACAACATCGAAGAGGCGATCGTCATAATCGGAATGAAATAAATTACAAATTAATCTTTTAGTCCAATGGGTGTGTGTGTGTGTGGTCATTCCGTTTAAAAATAGATTTAATCCATCGTCCGACAGAGTGCGCTTTCGCATATAATAATTTTAAAATGGATATTTAAATAGGCTATTCTAAAATTACAACCGATGCAAGTTGGTGATCGCGTTTATGTTCAAAAGAATGAGCTCGTGTTCCATAAGTGGTATAAAGCGCATATAATAGAAATACGTCCAACGAAACGACCTGCGTCACAGGGTACTCTCAGGTGGTGTATTATTGACATATTCACTTGTTGTTCAAAGTTGCCGATGGAATACGTTGTTATGTATGAAGATCAAACCACACAAATAGTAAATATTGGACAGATTAGTGAACGTCTTTAAAAATAAATTTGATTGACCGTCAAAGCTTTAGAGGTTAGAGATTGGAAGTTAAATCCTACCATAGAATTAAAATATCAAATTTAATGCAATTACTGTTATAAAATTTTATTGAGTAGTGCTTTTTCGTGCTTGTCAGTTGCGTTGCGTGATAACGAAACATATCATCCGACACCGTTGTCAACTCACACCAACCACATGTTCTCACGATTTTTGCATTGGCCGTTTTTGTTCAAGTACCAGTGATTCCATTTCTTAGAACGTGCAATTTTAGCAGAATTCCCTTTGATCCAATTGTTCAATATGATCATTGGTTGAGGAAATTTATTTTTGTCTCTGTAATAAAGACCAGGCGCAAACAAGTGCCAGTCCAACCATTGCATATTCAAATGTGGTTCTTTTCGAATCAAACTATTCAGCATCAATTGTTCCGAACCTGAATCATTCATTTCTTTGCCTTTTTTAGCAGCAGACATTTTATTCTGAAACATTGTTAGTAATTTGGTCCATACATTTACAGTTGGTTTTGTTGGGCGTAGTAGTTGAAAGCCGCCTTGTAATATTTTTTGAGGAGGTGGCCCGTCGCTCATTGTAACCATATCACCTTTTGTGTTTAAAACTACATCAGATGGATCTTTCAACCACACAGCATCTGATTCCGTCAGCCAAATTACGATGTCATTTTTCAGTAATTGAAGCAACAGTTTTGTTCTAAACAACATAAAATCATAGTACGCATATTGACCATACGTCAAATCTTTGGGAGTCTCGTAAAGTTCCAGCGCAACATTTAATTCCGAGTCAAAATTTATAAGTTGGTCATATGCATTTTGATCTGTTGTGATAAACATTGTTTTTTCAAGAACGCCAGGAAATGAACGAACATTGCAAATCCAAGATTTGGTCATTTCGACATACCCATGGTTCAACAGTTGGATGTTCACAAAACCATATCTCGCTTGCATAATCTTTCCCAACTGTATATACTCTGTATTCGTGCCATCTTTCACCAATTTCAATTTTACGGGGTTCCCGTCGTCGTTTGTACCGATGACACCGGCAACGGGTTCCAATTTTACGGGGTGCCCGTCCCAACCATATTTGACTAAATCGTTTGGAAAATCCATGCTCACTTTTGTCGCCAAAGCAAAGTCGCGGCCCTCCGTTTTATCGAAATGTTTCCCCTTTTCACGCATGTGAGCTGCCAACGTTTTCTGTTCAGGCAAATTCACGTACAATGTGTACAAATCGTGTTGTTTGCAAAACCAAATGAAATATTGTGTCCACATGTGGCGTCTGTCTAAATTGTCCAACCAGTCCGACGTAATCAATCCCGGTGTTTTGACATCAACAGTAGTCGTATCGACCGAATGAATCCAATTCAAAAAGGCGCGCCATTGTTTCCAGTGTGGTGAAAAGCCAATGGAACCAACCAAGCGATACAAGAATGGCTTGTGATTATTGACTATTTCCATCTGTTTCCGTGGCTTTTGTGGCACAAGTGTCTGTCTTTGAAGAGAAATGCCGGCCAAATCATCGCGTTTGGAGTATGCTTCCCACGCTTTCTTTAACCATACGTACCATTGTGGCGATACTTCGATATCGTCTTCCAGAATAATGGCACGCTCGTTCTCTTGTGGAGACCATGCCCGAAACCATGCGTTTCGTAGCCCATTATTCTGTTCAGCAACCTCAATACTCACATCACCGTGCGAAAAGACAAAGGATTCTGCTACTTGGATACATTCGCGGTTGTCGTCGGATTTGTCGATATGAATATGGAGCTCTACTCTGTCATTAGCATAATCGGTTTGTTCTAATGAGTCCAGTAACCTTTGTAGCGATTTAGCCCGGTTCATTGTCAGAATATGAAGTTGAAATGTTCCATATTCAGGAAAGTCAGAACTTCCAGGTGAGTTTATCTTTTGCACTGGCCTCATTTCCCATGTACAGTCATCGTTTCCGTAACCAATTTGATACCAAATATCATCCTTCCTACACGTTTTCACATTCCAGTCATATCTACCCCCGTGCGCCATTGCAGTGTTTGAGACTGTCATCGAGTTTCTAAATATTGCTGCTGAGAGAGTAAAGGATGATGCCGAAACGTATAAGACTTTGGCATCGATGAAGTGCAACCACGTGTCGAAAGTATCTCCACCCGCGTGTTGTATCGATTTGTCCAATACCGACACATATTCGTTGGCATCCCCACGGTACTGCATGAATATATCTATTTGATTGATGTTAAAGTACTTGTGAATTGTTTTCCGTATCCAAGTTGGCGAATTTACATTGGGGCCCCAGTCAGCGTCCCCTTTCCTGATGTGAACTGCTGTTCCAACTTGCTTTGAGCTCAAATCATTCTCCGCTCGGAACTTGTCGAGGATGCCAACCCATTCTTGTGCCAGTTGCTTTCTTGCGGCCTTGCACCTGTTCAGTCGGGCTTCGCTTGCTTTACCCGGTTCACACCAATAAGACAGCTCGGGCCAAGCATGATCTTTGGATACAGGTTTATCTTCTGGGGATCTTAATGGTACGTGCTGTTCTATTCGGCGAACAAAAGACGAACACAGTTTTGAACCTCGGCAGTCCAGGCTCGGGTCGTTTCGCCGGACTAATTTGACATGTTTATCTAAACGCGTATACAATTGCAGCGAGAAAGAACCAAGCAATACATGGCCCATTCCGTCGTGTCCTCCCTTCGTCCAAATTGTCGGTTGCAAAACCTGTGAAGGGGCACCTTCCATTCTAGCCGTCAGACTTTTGTAATTGGGGTTTACCCAAATACGATTACCTCGTTGTTCGCGAACATAGTTAAATCCTTTAGACAACAATAAGTCCTCGATAAGAAGGTCATTCGGATTGCGTTCGATAATCATAACGTGGACTGGAATATCCCAGTCCATCGATTGGAGAACATCATATTCTGCACCCTCCACATCCAAAGACCACAAATCGACCTTCGAAACACCTTTTAATAAAACAGACAAACGTTCACACTGTACTTGAGACGTGACGTCGCCAAAACGGTTGGATTTTTGATGTGCATCGGACATATGTTCACGTATTCCGGCTTCCGCATTTATCCCTGAAAATGTAACCATTTTGCGTTCAGAACAGACGGCATTGTGGAACAAACGGTTTTTCGGCCTGTTTTTCTTCAATTTTTGGTAAGAAGAAATCGATGCTTCGATGAGAGTACCGCTCCAACCAAGAGTCTCTTCAAAGAATTTAGTGTTGCTGTATGTAATGCCATCCAATGCTCCCATCTCCAGGTATACACCATTTCTTTGCTGTTTGAAAAACATGTTGAATAAAACGGAATCCTCGCCCTGTTGAGAGTAAAACTTACATGGAAAATAATGTTGGCTTTTGCAACTGTCACGTCCTTCGCGTGTTTCTTTACCACTATACTCTTTCAAATCCTGCGAATACTGAGACGCAGACGCACAATCCACATGCTGCTTATTTATTGGTTTGCCGCAGAAAGAGGCCATGAGTACCGTTTTGCTGTGCATTTTATATTTTTCATATGGTGTGGTTCGAAGACTATTCGGAATGTTTTGCACAATGGGTACTTTTTTTTCGACGAGGGGTTTAAAGTCGTCAGGGGGTTTTCGTTGTAAAACCTCAGAAACACGATCCATGGATGACTTCATTTCAATTGCATTGTAATTTAACCCAAGAATATATGCAAGTCTTGCATAACACAGATTCATATTAGTAGTATCCATAAATTCAATCACCTTTGTGTTTGGACGAGACGCCCAAATATTTACTAACCCCGCGCCATGTGGAGCAATGACTGTGTGGGCATTTCTAAAATTTTCAAGTTGTTGTTGAACAGATGAAAGGTTACTGTCGTCGTGTATAACAACGTTTGGGCTAATTTGCTTTGCTACATTTAATATATCCGCCCAGTTTGACTGGGTTCTGCTTTTGGTTCTCTTCACAACCAACACGTGTTTATCTTGCTGATTATCTGGCAGATACGAGCTTATTTTTTTTTGCAACCACACAATTTGTTGCGGAGCTGGGTTGCCGCATTTTCCTAACTCTGGTATCAGCAATGTCTTCGCGAAAATTGTGCCAGTGATAATTTGATGTTCTTGCACTCCAACGACTCTCAGCCATTCAAGGACAAATTTCGTTTTTGCCGTGACATGGATTTTATACGTCTCAATATTTTGCACGTACGCCAAACCAACCAAAGCTTCGCCAACAAAATGCCACGGTTCAGAACCCCAGGGCATAGCAATAGTTATTACTTTGTCGTATTTCGGTGCGTTGTCTTTAATTAAAAATTTCGAGTTTTTGTTGATGTCACAACCACCGTTACGAAAAACAAGACAATTGACAGAGTCCACAACCAGCCCCGAGGTATCACATGCTGCATTTTTAATAGTTGCAACACGTTGATGTGAAAAGTCTTTTCCCAATGCCGTTATTTTCTGGTCAAAATTAGCTTGTTGGTACGACGAAACAATTTCTTTGTAAGCAATGCGGTGATTTTTCGAGAGGGCGGATAATAAATGACTGTCCATAGACCATTTGGAAAGATTATTTGGCAGATACACCTCCAGGCCGGATTCTGACGACTCGATGCCAGCATCCCAAATATATTTTGACGGTGCATACTCGGAACATGGTGTCTCGAATGTGTCCCTACTAGCCTGTTCAGCCAGCCATTTCTCAATCTTTGCGGCACCCTTCTCCAACTCCCCTTTCAACAATTTTTCCTCGCGATGCTGCACTTCGTAGCGTGTCCCATGTTTATGCGTATGGTGCTTGACCGTCCAGTCCATCATCTTTGTGGATCGTTCTGGGCCATACACTTTTGAAATCCAATCATCAATCCACCACGCAGAGAACACCTCGGGATAATAGTGTTCAAAGATATCCAGGTGTGTGCGATGCACCATGTCGTGCGTCATAATGGCAGTGTTCCCTTCGCGACAATTTGGCCCTACCATACCCACATTTGGAGGGTCGTAGGACGCCAATTTGGCGACGGCCTTTGACACCCAATCGGACGTCACAAACTCGGAATCGTCGTTGATTCTGACCAGATACTCGGCCCCGTCGTTGTACGCCGACCGCATCATCGGATTAAACGGAATTTTGTGTTCGGGGACATCGTAAAACCCAATATGAACAGAAAGCCAATCAGGCGTCTTTATGTTGTTTTGATTGTTTAACCAGAAGTGGTCGTCGTGGTCGGCCGCCAGATAAAGACGAAAATCATATTTAGAACGGTCAGAGGTTGATATCGTTTTTTCGATGGAGGGTATCAATGTATTTTGAAGAGCCGTATCGTCCAATGAACGCCAGTTTGATTTTGAATGTGTCGCAGCGCATATGGCAATCATGGTTTTTGTCTTCAGATGTGGTTGCGCCTTTTGCATTGGTGACCGGGCATCTTCCAATTGTACAGATGGTGTAACTACACGTTTTGTGGGATGAATATCAAGTATCATCATTGACTCTTTACGCAATTTCTTCACATTTACCGATATATTGTAGAATTTTGGATTACCAGATTTTTTGACAGGGTTACCGGCAAGAATAAACTGTCCTTTATAACGCGAGGCATATTGAGGTTTAGATGCCCTCCCCCACTCTTTGTATCCAATTTCGATAAGACTGCTTTGTGAACCAAGTAGGCTACCCCACGCAAGACCACCACCGTGAATGCCAACCAGTAGAATATGCGAGCCGCAAAACTTGAGTAACTGCTCTTTCAGTGTCAGTGTTTCAAACTGTACAACTTCAACCGAGTTGAATCCAACCATGTCTCCATACATCTGCACAATAGCATCTATATTGGTTATTTTTCGACCTCTGTGTGCTCTTTGAATTATGACAACACGGCGTCTATTATTTCGAGAAACACACCCTGCCCACCGCAAAACGGTAGGCAGCATATCTGTAGGCCACTTATCCGACTTTACCACGTCCCACTTTCTGAAACATGTGACTTCTGATAAATCACGCGACTCAGTATTTGGTTTCAGTGAATGGATAGAGGAGTAACCATTCGTTGTCCATAAATCAGTTCTTATTTGAGACCATGCCAAAAGCATATTCAGTAAGTGGTCGGCGTGACAAGATGTGCGTTCTGACATTAGTTTCAATCTGTCAACTTTGGCATCAGAAAAAACAAGGATGCGTGTTGGCCCCTCGTGACCAGACAATGATGCAACGATGGGCCCCAGCGTCTCATGTAAAAAGTGATATGGGTGCCCTTCGCATGTAAACCATGCGATTGTTGCGTGTTGTTCCCACTTTACTTTGAGGGGAATTGTACCAGTAGGAAATTTTATTATGCGTGAGCCACCGTAATCACTCACAGTACGGTCAAAAGCTTTATGACCCGTAACGAAGACATTCCCTGCGTTCCAGCATAGGTGTTGGCCTGGAGGTGTTACAGTAATTTTCGGTGGTGTAAATTTATCTAGGTTTGTGGACGATTCACGGACTTCCGTGACTTCTTCCACCGACGACCGCAACATCGTCGTATTCGATTCTCCCTCCCAGTGCATACGTCCATGCCGGATTTGTTTGATTTTGCGTCTGGAAGGCGGATGATGACGCGCGACGAACAGTAACATAATGCTAATAAATGCGGCAGTTAACACAAACGATTTTTTGGCGACAGTCATTATATACCGATTCAAACTTACATATATACTTAAAATATGACGCATCAAACAATTGTTTATAGGATTTATTTTACTCTCCTTTTCAGTGCTCTAATTAATTTATTTTGACCGATATCCCGTCTTCTGTGTTGGACCGACTTCGATTCCGTCCCGCCATGCATAAAGAACCCAACTTGACGAATTGATTCTTGCATCTCATCCAAACGGCCATGCAATGGGTTTTGACGACACATCTCCAAAATATCAGAAATAATACTCGGCAAATACGAAATACCTGCCAGAATGATAAAGATAATAACACTTTTACCCATTGTTGTTTTGGGTGACATGTCGCCATATCCGACAGTAGACAATGTCACAAATATAAAATATACAGTATTGCCGAAATTATTAAATCCATCGTCACATGTTTCATACATCACAGAGCACGGCTTTTCTGCTACAAACATCATGGCTGCCCCAGTCAAAGTTATAAAAATAAGTTTAAACACAATTAAAATTCCAACAAATTGTTTTCTCTTCATCAAGTGTTCAAAAGGTATAATAGCATGCATTAATCCTAAAAAACGGATAGTGCCTCCTATTTGATACATACTGTAGTGACCTTTCGGAATAATAGGAATCAAAGCCACTGAAAAACAGGTCAAAATGTCAATTGACAATAAAATGGAACACGATATTCGTTTTCGTTGTTCTATCACGGACATTGCTGTAAACATCAAATGAACAATTAACGCTGCAAAAGTAACAGTTTCCCACGTCATCACCCATTTTAACAACTCTTGGTCCTCCGTAAATTGGCACACTGAGTCTCCTGCTGTTATAAAGGGGAGAGCATAGTGGCCTTTCGCGTGTATAGGACACTCACATGTAATATTTCCTGCCAATGGTGCTCCCAGTGTTAATATTTGTCCGCATTTTTTTATAATGTGTTGATTTGCCACCGACTCTACCCAAACATGACAACTGCGCGCATATAATATTGATATCCAACAATTGTAGGACCAATGTTTCAAAGTTTCAGATAATTTTTTGAAATACACTAGCAACGCAAAAGTAATTGAAATTGAAATGGCAATGGATGTGCCTGCCCATACCGAATAAAAATTTCCCAATTTTGTTTGATCCCATTCAATCAAAATTGAAAAAAACGACCACGATATTAAACAAATAGAAATAATAAAAAGGATCCAGTCAATATACATTTTATTTTACTCCTCCATGTATATATTACTATGCACAAAATCCTGAACGTACTTTTGTTACAAAATATATTTATTCTTTTTTATGTATGGTTCTAATGCTGAATTCGAACTGCCGTGTTTAGTGCGTTGGCTGATAATATATTGCACAGCTTGTGGACCACAAAATTCCAATTCTGACCATTGACGCGCTCCTGGTTTTCCTACAGCTTTGAGAACCACTGATGGGTCGTTAAATACCCAATAGTTTCCTTCTGTGTGTGCTTGTAAATGTGTACCCACGGTGTTCATGTCTATTGTACGACCACGAAATATATGCATCGAATTTGGATGAGCGAATTGCATCAAAGAGAACGACTTCAAATCCCACAAGACAATCGCTTCTAGACAAACGCGTCGATAATTGCGTCCAATTGGGTGTAGTTTGCCGTATAAAATAGGATGCAGCGCGACAATACATAAGCAAAATATTTCGTCTTTGAGTAGACTAGTTGGGATCCGAATCTTGTCCCATTCTTTCCACACCATTTTGTAGTCTATACCCGCCAATAACCGCAGAAAATAAAACGACGCCATCTTCTCGAACGGTTCGACCATTCCTGGTTCGATATATAATCTGGTTGCCGATTCTTCTACCAAAGTTTTACATTCAGGGCGAGTCAATTTCTTGGCACAATGTTCATAAATTGTAGCAGGACCATCGGTAGAAAACCCCAAGTTTAAAGCCCATGGTTCGTACGCGAATGGAATCTCCCAGTCAGAGACGACATAATAGGCAACTTTATTGCCGTGATAATCTTCTTCGTGCGTGGTTGTGACCCATTGCGTCTCTTCAAATGCATACATATATTAGAAATAGAAGGAGTATTATATAGTTCTATTCTAAATTATCTTGTCAAATGATTTGTTAATCTATTCTAAATAATGTCCATTCAAATATTATGTGCTAACAATGAGAGAATTTTGCTTGATACAACCTCTTTGACGAACGTCCCACCAGTTTTGGCACGTTTATTAGGCTTGGGAGAAGGATTCGCACCTCCAGAAGTGGACGAAGACGGACACCTGACATTTTTGAAAAAATTCTCGATTGAAAGAAACGATTTTGTAGATTGTCTTATATTTTTGCGCACTGGTCATATTCGACGTATTGGCAATTTGATGACTACGTTTAATATATTGGGCGGGTGCAACGCATTCGATGCAAAATGTGAACAAATACGTCAAGAAAACAAAGCTGCGGAGATGAAACAAACTGAAGAAGCCGAAAAACGTTTAAGAATGAAGCAAGAAAATCCTCTTACACCTGAAGAAAATGATTTGGGTTTATTTAGATTTGAACTTCATGCAATCGGTTGGCAACATGACGGTACATGGCAAGCTACAACAGCCATGAATCATTTATTATGGTGGCGCAAACGTGATAAAGAACGTAATAAGTGAAAGTTGATATAGTACTACTGAGGTAAGTTCAAATGTCACAATCATGGAATATTGAAATGTCTTCCAAACAATTACGTAAAATTTGGTTGTTTCACAGAAATGAATTAAGAAGGTTGGAAAGAATATTGGATCAAAGGCGCATAGAGAAACAGTCGAACTGCACACACGTGTGGAGAAAAGATATGTCTGCTAGAAGTGGGAGAAGTCATTATGATTGTACTAAATGTGGATTGTATAGATAATTTATAAGTTTTTATAATCTTCTTCAATAGTAGTTTCGACGCATTTATTCATACAAACGTCGTATTTCACCCGGTAGATGGCTACAAACGGTATTTGATGTACAAAAACTTTATATATATCGCATTTTTGGGCACATTCTTTTCGGACAAGTTCTAACAGTCCTTTTGATGGCTTCATTTTTCTTGTTGAAGACGTTTTAAATAGGAATAATATTCTTCTTGGGTCGTGGATTCCATTCTTTGTGTTTTCAAAACAAGTGGCGTCCTCTTCGGTAACCATGTCCCGTACCAGCCCAAAAACAACGGGAAAACCAATGGTATA
>TARA_B110001452_G_scaffold6318_2_pt1 | contig 11396 bp, 9 predicted proteins | sample TARA_B110001452 | Tara Oceans TARA_B110001452 (sample SAMEA4396971) | marine metagenome | biome: Polar Biome; feature: [DCM] deep chlorophyll maximum layer (ENVO:01000326); material: water (ENVO:00002006), including particulate matter (ENVO:01000060) such as... | depth 25 m
GACAGCCAACGCCACATTTTCAGGCTTTAGCCCACCGGCGAGGATAAGCCTAAAGTCTCTCACTTTGGGAAGCCGATGCCAATCAAACTGCTCGCCGGTTCCACCGTATTGATCTGCATGCCATGCGTCAAATAAAAACCCACCCGATGGGCCATAGCGGCTAGTTTCATCTGTAATATCAAGACTTTCATGCATCCTTATGGCACGGATATACGGATAGTCAAATTGATCACAAAACTCGGGTGTTTCATCCCCGTGGAATTGAATAAGATCTGGCTGTAGTGTTGCTATCACACGATAAATAAACTGGGGTTCAGCATTCACAACTAATGCAATACATAGCATCGTCCCTGAAATAGCATGCTTAATTTCAACTGCACGCTCAAGATCAATATATCTTGAACTATTCTCATACAGGACAACACCAATCGCGTCAGCGCCAGCTTCTTCAACCATCTGTACTTGCGGCACACTTGTGATTCCACATATTTTGACTGCGACCGACATATCTATACACCTCCAGCAAGATTATTATTCAAAAAGACTGGGCCTCTCGGAGACGTGGGCAGATCGTGCAATTCGGGATAGCGCACATCTACCAAATAAAGACCACACGGAGACGCTGTAGGCGCACTTTTTCGCCTATCTCGACCTTTTAGAAGCTCACCAATCCAAGCTGGCTCCTGACGCTGCAAACCAATCTCAATAAGTGACCCCACGATGTTTCTTACCATGTGTAATACAAATGCATTGGCTGTTACCTCGAAGACTACCAGTTGCCCCGATTCATAAACTTGTGCCGACTCGACATTTCTAGACGGTGACAGCGACTGGCAACCCGAACCACGGAAAGCAGAGAAATCCTGCTCTCCGAGTAGATGTTCGCACGCCCTATCCATTGCTTGCACATTGAGAGTATTCTTGACCCAGGTTATGCCATTGGACAGTATCGCAGGACGAGTTTTCTGAGCGGCAATAACATATCGGTAGGTCCGTGCAGTTGCGCTAAAACGCGCATGAAAATCCTGAGTTACCCTATCTGCCCACATTAACGACACGGAGTCCGGTAGCTGACTATTTGCGCCCATCACCCAATTTCGGCCGGTACGAATTACTTTTGTATCAAAATGAACAACCTGATGACTTGCATGCACTCCGGTGTCAGTGCGCCCAGCACACCCAACAATTATTAGCTCATTCGCCACATAAGAAAGCGCTGACTCGATGACTGATTGTACAGAGGGGCTATGTTTTTGTTTTTGAAAGCCGCAAAAGTCACCGCCATCGTAACTAACTATTGCCGCGTAGCGAGAGATGTCAGCAGGTAGGCGCTGCTCGCTGGGAATACGACAATTTGGTACATAAGTCCACTCTGACTGTTGCACGGTAAAACCTTTTATAGTGGAGAATAATTTACCAAATGCTAACGAGAGGCATCGGAATTGAGTTTGTCTAACACGACTGTAGCGCGTCTTTTTCCTTCTTTATTTGACTCGCTAATGATCTCCTCAAGAATCTCTCGAGCACCAGAAATATCACCAAGATCAGCATAGGTCTCAGCAAGATCCAATTTCACATCCACGGGATCAATATTTTCTGTCATATCTAGATAATCAAGATTGGCAACACTCTCAGGATCAAGCTCTTCATCAAAGCTAATGTTGTCAATAATGCTAGTAGATCTTTGAATATCTCCATCAGTCTCGTATTCACGAGCAAACACGTCCTTCGGCTGCGGATAACTCTCATCAAAAATATCGTCACCTGAAGACGCGTGCGTTGGCATTATTGTTCCATCATCTAAGTCAGCATCTTCAATAGCTTCAGCCTCTTGCCGAGACACGGCTATACTTTCACCCATCCCACTTGTCCGTTTAAGAGCAAAATAGACAAACAGGCTGATCATGACCACTAATGACCCAATCAAAGTAATTAACTGCGTGGTATTTAACTGGCCCGTTAAATAACCACTCTTAGCCTCCAATAACGCTTCCGCAACAGCATTATTCTCTTCAATCTTTTGCAATCGTATGCTGCCTTGTAAATTACTAATTTCGCTATTTAGCGATATTATTATTTTGCGCAGATCAGAAATCTCAGCCTGTGCATTAGCCGCAGTCTGTTGCGCATTCACCAGGGCCTCATCAATGGAACGTGCCGTGTCGATTTGCTCGACGAATATCGGCTCTACAACAGATAGTAAAGCAACATCCAAGAGATTCTCAGTAACCTCGCCCTCAACAACAGGAGCAACGACAGGAGCAACGACATTTTGACCTCGAATCTTATCTACTGAACCATTGACTACGAGGCTGTCTGTAACCTCAAAGTAGGGAATTTCTTTATTTGAGTAACCTAAATCCAACGACTCTAGGGACGCCGCTCCCTCCGACCTATCATCAATTACAGTGATATTTAAGGCTTCATTGTAAACGTCGAGACCTAATTGATCCGCAACAACAAATCCACTTTGACCTTCAATATGACTATCACTGGGTCTAAATAGATAAGAACCGACAATGACCTTGCTTGGATCGCCCCCTAAAAAAGCGCTTGGGTTAGCACTAAACATTCCATCCATGGCTTGCCAGACAGACAAGTCTTCCGAGCTTAACCTGCTGGCAATACTCCATAAAGTGTCACCTAAAATAACCTTATAGGGCAAAGTACTACTCGTAAATTCAACAATTTGAGCGACGGCTGCCGCGCTTTCGGCTAAAAACAGTAAAGTTACTCTAACTAATACCGATTTATCAGACCAAGCAACATTAACAAAGAAATCGAGCTCAGGTCGCTGAACAATCTCTTCGCTAGCGATAATAAGCAGATTATTTGCGCCTGCATCATCGTCGGCAAATTCAAATGACAAACTATTTAAATAGAGATCATCTTCAGAGCTAGTATTGCCAAGATTATCGCCGCGATAGAGATCGGCTGTGAAAGAATTACTATCGATAGCATGATCAACGATCTGTATCGTTGCTCGCAATGGTTGCCCAAGCGCAGAGTCTAGCTCTATCTCACCGAGGTTCAGTGCTAAAGAATACGCAGACCAGAGCGAGCAATTTGCTAACAGTAAAAACGCCGTTAATAACTTGAAAATTTGCAAAAACATAGATTGCTCTTTCCTATGACACACAACATTGGTAGACCTAATAATAACAAACTATCAGGCGAATAATCTATGTCCAATCTCCCATCACTGGATGTCATTTGAGAAAACCAAGGATTACTGAAAGTAGTGATTACCAGTTACTACTCAGTGACGATTATTTTTAGCATTCTGCGCAGTGGTTCCGCGGCTCCCCATAATAACTGGTCGCCCACCGTAAACGCCGAAAGGTAATGAGGCCCCATGTTCATCTTTCGCAGACGTCCCACTGGAACACTCAAGGTTCCATTTACCGCCGCTGGCGTGAGTGTTGACAGTGAAACGTCTCTGTCATTGGATACGACATTAACCCAATCGTTAGCATCACTTAGCATAGTATGAATCTCGTCCAGAGGAACATCTTTAGTGAGTTTTATAGTGAGTGCCTGACTATGACAGCGCATTGAACCAATCCGCACACACAGCCCATCAAGTGGAATTGGGTTAAGCTCACGATTAAGAATTTTGTTAGTCTCAACCTGATTTTTCCACTCTTCCTTGCTCTGACCGTTATCTAATTGAACATCAATATAAGGCAGCAAGCTTCCAGCCAACGGGTACTGCCAGTTATCAACAGGTAGCTTCTCTCCTCTCAGAGTATCTGAGACCGTACGATCAATCTCTAGAATCGCTGACGCTGGATCTGCTATTAGATGACTCACAGACCCTTCGATAGCGCCCATCTGATGAATGAGTTCACGCATGTTCTTTGCGCCTGCCCCTGAGGCAGCCTGATAGGTCATAGACGTAGCCCACTCTACGAGCCCTTCCTTAAAGAGTCCACCAAGACCCATCAACATTAAACTGACGGTACAATTTCCGCCTACAAAGTCCTTGATACCATTGGTTAGACCCTGATCGATAACCGTCCTATTAATGGGATCTAAAACAATGATCGAGTCATGTTTGGTTCGCAGCGTTGACGCTGCATCAATCCAGTAGCCTTTCCAACCTTTGTTTCGTAATTCAGGATATATCTTGTTGGTATAGTCCCCTCCCTGACAAGTTAGGATAATGTCCATCTTACTTAATGCATCGATATCAAATGCGTCTTGCAACACGGATGAAGATCCATTCACAATGGGTGCAGCGCTCCCAGCTTGAGACGTCGTAAAAAATATTGGTTCTATATACTCAAAGTCATTCTCTTCCCGCATTCGCTCCATCAGCACTGAGCCAACCATTCCTCGCCATCCCACCAGACCTGTCTTTTTCATGTCTTTGCCTATCCTCACATTACGTAGTACTTTTTGCTTTAATCGAGTGCCGCTAAGCGAGTATCGCAGCGACCACTGCGTCACCCATCTCAACGGTGCCAACGCGTGTCATTCCTGCTGTATAAATATCACCAGTTCGCAGACCTTGATCCAACACTTCACTCACTCCATGGTCTATAGCATCGGCCGCATCAATCGCGTTTAGTGAATAACGAAGCATCATCGCAACCGACAAAATGGTTGCTAAGGGGTTAGCCACCCCTTGCCCAGCAATATCTGGGGCTGAACCATGACATGGCTCATACATTCCACCACCGTCTTTGTTCAGCGACGCTGATGGCAACATCCCAATAGAACCCGTCAACATGGCTGCCGTATCAGACAAAATATCACCAAACATATTGCCAGTAACCACCACATCAAACTGCTTAGGTTCTTTTACTAACTGCATAGCTGCGTTGTCAACGTACATGTGACTCAGCTCCACTTCTGGGTAGTCAGCGGCCATCGCAGTGATCACCTCTCGCCACAAAATGGTCGCTTCCAAAACATTCGATTTATCCACTGAACAGAGTCGCTTGCCCCGAACCATAGCGGCTTCGAAAGCCATACGACCAATACGACGAATCTCAGATTCGTTGTATTTATAGGTGTTGTAACCCTCACGCTCGCCATTATCTAGGGTACGAATACCGCGCGGCTCGCCAAAGTAAATACCTCCCACTAACTCGCGCACAATTAGAATATCTAAACCGGAGACGAACTCTGGTTTCAGAGAGGAAGCATGAGCCAATTGTGGATACATAATTGCCGGACGGAGGTTACCAAACAACTCAAGCTCAGAGCGAATAGTTAACAAGCCCTTTTCTGGGCGCAAATGACGTTCAACATCATCCCATTGAGGACCTCCTACAGCGCCTAGCAAGATCGCATCACAAGCCCGAGCTTTATCCAAAGTCTCTTGAGGGCATGGATGACCTTGGGCATCGAGCGCTGCACCACCTAAATTTGCGTAGTCTAACTCGACCCCCAAACCAAACTTACTGCTCACTGTGTCAAGCACCTTTACTGCCTCAGCAATAATCTCCGGACCAATATTGTCCCCAGGTATCACCAACACTTTTCTCGTACTATTCATCACTATTCAATTACTCCAAATACCCAAGGATGCTGGACTGCTCGATTAGCCTCGTAGCGTTTAATGGCGGCCGCTTCTTTTAACGTCAAACCAATCTCGTCCAATCCATTCAGCAGACATTCTTTGCGAAACCCATCTAATGTGAAGCTAAAAACATATCCAGAATCCGTGCTTACCGTCTGCGCACGCAAATCGACGGACAACTGATAGCCCTCTTGTACATCTAATTCGTCAAACAAAGTATCGACCTGAGCCTCAGTCAAAATGACTGGCAGCAAGCCATTTTTGAAACAGTTGTTATAAAATATATCCGCGTAGCTAGGCGCAATTACAACATTAAATCCGTAGTCCTCCAGAGCCCAAGGAGCGTGCTCTCTACTCGAACCACAGCCAAAATTCTTTCTGGCTAACAATACAGAAGCACCCTTGTATCTAGCGTGATTTAAGGGGAAATCATGGTTAATAGGTCGATTAGAGCAATCTTTCCCCGGAAGGCCCTCATCCAAATAACGCAGTTCATCAAATAAATTAGGTCCGAACCCACTCCGCTTAATAGATTTTAAGAACTGTTTAGGGATTATCATGTCGGTATCAACATTGGCACGGTCCATTGGGCCGACCAGCCCACGATGTTCAGTAAATGCCTTCATTAGTTTGCTCCTGAAAAAGTACGCACGTCAGTAATATGGCCGGCGATAGCTGCGGCAGCTGCCATAGCTGGACTCATCAAGTGAGTGCGCCCACCACTTCCCTGGCGACCTTCAAAGTTTCTATTACTGGTTGACGCACAGTGCTCACCCGCACCCAGTTTATCGGCATTCATAGCCAAGCACATCGAACAGCCTGGCTCTCGCCAGTCCATACCTGCGTCAATAAATATCTTGTCTAGCCCTTCAGCTTCAGCCTGAGCTTTGACCATTTGAGAACCCGGAACCACTAATACCTGCTTAACCGTCGCGGCAACCTGCCTACCCTTTGCAATTGTCGCTGCCGCACGCATATCTTCAATCCGTGAATTTGTGCAAGAACCAATGAATACACGATCAACAGCAATCGACTCAATAGCTTGGCCGCCCTGAAGACCCATATACTCTAAAGCTCGCTCTAGGCCCTTACGCTTTTCCTCGTTAGGTTGCTGGTCCAATGTTGGAACAAACGATGTCACGGCTCCCACCATCTCAGGGGAAGTACCCCATGTGACCTGTGGAGCAATCGATTCTGCCGCCAAGTCAACCTCGATGTCGAAGACTGCGTTGACGTCACTCACTAGCGTTTCCCAATAAACTACTGCTTGATCGAACATTTTATCCTGAGGGACAAACTGCCTACCCCTACAGTAATCGATGGTTTTATCATCCACCGCTACCATACCTACACGCGCGCCCGCCTCAATCGCCATATTGCAGACTGTCATTCGGCCTTCAATGGACATTCCGCGAAAGACAGAGCCTGCAAACTCAATGGCATGTTCATTACCTCCGGCAGTACCTATTTTACCAATGATTGCCAGTACCACATCTTTTGGTGTCACGCCGGCACCCAAAGTGCCATTGACCGTAACACGCATATTTTTCATTTTCTTAGTCACCAGGCACTGAGTAGCTAGAACATGCTCAACCTCAGATGTACCGATGCCGTGTGCCAAGCAGGCTAATGCACCATGCGTCGCGGTATGTGAGTCACCGCACACCACCGTCATTCCGGGCATGGTAACGCCTAATTCAGGCCCCATCACATGCACAATACCCTGACCCATTTCATTGATCTTAAACTCTTTAATCCCGTAAAGATCACAGTTGTCATCTAAGGTTTGTACCTGTATTCGAGATACCTCATCGACCATACCGGCTACGCCAGCATCACGCTCAACTTTGTCGGTTGAAATATTATGATCAGGCGTCGCTATATTAGTATCTAAGCGCCAAGGTAAACGTCCGGCTAATCGGAGCCCCTCAAATGCCTGAGGCGAGGTGACCTCGTGAAGCACATGTCGATCAATATAGAGCAGAGAGGATCCATCAACATTTTCTTTGACGAGATGCATATCCCATAATTTGTCATAAAGTGTTTTATCAGTCATTCCAGTCACCTTTTTATTATTAAATGAGTATACCTTTGCTTTAAGATGAAATAAATTCATAATATGAATGAATAAGATTCAATTTTGGAATTTAAATCAACGGTGGTAACGATGGATAACCAAAATTTAAGTGCGTTTATCAATGTCGCAGAAACTAATTCGTTTTCAGAAGCGGCATTCCTGCTTGATGTTACACAATCCACCATTAGTAAGCGCATCGCTCTACTGGAGTCAAAGATTGGTAAAAGACTGTTTGACCGAATTGCACGGCAAGTCACTCTAACCGAAGCAGGAACGGAGTTGCTCCCAAGAGCAAGACTCATCATCAAGGAGTATGAGTCTGCACTTCAAGCCATTAATGATCTATCTGGCAAGACGTCGGGAGTCCTCAGGTTAGCAATAAGTCACCACCTTGGTCTTCATCGACTACCCCCGCTGTTAAAGGTCTATGCTCAACAACACACTGATGTCAGTTTAGACATTGAGTTCATGGATTCAGAAAAGGCTTATGAACAGGTACTTAATGGGCATTCCGAAATAGCAATTATCACCTTGGCACTTGAGCACCACCCAAATGTCGTCAGCCAAAAAGTCTGGAACGATCCGCTACACTTTATTTGTGCCCAAGATCACCCTCTCGCCGGTCTCACATCGCCGAAGCTGGCCGATATTGCCAATTTCCCAGTGATATTGCCGGGGCTAAATACTTACACGGGACGCATCGTACAAAAATTATTTCAAAGCGAAAACATACCGCTCAAATCAACCATGTCAACGAATTATCTTGAAACCATCAGCACGATGGTAGAAGTCGGCTTGGGCTGGAGCGTTCTACCCGAGACACTCGCCAAGGAGCTCCACGTAATGCCTTTTAATCACGCAGCGATGCACAGGGAGCTAGGTTATATTTGCCACACCAAGCGAACGCTTTCCAACGCAGCTAAGGCATTTATTCAACTGCTTGATAATGAAGCAGCAAGAAGATAAAAACATTAAATGGGCTTTAGACCGCTATCGACCTGCATGTTCTGAGCCCGATGCCGTAAATAATGATCCATCAGTGTTAGTGCAAGCATTGCCTCAGCTATAGGAACAGCTCTAATGCCCACGCAAGGATCATGACGACCATTGGTGACGACCTCAACGGGCTTACCAAACTTGTCGATAGATCGACCTGGAATACGAATACTTGACGTTGGCTTTAATGCCAGATGAGCAACAATTGATTGTCCCGAGGAAATGCCCCCAAGGACACCACCAGCATGATTGGATAAAAAACCGCCGGGTGTTAACTCATCTCTATGTTCTGAGCCTTTTTGCGTTACCGAATCGAAACCTGCGCCCAATTCAACACCCTTTACCGCATTAATACTCATTAAACCATGCGCAATTTCCGCATCCAACCGATCAAAAACCGGCTCACCTAAACCTACCGGCACCCCTTCAGCAACCACGGTCACCTTGGCACCAATGGAGTTCCCTTCTTTAAGCAGAGCTTGCATAAAGGTCTCCAGCTCGGGCACCTTATTTGGGTCGGGAAAGAAAAAGGGATTATTTTCAATTTCAGTTTTAACAAACTGTTCAGGCGCAATCGAGCCTAACTGGGAGACATAGCCGTAAATTTCAATCCCAGCGGTCTGCTTTAAATATTTCTTAGCGATCGCTCCAGCAGCCACGCGCATTGCTGTTTCGCGTGCGGAACTGCGTCCGCCACCACGATAATCTCGATCGCCATACTTTTGATGATAGGTATAGTCCGCATGAGCAGGCCTAAACAAATCCTTGATCTTGGTATAATCCTTAGACTTCTGATCTTGATTTTCGATCATCATTCCAATAGATGCGCCTGTTGTCTTACCCTCAAATACACCAGATAATATAGTGACTTCATCATCCTCCCTCCGCTGAGTGGTGTAGCGAGACTGACCCGGCTTTCGCCGATTCAAATCGGGCTGTAAATCAGCTGCCGAGATCTCAATTCCTGGAGGGCATCCATCGACGACACAGCCAATAGCAGGACCGTGACTCTCCCCGAAACTAGTGACTGTAAACAGCTTTCCAATTGAATTTCCAGACATATTTTTAAGCCACCTTTAATTAAATATTAAATCTTCATCACAACTATTATACGTCTATTAGACAAACAATTCCGCATGTTCCACAAGCTGCTCGCGAGTCAACATAAACACCCCGCCATCACCCTCTTCAAATTCAAACCAGAAAAAAGGCACTGACGGAAAAGCCTCTTCAAGAGCAACCGAGGAGTTGCCCACCTCAACAATTAAAAGACCGTCGTCGAGTAGATACTCAGATGCTTCATTGAGCAGCCGTCGAGTAAAGTCCAGCCCATCAAAACCAGAGGCTAGGGCGAGCTCAGGCTCATGATGGAACTCCTCGGGCATATGCGATAAATCATTGGCATTCACATAGGGCGGATTGCTGACAATCAAGTCAAACTGTTGCCCTGATAAGGCAGTAAAGAGATCCGACTGAATAGTACTCACACGACTGTCTAACTGATGTTCTTTAATATTTATGTCGGCAACCTGCAGCGCTTCGCTAGAAATATCACTAAGTACGACGTCAGCCTCAGGGAAACCATAAGCGCAGCTAATGCCAATACATCCACCGCCAGTGCACAGATCAAGGATTCGAGCAGGATCATGAGATAGCCAGGGCTCGAAGAAACTCATAATTAATTGGGCAATCGGAGATCGGGGGATAAGGACCCTAGAATCTACTGCAAAGAGTAACCCGCAGAACCATGCTTGCCCGGTCAAATAAGGAGCAGGAAGTCGCTCATTTACACGTTTTTGAAAGAGACTTTTCACCTCTATTACCTGAGATTCAGATAATTTTTTATCTAGTACTGATTTGTCCGCATTAGGCGGCAGACCCACTACAAAAGAGAGCAAACAAACTGCCTCATCCCAAGCGCAATCTGTGCCATGCCCGCAATACACCTCACTGTCAGAGAATAAAGATTCCCCTATCGTAAGCATTTCTCCCACCGTACACGAAGGATTATTATTACACTGATCCGGCTCAGTGTTTGGCGAAGCGCTATTACGTGTCTTCATAGTGGCCCTCTTGTAGGTACTTTTCAGCTGATCAGTGCTTTAAAATTTATTTTGTTATAGTTTATCTGCAAAAATATGTGCCGATAATTTCAAACCAATGGACTGCACGCATGGAAAATATTATGAAAAAGCAACCCGAACATTCGAGATAATTCATTTTAAGCCGATCTTCTCTCAAGACGGATTCAAACTTCAAAAGCCTTCATATTCTTCACAGTGGGTGGTATATAGATCTGAATGACGCCGATAACAGTATACTCGTTACGTAGCGTTCTGATAAATGGATATGTACCAAAAGCGCACTAACTATTGGCACCATAGAGTAAATTAATAGCAATAACCGTAGCAGTATTTTACAATCAGCAATACTAAGGTGCGACTCCTTTGATTAAGGGTAGGGGAGCGCAGCCAAAACAACCTAACTCATTTAATGCTTTATAAAAGCTGTAGAGGAAACTCAGATATGCCATCCACTGTCATTGCTGAAAACAAAGTAGCTTTACATACTCGTCTATCAAAGGAAGCTCAATTAGTTCGTAATGCCCTCATCGAGCAGGGCCTCGAAACACCTATGAGTGACCAGCAACTTACGCGCGACGAGAAATATGATCGCATCAAAATTGCTATGACCGAAGTTGTCTGTGCACTAGGACTCGACTTAACCGACGATAGCATTGAGGAAACGCCACACAGAATAGCTAAAATGTACGTTGATGAAATATTCTCTGGC
>TARA_B110001452_G_scaffold168676_1_pt1 | contig 11353 bp, 10 predicted proteins | sample TARA_B110001452 | Tara Oceans TARA_B110001452 (sample SAMEA4396971) | marine metagenome | biome: Polar Biome; feature: [DCM] deep chlorophyll maximum layer (ENVO:01000326); material: water (ENVO:00002006), including particulate matter (ENVO:01000060) such as... | depth 25 m
ATTACTTAAACCATCTAAAGGGATTAAACTTACAAAAGAATTAACAGAGCAAATTATGAAGATAAAGGAGGGGAAAATAAAAGTTGAAATGAAGGTGTTCGAAGAAGCAAAAAAATTATTTTCTATTAAAGTCGTAGCTAACAATTATTTAGAATTTTTTAGTAAAACAATAAAATCTTGAAAACTATTCTTTTGATTTCTCACGAAGCATCTAGAACTGGAGCGCCCATGCTATTACTAAATTTGACAAAATGGTTAGTTGTTGAAAAACCAAATGTTTCTGTCTCTGTTTTACTTATAAAGGGTGGAGAGTTAGAACTAGAGTTCAAAAAAGTAACTAAAACTTATATTTTAAATGTAAATAAAAAGTTTGACAATTTCATATTTGACACTATTGATAAACTTCACCAAAGAAGAAGAATTTTCTATTTTAAGTGGGATCTAGTTTTCTCTAATACAATTGTTAATGGCGATATTTTAGAAAATTTTAAGCATAAGAAAACAAAAATCGTCTCATATATTCACGAACTTAAGCAGTCAATTGATAATTACAACACAAAAGGCAAGGTTGAAGGAACTCTAAAACTCTCAAACTATTTCTTTTGCGGGTCAAAGATGGTCAGAAATACACTAATTCATGATTTTCAAGTATCACCAAGTACTACTTCTGTGGTTAATTCATTTATTGATTTTAAAAACCATAATTATTCTAAGAACCCATCAAAAAACACAACATTAAGAAAAAAACTAAAAATTAATTCAACAACAACAGTCGTAGGCATGATAGGGACGAGTGACTATAGAAAAGGGTTTGATATTTTCATGGAGACAGCTATAAAAATGAAAAATCAAGATTTCCATTTTGTTTGGGTTGGAGCACATGAGAAATTATCTCTTAAAAAGGAGATTAAAGATTTAAAATTATCACTGATTCCATCATGCGAAAATTATTTAGAATACTATCATTTATTTGATGTTTTTTATCTTTCTTCAAGGGAAGATCCATATCCTATGGTACTTGTTGAAGCATCTGCTTTTGGGATGCCAATTATTTGTTTTAATAATGCAGGAGGAGCACAAGAATTTATCGATGAAAAAGTAGGTTTTGTTATTCCATTTCTATCCCCAAGTGATGCAGAAACCTATTTGCAAAAAGTAGTTTATAAGCAATCTTTTTTTAGTAAAAATTGCCATTACATCAAAGAAAAGTCAAACAATGCACATGATGTCAATGTTAATGCAGAACTCATATTTGCAAAAATTAGTAAGCTATTTTAATGGTAATTGGAAATGGACTCATAGCAAGCCATTTTAAATCATATAATAATGATGAAAAGGTTTTAATTTTTGCATCTGGGGTTTCTAATTCAAGTGAGGCTAACGATTTTGAGTTTTTAAGAGAGCTTAACCTTGTGAAAGAGATGATCGGCAAATACAACAGTGCCAAGTTTATTTACTTCAGCACATTAAGTATTAATGACTCAAGCGTAAGTTACCGACCTTATGTAAAGCACAAATTAATTATTGAAAAACACCTGTTTAATTATTGTAAAAATTTTTTAATAATTAGGGTTTCGAATGTTGTAGGTTCAAGTAAAAATAAAAACACAATGCTTAATTTTTTTATTAATGCTATAAAAAATAATGCACCAATTGAAATCTGGAAAAATGCTGAAAGAAATTTAATAGACATTGAGGACCTGTTTATTATTTCAGATAAAATAATAAAGACACAAGAGTTTAATAATCAAGTTATTAATATTGCGAGTAGTAAAAATCTAACTGTTTTTACAATCATTAAAGAAGTAGAAAAGTTTTTGAACTTAAAAGCAAATATCAATATTGTCAATAAGGGTTCAAAATTGCTGATAGATTTGACAACCATAAAAGAACAATTAAAATTAATTGAAGCGAAAAAAGGTTCTGGCAAAGAGTATTTAAGTTATTTACTTAAAAAATATTATTAACAAATGAAAGAGAAGATACTGGTTTCAGTTTTAAATTATAATAATTTTAAAAGTACTAAAAGTTGTATTTACAGTATTTTAAAAAGCAATTTTAAAAACCTCGAAATTCTAATTGTTGACAATAAATCTACAGATAACTCATTTATTCATCTCAAAGAAGAATTTATGGAAATTAAATGTATACAATCTTCTTTTAATGGGGGATATGCCGCTGGACACAGAATGTCTGTAAATTATGCTATAAAAAATAATTTTGAGTTTATTTGGATTCTTAATAACGACTTAACTGTTAGAAAAAACACTCTTCAAGAACTAATAAATGCTTATAATAAAATGGGGATAGGACTTTATGGAAGTATTACATTGAAGTCTGAAAATCCAGACATAGTTAATTTTGGAGGAGGGACAAGTGATGACATTAAGAGCCCTTTAAGGTACAATGATTTCGAAGGTTTTACATTAGAAAAATACAATAGTACTGTAGGAGAAAGAAAAGTTCAATGTATTGAAGGTAGCTCTTTTTTAATTCCACTCGAAATAATAAAAAAATACGGTTTTATGAAAGAAGATTTTTTTATGTATGGAGAAGAAACAGATTATTGCTACAGATTGAAAAAAAAAGGTATAAATTCTTTTTTGATAACAAGTTCTATAGTTATTCATTGTGGTGAAGGATCCTTTTTTAACTCTCCAATAGTAAGATATTATACCCGAAGAAACGGTTTGTATTTCGAAAAAACTCATTATAACATTTCAATAATTAGTAATATTCAAAAAAGGTCAGGAATATTTAAGGTAATTAAGTTTTTTGTAAAATTCTTTTTAAATAAAAGCAAAAAAGACTCTTTATATTATATAAATTTAGCCAACATTCACGCTCTTTTTAATGTAAAGGGAAAGTTAAAAAACTGTAGATTTTTAAAAACATAAATTTTATATTCACAAACATATCTGAAATTGAGTTTAACGAAAAAACTCAACTTATATAAACTCAACAACTTGAATAAAGCAATAATTAAAGTACTACAAAAACTCAACTTATATAAAACATATGTTGTCCCTAATGAAATAAAACAATTCTTTTTTAAAATAAGTGATAAAGAAGAAGAATTAATAAATAATCTTGTTTATAATTATTGTCATAAAGATAAATACTCTTCAGAAAGAGTGAGAGAGGGAGATATGAATGCTATATCTTTTGGAAGACTTAACAAATTTCGAAACAACCATATACCATTTTTAATTGAAAAAATTGGGTTAAAAGGAAAAAAAATACTTGAAATTGGTTCTGGCTCAGGAGCTTCTTCTGTAGCACTTTCAGAACAAGGAGGGATTGTTACCGGAATAGATGTAGACGAAAAGGCTATAAATTTCGCAAAAAAAAGATCTTCAATTTATGGCCAAGATATTGAATTCCTAGCCCTTAATGCTGTAAATATAGATAAATTACATCAAGAAAAATGGGATATTATCATCTACTTTGCCTCTTTAGAGCACATGACCCCAAGCGAGAGAAAAACGAGCTTATCTAAAGCTTATAGCCTCCTATCCAAGGGAGGTCACCTGTGTGTTTTTGGAACACCAAATAGACTATGGCCAATGGACATTCATACTTCTTTTTTGCCTTTTTATATGTGGTTACAAGATGAAATCGCATTAGATTATTCAAAATTTAGTCCAAGAAAAGAATTTAAAAATGAAATATATGAAAACAAAACAAATGATTATAAATTACTTTATAGATGGGGAAGAGGTGTTAGTTTTCATGAGTTTCATTCTGCAATTGGGCGAATATCAAAAATTAAAGTTGTAGGATCATTACCAATTTTTTTACGAAGACATTCATTCATTCAAAAAATAAGTTACAAAAATTCCTTAGAGTTTAAATATAAAAATGCAATTAAACAATTTGGCCCAAAAGGAGTCCATCCAGGATTTTATGAATGCTATTTAGATCTAATTATTGAAAAACAATAAAAACCATGACTTAGTAATAACCTATTCTAAATTTAAAATTATTTTCAAATCCAAAGAGCTATTAAAACATTGTTAAACAATAAAAAAGGTATTCTTAAACTGAAAAAGTATTTTATGAAATACTTTTTCTCCGAATCTATAAAAGATAGCCTATATTATTTAAATTTAGACAACATTCATATCCTTTTTAATGTAAGAGGGAAATTAAAATAAGTATATTTTGAAATTCTCAATAATACTACCAACGTTTAACCGTGCTACTATGATTAATAATGCTATTGCTAGCGTTTTAGATCAGTCTTATCTAAACTGGGAGCTTATTATTGTAGACGATGGATCAACAGACAATACTAAAGAAATAGTGAGCGAAGTTGTTAAAAAAGACAAAAGAGTTAAATATTTCTTTCAAGAAAATAAAGAAAGAAGCGCTGCTAGAAACAAAGGAATTAAAATTGCTTCTGGAGAGTGGATTTGTTTTTTAGACAGTGATGATCTGTATCATACAAGTCACCTAGAGATGTTTCAAAAGCTAATAAATAAGAACGATAGTATTGAAGGGCTATACTTTTCCGGCTTAAGTAAGGAAATTTATTCTAGTGACTTAGAATTTTATATTGAGGGAAGCTTTTCAAAAATTGAATTTGTTCTTTTAAATACCCTCGGAACACCTAGAGCTTGCGTTAAAAAGGAAATTTTGTTAAATAGTAATTTTAATGAAGATTTAAGTGTAGGAGAAGATAGAGAACTTTGGATTAGAATATTAAAAAACCATCCACTTTTCTATCATAAAAACAAAACATTTATCGAAATTAATCATCCGGAAAGATCTATTAATTTTGGCGCTGAACTTAAAAGCTTAAAAACCATTAGATATATTTTTAAAAACCAAAAAAAATTAATATCCAATGAAGTTAAAAAGACAATATTGAGTAATGAATATTTCAATATTTCAAAGTTTTATATTAGGAAAAAATCTTTTGTTAATGCATCAATTTATTTAGTTTTATCAATATTTTCAAACCTTAGCAACCCTCAAACAAAACATAAAATATTTTTGTTACTTGAAACAGTTAAAATTCTTCAAAAGAGATTAATGAAAGAGTATGAAAAATAAGAAGTTATTTTTATTCACAACCGACTACCCCCCCTCTAAGGGTGGCGGTATAGGGACTCATGCTGAGTTTATCTCAAAAACACTTAAATTAAAAGGATTTCAAATTATTGTGCTGTCAGAGTATTACATTGATTCATCTGCAAAAGCAATAGCTGACTATCAAAAAAAAAATGACATAGAAATTCTCAAAATGCCAGCCGCCCCGACAATATTTAAATTGTTACAAAAAATTATTTTGACCCTTAAAATGGGCTTTTCAAAAAGACCAGATATAATTATTGGCACAGGAAAACATGCGGTGTGGTTTGCAAGTTTGTTGTCTTTCTTCTTACGAATTCCATTAATTACAATTGGTCATGGATCTGAATTTACAGAAACAACATCAAGGTATGACAAAACATTAAATAGGCTTGCTTTTGGGAGTTCTGATTTACTAGTAAGCGTCAGTCATTTCACAAAAAATATATTATCTAAAGAAAATATTAAGCCAAAAAAAATAGTTGTAATCCACAACCCTGTGGACTCCAAAAAAGTCTTTAAACTAAAAGACAATAGCTACTTAGACTTTATTGAAAAAAACGACTTAAAAGAAAAAAAAATCCTACTTACTGTAGGTGCTATGTCTAAAAGAAAGGGGCAACATCAAGTTATTGAAGCTTTGAAAAACGTTAGTAAAAACATTAGTAATATTTTATATGTTATAATTGGTCTTCCAAACGACATAGAACTTTTAAAGGAGCTAGCCAAAAAAAATAATGTTTCTAAAAATGTAGTATTCAAAGGAATTGTTTCTACAAAAGAATTAAATTTATGGTATAATTCGTGTCATGTTTTTTGCATGACTAGCACAAATAACAAAGGGGATTTTGAAGGTTTTGGAATTGCCGTGAAAGAAGCAGCACTTTGTAAAAAACCATCAATAGTGTCTGATTCCTCTGGCCTAGAAGAAGCAGTTATTAATAATCTTACAGGCCTGGTTTTTCAGCAAAACAACATTAAAGAATTAGAGCATTGCATAACAGATTTAATTACAAATGATAAAAAAAGAAATAAGCTGGGATTAAGTGCTTTCGAGAATGCAGTTAATAATAATTCTGAAAATATAATAGCCGAAAAATACTATAGTCAAATTAAAAATGTCCTAAAAAAGAAATAATGTTACATGAAGAGGCAAAATGGATAGGCAATGAAATTTTACAAATTTGTAATGAAGGTTCTAAAGTACTAAATATAGGTAGTTCAAGCCTAAGTTTAAGAACTATTGTACAACCTCACATAGATAAACTTATATTTAAACCTCTGAGAGAAAATAAAATTGAGGTTACCCATACAGACATTAAAAAAGAAAAAGGAGTTGATATTTCAGGAGATTTAACAGATCACAATTTTATAAAAAAATTAAAAGAAAACAAATATGATATTGTATTGTGCTCGAACCTCCTTGAACATATAGAAGATAGGAATATAATCATTAACGCTATTGAAGAAATTTTAGATTTTAACGGAGTAGCAATAGTTACTGTACCCTTTAATTATCCATATCATATGGATCCCATTGACACAATGTATAGGCCAAATGTTTCACAGCTTACTAAAGATTTTAAAAAACTCAAATTCTTAAAAGGAGAAATCATTGAGGGCTCGAGTGTTGTTAATAATAGGCATGAGAAAAATTATTTCATTAAACTGATTAACAACCCAAAACTTTTTCTTCTTGTTATTACTAGAGTAATGCTCCCTTTTTATAAATATTTAAATTGGAAGAAAACAGCCTATGGAATAACAAACATCTTTAAAAAGTTTTCAGTGAGTGCAGTTATTTTAAAAAAAACATAAATGACACTTTCAAATTAGTCTATCAAGTATCTTTAATGAAATCAATCTTAATTATCTCTGAACATATTTTCCCTAGGCAAACACCTAGAGCTCATAGAGCGACAGAGCTAGCTAAAGAGTTCTCGCGAAAAGGATATCATGTTGTCTTGTATTCTGTATTAGGAAGTTACAATTACTTTAAATTTGAGAAAGAAAATAATATTAAAGTCAAAGATCTAGGGTTGAGATGGCAATTCAGGACTAACAGCAGTGATCTACAACTAAAAAGACACTTGTTAGACAAAGTATTATCTAGAATATTTGGTAAGTTACTTGAATTTCCGAACATAGAGTATGTTTTTAGAATTCACAAGGTTTTAAAAAAAGAAATGAATTTTGATGCATTAATTTCAATTGCCAATCCGCATCAAATTCATTGGGGTTGTGCAAAAGCAAAATTAATGTTAGGTAAAAAATTTCCAGTTATTTGGATAGCAGATTGTGGCGATCCATATTTTAACAATGGAAATTCGAAAAAGTATAAACATAAATTTAAGAAGTTTGAAATACTTTTTTTAGAAAACGCTAATTTTATAACAGTTCCGATAAAAGAAGCTGTAGATTGTTATGACAAAAAGTTTGAAAATAAATTTAGAATTATTCCTCAGGGTTTTAAGTTTAAAAAGCCAAATAAAATGAAATTAAACCCAGAAAACAGAGTTCCAACTTTTGCTTATTGTGGGAATTTTTTTGAAGGGTTTCGTGATCCATCAAATATTTTAAAATTTCTAAGTAAAATTAATACGGAATATAGGTTTATAATATACACAAATGATGTAAAACTAATTAAAAGATTTATACCAATATTTAGAGAAAAGCTAGTTATTAGAAATTTTATTAATCGTTTAGAGTTAATTAATCATATGAAAAAATTTGATTTTTTAATAAATTTTGAAAACACAAATCTGCCAGGTCAACTACCAAGCAAGCTAATTGACTACTCTATTGCTAATCGACCAATTCTTTCTATAAATACCCAAGAGCAGGATTTCAGTGTTTTTATTGAGTTTTTAAATGGGAATTATAAAAATAGATATATAGTAAATGATCTTAATGACTATAAAATTGAAAAAGTTGCAGCTTCTTTTGTCAGTTTAATGTAATTCAAATTTATATGAAAACACATAAAAATTGTTTAATATGTCAATCTAAAAACATAGGTGGTTTAAGAAAATATGAAAGACACTTTCTTAATTACTGTTTAAACTGTGGATTTGTTTTTTCAGAACGAATTCCAACTCATAGAGAACTCGAAGAACACTATAAAGGCTATTCTAGAGATGACTATTTATCCCCATTGACTATCAAAAGATACAACGAATTACTAGATTATTTTGAGTCGTACAGAAAGACAAATAACCTATTAGATGTAGGATGTGGCATGGGCTACTTTCTAGTCGAAGCTAAAAAAAGAGGATGGAATGTTTTTGGAACAGAATTTACAGATACCGCCATAAAGATTTGTAAACAAAAAGATATCTCCATGAAAAAAGGAGTTTTTAATCCAAAGAATTACAAGACAAAGGCTTTTGATATAATTACTTCATTTGAAGTTATAGAGCATATAAACAATCCTTTATTTGAAGTTGCTAATTATTACGAAGCGCTTAGAAAAAATGGCATGCTATATATTACCACGCCTAATTTCAATTCTTTATTGAGATATAGAATGCAAGAGAACTACAATGTGATAACGTACCCAGAACATTTAAGTTACTATACTCCAAAAACAATTAATAATTTATTAACATTAACTGGGTTTAAAAAATCTTTTTTAAAATCAACAGGTATTAGCATAACAAGACTAAGAACTAGTCAAGGAAAAAGTAATCAAAAATATATTTCAAAATCTTCTGATGATGAGAAAATTAGAAATAAAATTGAAAATAATGTTTTGTTAAAAATATTCAAAACTACTTTGAACTACTTTTTAAGCTTTTTTGGATTGGGAGATAGTTTAAAAGTCTCCTATATAAAAAAGTAGAAAAAACTATTGTTTTTTAATTAATTTTGAAACCAAAAATATAGAGCTAAAGAAAAATGGAATTAATGGAATTTTGTATCTAACTAGAGCACCAAAGTTTGTTCCAGCAATTCCCACACCAAAAGCAAAAATTAAAGCAAAGGTTAAGCAATAAATTAAAAAAGGATTTGACTTAATTGTTTTGAAAAAAATAAAAGGGTTAGAATTAATTAAGAAATAAATACAAAACAATAGAAACATACTATTTTCTAAAGCTGAAATCACCATTGTAACACTTCCAACTTCCCAGAACAAAGGTCGAAATAACGCTGTAAAAACAGCAATTGGAGCAATTGTTATTAATCCAACTAAAGAATTTTCAATTTCTCCAATGTTATAGCTATTTTTACCATACTGATTTGCTCTCAAGAGATCTTCTTGGATAACTTGAGCTTGTTCAATTGCAGAATCCATATCGCCATAAACCCCCATTAGTTCAGAAACACTACCTATAAAGTAACTTCCAGCACTTAAAAAACCTAAAAAAATAAATGGTATCATTAGTCTTCTAATAATCGAATTTTTAATTTTATTTATATTTAAACTGTAAAGCCATAAAACCATGCCTGGGATTAATGATAAAATTATGTATGATTTTACATTAATAATTAGGAAAAAATTAAAAATTAAAATCAACGTATTTGAAATAACTTTTTTACGTGCAATAAAAACCATATAAAAGTTGTAAGTGATCCAACACGTTGCACAAATCATAAAACTATCTTTCATTATCCCACTTCCCCAAAAAAGTAATGATGGAAGAAATAGAATTAACCTTGCTAATCCCCTAGAATAACCAGGGTATAAAATATTAAAGAGCCTATACAACTTCCATAAACCGATATATGAAAATGTTGCCACTAAAATACTAGAGGTAAAAAAAGTTCTAGCTCCCAAAATGACAAAAGGAACAGAGTATCTGCAAACAGAAAAAGTATGACTATCTCGCCACATATAAAGAGGAGGATAACCAGTATTTTCATTAAACCAGCCATAATACTTGCCTCCAAATCCAAACCCTAATAGTTCTTGTAAGCCATAACCAGGATTTTCTAACAATAACCCTACTATTGCACTAGAACCTTTAAAATAATTAAAAGTATCTCCGCCACCGTAATAAAAGCCATAAACAAATATGAAGCTTATAACACCCAACAGTTTCAAGTTTAACCCAGTTAAAAAATACTTATATTCAGGAAATTCTTTTTGATGCTTATTTTTAATTAACCAACCTATAAAAAGAATAATAATAATATAGAAGATTGATAAAAAATCTAAAGATTCAAATTGTTGCATTTTCTTTAAGACTTAAATTACTTAAATTTAAAGTTACAACTAATACTAAACATATTGTCTTCGAAAAATAAAATGAAAAAAAAACTAAATATTTTTTATATTTCTTATGATGGCATTACAGACCCACTTGGGCAATCACAGATTTTACCTTATTTATTAGGTATTTCTAAAAATAAAATCTACAAAATTACTATTGTAAGTTTTGAGAAGGCTAATAATTATTTACTTAATAAAGATTTAATTTTAAAAAAAATAAGTTCTAATAATATTAATTGGATTCCATTAAAATATACTAAATACCCTCCTATACTATCTACAATCTGGGATATATATAAACTTAATAGAATCATTAAAAACTTAAATTATTTAGAAGTTGATTTAATTCATAGCAGAAGTTATATTACTTCTATAGTTGCTTTAGCCTTTAAAAGAAAATATAATGTACCATTCATTTTCGACATGCGAGGATTTTATGCGGATGAAAGAGTTGATGGTAAAATTTGGAACTTAAATAATTTTATTCACAAAAAAATTTATAAATATTTTAAAAACAAAGAAAAAGAATTTTTGCAATTTTCAGATTATACTATTTCGTTAACTGAAACGGGAAAAAAAGAAATTTTAAACTGGAAACTTCCCAATCAATCCCCTATAAAAGTTATTCCTTGTTGCACAGATAAAAAACTCTTTAATTTAAAAAACATTAAAAACATTAGAGCTGATATAGGTTTTGATAAAGACGATTTTATAATTTCTTATGTTGGTTCAATAGGAACATGGTATATGCTTGATGAGATGTTAGATTTTTTTAAATGTCTTCAAATCAAAAAACCCAATGCTAAATTTTTCTTTATATCCAGAGACGAACCTCAACTCATATTAGATAAAGTAAAAAACAAAAAAATTGATAGTAGGTTGATTAAAATCTACCCTTCATCAAGAGAAATGATGCCATCTTACATTTCACTAAGTGATATTTCAATTTTTTTTATATTACCAGTTTATTCAAAAAAAGCCTCTTCACCTACCAAAATGGGAGAAATAATGAGTCTGGGTATTCCAATTATATGTAATAGCGGAGTTGGAGATGTCGATATTATA
>TARA_B110001452_G_scaffold53406_1_pt1 | contig 11326 bp, 9 predicted proteins | sample TARA_B110001452 | Tara Oceans TARA_B110001452 (sample SAMEA4396971) | marine metagenome | biome: Polar Biome; feature: [DCM] deep chlorophyll maximum layer (ENVO:01000326); material: water (ENVO:00002006), including particulate matter (ENVO:01000060) such as... | depth 25 m
AATTCTTGAGTCAACGACATATCCCGGAACAACTGTAGAGGTTTTGATACCTGCTATTGAAGAAATCTCAAATCTTAAATCAGGGGTTGATTTTTTTGTGGGCTATTCTCCAGAGAGAATTGATCCAGGAAATGATACATGGAATTTTAAAAATACACCAAAAGTTATAAGCGGAATTAACGATGAGTCACTTTCAAAAATCGAGAATTTCTACGAACAGATTATAGATTCGGTAGTAAGAGTCAGTGGTACAAAAGAAGCTGAGATGGTGAAACTCTTAGAAAATACTTATAGACATGTAAATATTGCATTAATAAATGAGCTAGCAATCTTATGTAATATGCTCGACATAGATATATGGGAGGTTGTAAATGCAGCAAAAACTAAACCATTTGGATTTGAGTCCTTTAGGCCTGGGCCGGGTGTTGGGGGGCATTGTATTCCAGTAGATCCTAATTATCTATCTTTCAAAACGAGACAAATAGGAAAACCAGTAAGGTTTGTTGAACTTGCTCAGGAAATTAATAATTCCATGCCAAGTTATGTTGTAAGTAGACTTTTAGAGAAAATGAACGCACTAGAAAAACCATTTAAAAATTCAAATATTTTGATTCTTGGAGTAGCTTATAAAAAAGATATTGGAGATATAAGAGAGTCACCAGCTATAGGCATAATTGAAAACCTTTACGAAAGGGGAGTAAAGGTAAAGTACTTCGACCCTTTTGTTGAAAGTATTAATGTGAATGGACAAGATGTTGATAAAGAGGATAGTTTAAACAATATTAATGAATATGATTTAATTTTAGTTCATACATCACATACCGAATTTAAAAATTTTGACTTTAGCAAGACAACAACTCCTATTTTTGATGCAACAGGTAGTGATCATTTTACAAATGCCGAAAGGATCTAGCAATTTCTAACGATTTTTCTACTTTATCAAAAACTATAAATATATTAGCTAGTGAACTCGGGCAAGTTATAAAAAAACAAGCCGGTGTAAAGTATTTCAACATTGTCGAAGATATTAGATTAAATTCTAAAAAATATAGATCTACCAACAATCCTAAATATTTAGATGAAGCATTTAAGGAATTGAATAAGTTGAATTCTAAAGAAATACTTATTGTTGCAAAAGCATTTACACTCTTTTTCTACCTAGCTAATATTTCCGAACAAGTTTTTAGGGAATCATTTACAGGGGTTAAAAAAAATAACTCAATACATAATCCAAGTTACCAATATAAATTCTCCCCTGTGTTTACCGCTCATCCTACTGAAAGTGCTAGACAGTCTACTCTAAATAAAATTTACAAAATTGGAGAAATTGTTACAAGAAATGATTCTCAATCATTATCAGAAATTAATAATATCATCACAGAACTTTGGTACACAAGAGAAGTGAGATCTATAAAGCCAAACCCTATCGATGAAGTAAAGTCTCTTTTGTATTATCTGGATATTATTTATAAGGATGTATTTAATGATGTTAATAATAACATTTCAAGTACATCTATCAATACAAAAGATATCCTTACACTTGGATCTTGGGTTGGAGGAGATCGGGATGGAAATCCATATGTTACCCACAAGATTACTGAACAATCTTTAAAAATATATTCAAAACAAATTATAAATATTTACATGCAGAAAATTAAGGAATTCTCAGAGGAGTTCAGTTTTTCAACTAGCTATATTAAAACGCCAATAAAATTAGAAAAAAGAATTCAAGAATATAGAAATTTACTTAAAAAAGAATATAATCATTACTCAAAAGTTAATTTTGATGAGCCATTTAGAATATTCTTATCTTTAGTATTTCATCGCCTTCAAAACTTTCAAAAAAATAATTCTGGTTATTTAAATTATTATGAATTCCATCAGGATATGAAGCTGATTGACGAATCTTTGAAGCAGTCATTAAAAATTAATGATGCCTACTACGGCTTTTCTGACTTTCTAAAATATGTAGAAGCTTTTGAATTCCACGGAGTCACTCTTGACATTAGAGAAAACTCGAAAGTTATAAATAATCCAAATACCTACAAAAAACAATATGAAGAATTAATTAAAGTTCTTACTTCTATTTCTGAATGGAAAATTACATACGGCAATAATGTAATTAATTCTGTAATACTTTCCATGACAAAAAGTAGTTCCGATATATTAATTTTGTATAAGCTGTGTAAAAAGTATATTAAATCTCAAAAAGATATACCAATGCTTGTTCCTTTATTGGAGGAAATAGAGGATTTACAGAATGCAGATAATTTTCTAGACAATTTACTCTCTAATAATTCTTATAAAAATCACCTTATTAAAAATTATGACTACACACAGGAAATCATGCTTGGGTATTCTGACTCAAATAAAGATGGCGGAATTATATCCTCTCAGTGGAATGTCTATAAAGCACAGATTTCTTTATTTAAAAAAGGAAAAGAGTTTGATTGTAACATTGTTTTCTTTCATGGCAGAGGGGGAACAATCAGTCGTGGTGGTGGCCCAACTTATAACTCAATTCTTTCTCAACCTGAGGGAACTATTTCAAATCAAATAAGGTACACCGAGCAAGGAGAGGTTATTTCCGATAAATATTCCACCGCTAACTTAGCAAAAGAAAACTTAAAATTAGGAATTAATGCATTCCTATCAGCCAGTTCAACTACATTAAAAAATGAAAAAAAAGAATATCAACTTATTGAAGAACTTTCTGAAACTTCTTTTAAAAAATATCAAGAGTTGATTAATGATGATTATCTTATGACTTATTTTGAAAAAGTAACACCCGTAAAACTTTTATCGACCTTAAATATAGGCTCCAGACCCTCAAAAAGAAGCTCTAAGAGCACTATTGAGAGCTATAGGGCAATTCCTTGGGTTTTTGGTTGGGCGCAGACTAGACATACTTTAACAGGTTGGTATGGCGCAGGAACAGCAATCCTTGAAAGCATAGAAAAGAACGGTATCAGAAAGGTACAATCTGCATATAACAATTCATCTTTCCTACAAAATTTAATAAGTAACATCGAAATGACAGTTGTAAAATCAGATTTAATAATATCAAAAATGTATGTAGATCAACTGTTAAAAGATGACTGCAAGTATTTGTTTAAAGAAATTACAAAAGAATCAAAGAAAGTTAAGAAAGCTATAAAACTTGTTACTAGTAATGATGACTTATTAGAAGATAACCCAATATTAAAAAATACCCTTAAGGTAAGAAATACTTACCTAGACCCACTTTCCTTAATACAGATACTTCTAATGAAAAAACTTTCAGACAAGGAGATAACTGAAGAAGAAAAGACCGCTCTTTTGTTGACCGTCAACGGATTAGCCGCTGGTCTTAGAAATACTGGCTGATAAATCTCTTAGTTCAAAATGCATTTCGTCAGGTGAGGTCCAAGTACCTCCCCACGCAAATCCCCATGAATTAAAAATTTCGACTACTCGAGGAACGTATCCTGATTTAGTATTTATATCTATTGCTATTCCCCAAGCATGTCTTGATATCGAACCACCAGCATCAAAACGTGAAATTCTCCTTGGAGCATAACAACCCCCAGAAGTTCTAAATTCCTCTGTAAATAAGGTATCAGCAAGGCCTTCTTCATCTATCTGATTTAGTGCACCTCTAAGTGGCTCCCACATTAATCTATGACAAGTTGTCCTTCCAATAATTGGCATCCTTATGGTTTGGATATTTTCTTCTCTCCATTTTGGTTCGGTGATAATCCACGTTCCATCTTTTTCTTTAAGTTGGAAGTCGCCAAACATTTCTTTTACCAGCGCATTAGGAAGTACCCAATTTTTGTTTGGTTTAGAACTTTCATCAGAAACTCTTATTTTTTTATATTTAATATTTCGATAAATTTCAATTAAATGGTTCTCAGTAATTTTGTTATCCCAGATGATTGCCTGGATATTTCTATAAATACCAAGTTTAAATCCTATTTCTTTGTTTACTACTGCTTCAAACCATCCCAATTTTGAATCAGGAACGATATCACCTACAACTAATTCTATAGGGTCTCCGTTGATGCCTACTAAATGAATAACATCTCCAATTTCAATAGCATATAAATTTGCTGTCAATTCAGAGACAATAATTAAATTGTTGTTTATTTTATCCGCCAATTCAGTTGGATATATAAAGTTTGCGAAATCTTTTTCTACAGTCTTAATAGAGACACTGTAAAGATAATCAGTTTTTGTATTGAGTTTCTGATTTCCAGCTTGGTCCGTAATTTTTTCTAGTCCAACGTTAGCTCTACCAATAAAGCTTAAATTTGTGTCAAGATTTTTTACACTTTCAATTATTTCGTTGGTTACGCTATAAAATAAACTTCCTGATTGAGAAATAGTTATGGTCTGATAATTATCAAGTCTATTTTTTCTTTCGTAAGTTACCTCTTCGTGAGCATAAGCTACAGAGGGTACACAAGTTATTACCAGTAGAATTAACCAAAAGTATTTTTTCATCTTTGCTATTTTACAGTAATTAAAAAATAGTATTACTTTAGAAAGCTGTGAAAAAGCTAAGAAAGTTATTTCTAAAGTTACTTATTAAACAAGAGATTTATTATTATAAAATATTGAATATAAGGAGAAAGCTTAATGAAAGTCCTCACTAATTTTTTCGGTTCTGCAGCTACTAAAAGACCTGTGATAACAATTTTAGTTGTATTATTACTTACTGGTTTTTTCGGCTATATGGCTACTCAAGCTGAAGAACTTAGTACTAGTTTTGGTGGTGAATTAGATACACCTGAAATTCAAGCACAGTCAAAATTAGGTGATTATTTTGCTTCATCTGGGGGTCAAAGTGTTTTTCAAATCATAATGACCGGCGATGATGTTTTAACTGTCGATGGTTATAAAGCCTGGCTTGAGATCCAAGAAGTTGTGGCTAGTAGTGAAATTTCAAATTATCTTATAAGCCAACCTGGCCAAGGAGCTGTACAAGGTTTCTTTGGTCCAATAGATTTTGCCAGAGCATTTAATCCAATGTTTAATATCGACCAGATGAATGATGAACAATTCAAACAAGCATACAAAGCTGCCTCTTCTCAAATGCCTCCAGAATTTCAAGCATTTGCTTCTGCACTACTTTCAGAGAACTATGATTCGGATAAGGTAACCTCAACCGCTGGCTTAGCAATAGTGACTATTAATTCAGCAAAAATTGCTGAAGATTTTGGTGGTAGTGACGGTGCCTTTATTGAACAGCCCCGAATGGAAGTTCAACTTAGTGAATCTTTAAATGAAATTACTGCGAAATATGAGACAATAAAAGTTAGTGGATTTTCTTTTGGACTTTTATTAGGAAATGATGGCGACGATTTCTTGAACGAGATAGGAGTTCTATTTGGGAAGGCATTTCTAATTATTCTAGGTGTTCTAGCTTATATATTTTTTATTAGACCAAGAAAAGGTTATGGTTTCTTCAAGTCATCAAGAAGAACTATTAGTGATTTACTTTTAAGTTTAGGAACTATACTTCTTTCAATTGGATGGATGCAGGGTATGGGTACTCTTTTGGGGCCAGGATTTTTAAATATTATTGGTGCTCCTAATCAGATATCCCAAATAGCTCCAATTCTTTTAATAGGTTTGGGTGTAGATTATGCAATTCACTTTACAGGCAGATACAGGGAAGAACTAGGCAATGGACTTTCAGTAAAAGAGTCTACAACAAACACTCTTAGCTCTGTAGGTATCGCTTTGACACTTGCAACTTTGGCCACAATTGTTGGATTTCTTTCAAATGTTGTTTCACCTCTACCTGAATTTAAAGATTTTGGTATAACAGTATCATTTGGAATCTTGTTTGCTTTGTTACTTGTTATGACTTTTGTGCCAGCAATAAGATCGTTATTAGATAAAAAAGCAGAAACAAAAGACTCTATAAGTAGAGAGGCATTTTCATCATCTGGCGAAAGCATCCTAAATAAAGTAGCTGGGGCAAGTTCCATAATACCTAGAAAATTAAAAGTAATAAGCATCGCTTTATTGGTAGGTGTATCGAGTTATGGGTATATTAGTTTTACAAACCTAGATACAGTCTTTAACTTTACAGATTTTCTCCCTGAAGATGATCCAGTAGTAGCTACTCTGACAGTTTTGACTGATGAATTTGGTGGAGGTTTCGGCGAGACAACTTCAGTCTTACTTGAGGGTGAAAACTTAGCAACTCCAGAAATACATAATGCAATAATTGATGCCATTAACGGCTTAGCTGGCGCAGACAACATTGTAGTATTCGGTGAAAATGTTGCTAATGAGTCTGTTGTTGCTTCTCTTGGTGCATTGCTTGCTCCCCAAGATACAATTCCAGGCGCGCCACCACAAGCTCCCGATATGGAACTAATTTCAGGTTTAATGTCTTATGGTGTTGAACTTCTAAATGGTGAGGGTTTAGATGCAATGAAAGTATCAGCTAACGGAGATGTAGATTCACTATACAAATATCTATTATCCTCCGACCCTGCAACCTTTGGAGGCACACTGTATTTAGACGATAAAGAGGTTTTTACTGCACAGCAAATTAAAATTACAACTTCAGCAGGTTCAGAAGGCTCAAGACAGTTAACTGAAGATATATATAATGCGTTTCAGACAGTTATAGATCTCGGAGTAGATGTTGCGGCTACTAACGATAGTATTGTAACAAACAGTGTAAGTGATCTAATTTCAGCGTCACAATTTCAGTCTTTAATTTTTGCAATACTATCATCAATGCTCTTTTTGATAATTTATTATTGGATTGACTTAAGAAGGCCTTTCTTAGGTGTGGTTACCATTTTTCCTGTTATTGCAATAGTTATGGGTACATACTTAGGGATGAGTTTATTAGAAATACCTTTAAACCCAGTTACTGCAACTTTAACAGGTATAGCAATAGGTATTGGAGTGCCATTTGTTATTCACGTTACTAATAGATTTAGAGAGGCTTTAGATAAGGACTCAAATCCACTAAGCGCAATAACAACTACTCTTAAAACAACAGGAGGATCCTTATTCGGCTCAGCATTTACTACTATGGCTGGGTTTGGAATTCTGACAACCTCAACACTTAAACCATTTCAACAAATGGGACAAGTCGTGCTAGTTTCTATAGGTTTTGCCTTAGTAGCTTCAATTTTGATTCTGCCAACATTGCTTGTTTTATGGGCTAATTATCATAATAAAAAAACTGCTAAATCTTTATAAAATTAGTTATTACTATTAATTGAGTGAAAGTATTTGAATTACTAGATTTAATCAATGAGATTTGTCCACTTGAGGATGCCTTTGAAGATGACAAAGTAGGTTTACTGATAGGTTCAGGACAAAATACAATATCAGGAATAGTAGTAGTTCACGATTTAGACAATTCTGCTCTTCAGCACTGCAAAGAACATAATATAAATACTGTAATTTCTTACCATCCTGCGACATATAAAAAATTTGACGATTTAAATGAAGATTTAATGTTCTCAAAGTTATCTTTAGATTTTTACAAAGAGAATATAAATGTAATTTCTATACATACCGCCCAAGATGTTTGCAAGGATGGAAATGGAGATACTTTAAGTAAAATTTTTAATCTTACAAATGTTGGTATTTTTGGAAAAACAACAGCTGAAAAAGGCGTTGGGAGAATTGGTACTATTAACAAACATAATGCAAATTCTCTAAATGCATTAATAGAAGCTACATTATCTACAAAAATCATCAGAACCAATAGTTATTTTCAAAAACAAGAAGACATACAAACAATAGCTTTTGTACCCGGGTCTGGTACACAATTTCTTAATGAGGTATTAGGAAAAGTGGATGTATTTATAACTGGAGATGCGTCACACCATCATTTTTTGCTTTCTGATGAAAACAACATGGGTTTTGTTCAACTTAATCATATATCGACAGAAAAACCAGGAATGCAATCTTTTGTTAATAAATTAAACAAAATTTTAGATTTAGACATAAAATATTTGTATAACGAATATTATGAATGAACCATTTTTACTAAGTAATTTAATAGATCTTCAAGAAATTGATAATAAAATATATAGACTTGAAAATGATAAAAAAGGCAGTGAGAATGTTTTAAAACTCATGTCCCTAGAGTCTGAATTTAAGGAGGTTACAAAAAAGATTCAAACTCAAAAAAAAATTATGGAAAACTATTACAAAGAGGTTGAAGAAATTACCAGAACTAATAAATCAATTATACAAAAAATTTCAAGTATAAAAATGAAGTTAGATGAACAAACTTTAGATGCCAATGAACTTTTAAACTACTCAAAACAAAAAGAGTCGAGTGAATTGCAAATAGTTCAATTAGAAAAAAAACATAATATTCTTAATAGAAATAATGAGGATGAATTGAATGAAATGAAATTATTAGATGGTTTAATTCATGATGTTAAAAAAGATTTAATAAAAACTGCTAAATCTGTTGAAGGTGAGTGGAAAACTATTGATGAAAAACTTAGCTTATATGAATCTGAAAAGAAAGAATTTTTATCTAATTTTCCACAAAAAGTCCAAGAACTTTATGATGAACTGAAAGTAAGGGGAGTAGACGTTATAGCTGCCTATAGACTTGAGAATAACCAATGTGGTTGCTGTGGTGTTGATTTAACGACCAGTGAGCTAGATAAAATTCTTCAAAAAGAGTTTCAGCAGTGTCCATATTGCGACGGTGTTCTGGTTTGAGGCTCGACATATATTGCGATGGTGCCTCAAGGTCTAATCCAGGTGAAGCTTCTGTAGGGGTATCTATTATCGATCAGAATTTTGAAATAGCTACTATTTCAAGAGAAATTGGCATCGCTACTAATAATGTAGCTGAATATTGTGCTTTAATTGATGGGTTAAAATATTGTGTTGAAAACGATGTCCAGCATGTAAATTTTTATCTAGATTCCAAATTAGTTGTTGAGCAGATAAATGGTAATTTTAAAGTTAAGTCTCAACACCTTAAAGATTTTTACAACGAGGCAATACTATTAATTTCTAATATAGAAAACTTTTCAATAAGTCACGTGTACAGAGAAAATAATAAAAGAGCAGACGAACTAGCCAACCAAGCATTAGATAAATAATGTTTTTTTGGTTTATAGGTATAGGTGTACTAATTTTTAAATATGTTTTTAAGGATAATAAAGCTGATTTGAGATATTTAATTACTGGCCTTTTAGTATTAGATTTTCTTGATATTCTTTTATCAATCGAACCCATAGGCAAAGAACTTAAATTCATTACACATTCCCTTATTTTTTCAGTTTTTACGATGTTTTTAATAATGCTCTTTTCAAAGAGGGGATCTAAAGTACGAAAAAATTCCTTACTATTCTCAATAGGTTTGTACCTTCATTTATTTCTAGATTTTATGTGGCTGGATCAAGCTATATTTTTATACCCTCTTCCTTCTGAAACAATTGATATTTTTAAGAAAACATTGCTTATGGTTGTGGCGCAAGAATTAATAGGTGTTACTTATTTAATTTATAAATTAAAAAATCAATCAATAAGAGAATTTATTAAAAATGGTATTATTTAGATGTTTTTAAAAGCATATTTACACTTACTATCAGTAAAAATACTGCAAAAGAAGTATTTAGAAATTCTTGGGGTAAATTAAATGCTAAGTTACCACCGATAACTGAGCCCAAGATACCTGAGATTCCTACAATTGAGCCTCTTTTTGCGAATTCTCTATCATTCCTAAGTTTTGTATATGCCGCAGTAAGAGCAGTTGGAACGGTTGCTATTAAAGAAAAACCCTGTGCTGCTAAATTTTCTAAACCACCAAAAAATATCAAAAGAGGAATCCTAACTATTCCTCCGCCAATTCCAAGTAGACCTGAAAGTATTCCAGAGAATATTCCAATTAATAGATAAAGAATTATACTTTCTTCGTATTGTGATGAGTATTCTGAAGTAAAGATCATCCTATATGAGACACCTAAAAGTAGTATTGCGAATATTCGTTGCAGTGTCTTTGTATCTAAACTAAATGTCAACTTACTTCCTAGATACCCACCTAATATTCCACCAAGAATTAGATATAAAATATAACTAGAAAATGTCTGACCCTTAGAAATATAAGTAATACTGCTCGTTGTTGCGACAAACACTACTGCCATTGATGAAATACCAGTATTTATCTTGAAATCCTGATCTGTAAAATAAGTTAAGAGTGGTACAAACACAACACCTCCACCAATACCTAAAATCCCAGAAAGGAATCCACCAACTGATCCGATTATGAATAGAGGTAACAAGTTACTTCTTAAGCCTCGGTAGTAATTCTTTACCAAGTAACTTTATAGTTTCTTCCTGATCCACAGAAGATATTTGGATGGTAACTATTTCAGAACCAAAATCATCAACTAAAGGTGAATATATGTCAACTAACTCATCAACTGTTCCTGCACGAGAAAATTTTGACATTATTTCTTCTTTTGGCAGAGCATCCGCCTGTTCTCTTAGAGCTTGTGGGTCGATTTCTTGTAACCTGTTTGGTGCCCTAAGACCCCTCCAAGATTTTAAAGATTCCCACGCATCATCATCATTTTCAGCAAACATAGTCCATCTGTAGGTGTGAATCCTTAAATCTGATTTTCCAAGTTCATCAGTTTTAATTTTTGCTGGGTTGATTACTCGTTCATAGGCATCTTCAGGGTTTTTTACGCTAATCATAAGTCCATCCGCGTATTCAGCTGCAAGATGTGAAGATTTAGGTCCTCCTGCTGCAAGCCATATTGGAATTTCTTTCAATGGGGGAGAGTATAATTTTGCACCTTTTGTGTTGTAGTATTCACCTTCATAGTCTAATTTTTCACCATCTAACAATCTTCTTATAATTGTTAAAGCCTCTTTCATTCTTGCTGCTCTTTCATCATATTTTGGAAAGGTATAACCTAAAGGTCCTTCATTCATATTTTCGCCAGTTCCCACCCCAAGATGAAATATCGAATCTGTTAATCTATCTACAGTTGCAGATGCTTGAGCAACTACCCCAGGATGCATTCTCCACAGAGGTGTCGTAACACCTGTACCTAAATCTAATTCAGGAGTGTTGTTAGCTAATGCCCCTAGCGTAGACCATGTGAAGTTTGAAGCTGAAAAATCATCAACCCATGGATGAAAATGTTCCGATATGGTAACCATATCAAAACCAACTTCTCTTGCAAGTTTTGCATGGTCAATTAATACTTCTGGTTGCCATTGTTCTGATCCTAAAAAATATGAAAACTTTGTCATTACATAATTTTAACAAATTAATAATTTTAGGTGGGTGCCTCTAAAAGAGACACCCTGGTTTTTTGAG
>TARA_B110001452_G_scaffold78505_1_pt1 | contig 11276 bp, 11 predicted proteins | sample TARA_B110001452 | Tara Oceans TARA_B110001452 (sample SAMEA4396971) | marine metagenome | biome: Polar Biome; feature: [DCM] deep chlorophyll maximum layer (ENVO:01000326); material: water (ENVO:00002006), including particulate matter (ENVO:01000060) such as... | depth 25 m
GGACGCTATGCCTGCAATCTGCGACTAGAACAGTGCCTTGATTCCGTAAAATCCAAAGAAGCTGGATTGTTTTTATTTGAAGACGAACAGCAATTTAATCCCAATGCAGCCACGGAGAGCCTCTTCAAGGAGATGTCGACAGCCCTAGATGAGGGTAGCTGGGACGGCGATAGAGATTCTTGGGAAACGCGTATTCAAGATATTGAGTGGCGGGCACTCACCGTTGATCGTCGACAATGTACTGGCAGGCGCTGCCGTTTTGTTAATCAATGTCCATTCTTTAAAGCGCGTAGTGACCTTGAAGAAAGTGAATGTATTGTCGCCAATCATGATTTGGTGATGGCAGATTTAGCGTTGGGGGGCGGCGTTATATTGCCGCCGCCAGAAGACTGCATCTATATTTTTGACGAGGGGCATCGACTGGGTGATACCGCCATACGTCACTTTGGGGCCGAGTGTAAGATCAACAGTACCCTTAGTTGGCTCGAGCGATTACCTAAGCAGATCAAAGGTCAGGCGCCTCTTTTCAGTAAAGATAAGGCTCTGACAGAACAGCTCCCGCGTATTGAGCGAGAAGCCGGTAAGATAGCCGAATTGCTATCAAGCGCTTACCCATTATTACAGGAACATCTTGATCAGTCTGAACATTCTGAAGGACGCTATCGTTTCTCCCACGGAGATGTTGGCGCAACCATTCGTGATCTAGCCAAGCAAATCACTCAGCATGTCAGCGGTTGGCTGGGGCGTCTCGAGGTACTTGAAGAGACGCTTAGCGAAGCCCTAAGCGATAAACAATACTCAGTCTCCCTTCCTGATATCGAACTGTTTTACCAACAGGCGGGCAATTGGCTGTCTGGGGCAGAAAGGCTGGTAGCCCTCTGGGATAGGTTGCATAAAGAACTGCAACAGGGCGATATGCCTATGGCGTGCTGGTTGAAGCTGGATGATAATGCCGGTGGGAATATTGATATTTCTATTAACGCTAGCCCTATTCAAGCGGCTGAAATACTCAATGATCGTCTTTGGGGCAATTGTTACGCGGCCGTACTCACCTCCGCAACATTAAAGTCTCTAGGTAATTTTAATACTCTACAGCGGGAGACTGGGGTGCCCAGCTCAGCACATTTCCTTTCTGTTCAGGGAGCGTTTAATTACCGAGAGGCTGCGGTGCTGTGCGTGCCACTAGGGGCGGTTGAGGGTAATAGTATTGAAGAGCACAGCCGGTACATTATTGACAATCTCGAGTCCATGGTCGAAGACAGGGCTGGGACATTAGTGTTATTTTCATCTAAACGGCAAATGGAGCAGGTGTACGATGAACTCCCGAACTCGCTGGCTAAGATTATTTTGATTCAGGGTCAGTACTCCAATCGGGAGATGGTTCGTTTACACAAAGAGCGCATAGATCAGGGTAAAACTAGCATGCTACTCGGGTTGGCCAGCTTTGCTGAGGGTGTGGATCTGCCAGGCGATTACTGCAAACATGTGGTGATTGCGAAGCTACCTTTTGCCGTACCCGATGATCCATTGCACGAAGCGCTTTCTGAGTGGATCGAGGCGCATGGCGGTAATTCGTTCTTTGACATTTCGCTGCCTATTGCGTCGCTGCGTTTAATACAAGCCTGTGGTCGACTGCTCAGAACCGAGTCGGATACTGGCAGAGTCTCGATTTTGGATAAACGCCTAATTACCAAGCGATATGGCGCTCAGTTACTTGATGCACTGCCGCCTTTTAGGCGAGAGCTGGGTTAACTCGGGGGGCCTTATGGTTGATCAATATCGGCGGCTGACGGATTTACTTATAGCAGTGGAACAAGAGCTGAGAGTTATGCACCTGTGGGAATTGCAAAGCCCACCGCCAGAAGCCTTGGCCAGCGTCGCGCCCTTTGCAGTGGACCATCTATCGTTCAGCCAATGGCTTCAGTTTTTATTTTTGCCATGCATATACGAGATGATAGACACATCGGCTCCACTGCCTAGTAGCTGCAGCATCGCGCCCATGGCAGAGGAGTTTTTTAAAGTGGAACAACGGGATCCCGCGGTCATTATTTCAAAACTGGCCGCGATCGATCGGTTGATCACTGCGGGTTATTGACCCCAATGATTTCAAGGCACGCTAATACTATCTAGCTCTTTTTCGGCTTTTTTGTGTAGGTCTTTTTCTTGGTTACAGGACTTGAGCCGTCACTCGGCGGTTTGCCTGAGTAGGGCGGCTTTTGGGCCGCTTCCTTTCTCTCGCTAAAGCTCTTACCGTCAGCTATCGGCTTGCGCGCCGGCGAATCTTTGGCATAACTACCGCCGGCCTTCTTGTTGCCAAAGGACTTCTTTGGCGGCTGCTGGCTATCGGCAGTGCGCTTGTTGTCGACATTGCGCGTCAAGGTTTTCTTGTTGCCAAACTCTTTGCTGGGCTTTCTGTCGGCCGAGGACTTTCTATCAGATGAAGAGGCCTGTTTCTTAGCGTAGGCACCACCACCGGCATCACCGTTATAAACACTGATACGCATCGGCTTGGCGCAGACGCGTACTTTTTGTAGGTGCGTAAGCAGTTCTGAGGGCATACCTTCCGGTAAATCGACCGTACTGTAATCATCAAATAGTTTAATCGAGCCAATATACTGGCTGCTGATATCGGCTTCGTTAGCTATCGCACCCACAATATTGCTCGGCGAAATGCCATCGTTGTTGCCCACTTCCAAGCGATAAGTCACCATGCCAACCTCAGGCCCACTGTCGGGACGACCAGCAGATTCTCGTTTCGGGCGATCAGGACGCTCCCGGCTGCCTTCACTGCGTGAACCTCGATCATTGCGATCAGGACGTCCTCGGGTATCGCGACCCGTGTCTCGGTCGCGGGGACCGCGTTCTCCGCGCGCAGTGCGTGACATATCAGGCGTGGCAATAGTTTCTAAACGTGGGAAAAGAGGGCGCTCTTTTTGGTTTTCAAAGGCGAGGGCCGTTGCAACATCGGTAATATCTAGCTCATTGTCAGCAACTAGTTTCTCAATCAGCGAACGAAATTTATCCAGCTTAGGATTTTCCATCGTCTTAATTAACTGAGTGGTGAACTGCTGAATGCGTAGGCTGCTCACTTCGTCATTGCTGGGCATGGTCAGTGGAGTAATCGATTGGCGTGTTGATTTTTCAATCGACCGTAACAAACGAATCTCTTTGGGTGTAATAAACAAAATTGCCTTGCCGTCGCGCCCAGCTCGACCGGTGCGGCCAATACGGTGAACGTAGGATTCGTTGTCATAGGGGATATCAAAATTGATGACATGACTAATACGCTCAACATCCAGGCCGCGAGCGGCAACGTCAGTGGCCACCACAATATCAACCTGACCTTTCTTTAAGCGATTAATTGTCCGTTCACGCAGTACCTGGCTGAGATCACCATTTAGTGGCGAAGAACGAAAGCCCCGAGCTTCCAGTCGTTCAGCAATATCGACCGTGGAAGACTTGGTGCGAACAAAAATTATCATGCCATCAAAGGTTTCAACTTCAAGAAAGCGAGTTAGGGCATCCATCTTTTGATGACTCTTTACCGTGACATACTGCTGTTCAATGCGCTCCACAGTTTTGGTCTTGGCTTCGATACTGACGGTTTCGGCATCCCCTAGGTACTTGGTTGTTACGCGGCGGATTGCAGGCGGCATAGTGGCCGAGAACAGGGCGCGCTGACAGGTATCTGGCGTTTGCGCGAGAATGGTTTCAACATCGTCAATAAAGCCCATGCGCAGCATTTCGTCGGCTTCATCGAGCACTAGTCCGCGAACCTGACTGAGATCGAGGCTGCGGCGACGCAAATGGTCAAGCATGCGACCCGGGGTGCCAACGACAACCTGCGCACCGCGCTTCAAACCACGAAGCTGGCCAGCGATGTCTGCACCGCCGTAAATAGGCAGGACATGGAACCCTTTGATATGTTTTGCATAGCTCTGAAACGCTTCAGCAACCTGAATAGCAAGTTCACGAGTGGGTGTTAGCACCAGAATTTGAGGTGTCTTTTGTTTCTCATCTAGCATGCTTAAGAGCGGCAGCGCAAAGGCTGCAGTCTTGCCTGTACCGGTCTGTGCGGTGCCAAGCAGATTTTTGCCCGCTAACAGAATAGGAATACTCTGAGCCTGAACTGGAGAGGGTTGCTCATAACCGGCTTGTTGGACGGCCTTGAGAACGGGGGCAGAGAGACCCAATGATTCGAAGTCAACGGATGACATTAATTTACCTGCGGCTTGGGGCCTTACAGGCCCGAAAAAATGAGGGCGGAGTATACGCCTAAGTGATTAATTTTTATACAAGATTTAATGCCTTTTTCACATAGTTTTGCAACGGCTGAGATAGGTTAATTGCCCATGGGCCCCCTGTAACCTCTGGGCCCGTCGCGATGGGAGGCTGCCCAGATTATGTGCTAAGGTCATTACATGAAACTAAAATGGCCTTTTTGGCGAGACGAATCTTTCATGCAGGCCTCCGACAGCCTAGGGTTCGCTGCAATGCACCCTTCCATTTTAAGGGGAGTGATACGGGCGTTAAGGGCCATCCTGGGGGTCATGCTGGTAATGTTGCTCCTTAATCCAGTGATCAGCCGAGCCTCTCAATCGACTGAAAACCTGCAATGGAGTTTGGATCGAGCCTCAACTTGGGCGAGTCAAAAGCCCTGGGGCCTAGGGTTTAATTATGTGCCGCGCTATGCCATCAATCAGTTAGAAATGTGGCAGCGGGCCACGTTCGACGCAGAGATTATTGATCAAGAACTCGGATGGGCTGCCGAGATTGGTTTTAATAGCGTGCGGGTATTTTTACACCATCTACTGTGGCAGCAGGATGCAGAGGGCTTCTCGCAACGAATTGATGAATTTCTAGCCATTGCCGACAGTCATAGTATCGATGTGATGTTCGTGCTGTTCGACGATGTTTGGAACCCAATCCCACAGTTGGGTCGGCAGCCGGAGCCGAGAGCAGGCGTCCACAACTCTGGCTGGGTGCAGTCGCCAGGATCCGCAATTCTTGGGGACCTCAAGCGACATGATGAACTCGAACCCTATGTTAGAGGAATTCTATCAGCCTACAGAGACGACGAGCGCGTTGCCGTTTGGGATCTGTATAACGAGCCGGGTAATCGCAATGGGATCTCTTACGGCTTCAGCGAGTTGAAGGATAAACAGGGCTATTCCTTAAGTTTGTTAAAAAAAGTTTTCGCCTGGGCGCGGAGTGAGCATCCGAATCAGCCGCTAACCGCAGGTGTTTGGCGATTGAATGAAGGCCGCTGGCGTGGGCAGCAAAGAAATGATCCGGGTGCCGCGCTGTTTGACTTTATGCTGCAACATTCGGACATCCTTTCGTTTCACTCCTACGAAAATGCTGCGAATACAGCTAAAGCAATTATGGCGCTAGATGCAAAGGGTCGACCCATGCTCTGTACCGAATATATGGCCCGAGGATATGACAGTACATTTGAGGCGCTCTTGCCGTTGTTCGCTGAAAAGAACATCGGTGCTATGCACTGGGGTTTCGTGTCGGGTAAAAGTCAGACCATCTACCCCTGGCGGTCATGGGTATCGATTATACGCGTCTGGGACAGGCTATTTGCCGACCGGCCAAACCCTTGGCACCATGATCTTTTACATGCTGATGGCAGGCCCTATCGCCCTCAAGAAGTACAGTTTATACGCACGCTGATCGATCTTAAATTGGGTCAACACAGATCAGGAATACGAACAAATCAAAAATTGGGTACTGAGGTGTTAAAGGATGCGGTGCCGCGATAGGGGTAAATTAGCTATCAAGTGAGCCTGAAACCACTAAGCGTAGCGTGCAGGAGCCTATAGTAATTAGCTACTTTGTCGCCGCAGCCGGCGGTATGTTCGACTACCTATAGGCTACTAATTAAGGTTAAATGCACACTTGAAATTAACTCTCCCGCTTTTATTAGGACTTATTAATGAGTGAACTTTATTTGGTGCGCCATGCGCAGGCCTCTTTCGGTGCCGAAAACTACGATCAGTTATCAGAGCTTGGCCATCGCCAATCGCGTTGGTTGGGCGAGTATCTTGGAGGGCGGGGCGTTAGCTTCGATACACTGGTTGTTGGTGATATGGTGCGCCATCATGAAACCTTGGACGGTATCTGCGCAGGCATGGATATTGACGGCAACGATCGCTTAGTTTTGCCAGGACTCAACGAATATAACTTTACTGACATGATTGAGGCTTATGGAAAAAGTCATGGCGATGACCCGATATATCAGCTAATCATCCAGAACCCAGACGACAAGCGTAATTATTTTCGGTTGCTGCGCAAGGTGCTGACTATTTGGACTCGCGGTGAGATACCTGACGTACCCGAAACCTGGATTAATTTTAGAGCCCGAGTATCTGACGCACAGCAGAAGCTGCAAGCCATGGCTGATGAAGGCGCCAGTATTTTAGCAATCGCCTCTGGGGGCTCGGTAAGCACACTTATTGGATTAGTACTTGGCATTCCTGACGAAAACGTGTTTGATTTAAACCTGCAATATAAAAATACCGCTATAAGTCACTTCTTTTTTAATAGTAAAAAAATGAATCTGACGGGTTTCAATGCCATTCCCCATTTAGACAGTAATGAGAGGGAGGAGTATGTCACCTACGGCTAACATTCTGCTGCATGCTCACCCGTATTTTCGCCATGTGTTACGCATGAGCAATGGTCTTATCAGTAAACATGATGTCCTTTAATTCATGATCAAACACGGGGTCATTGCGACGAATCCATTCGAGCACCATTGCAGCATGCTCTTTCTCTTCGTCGCGGTTGTGGGCCAGTATAGCTTTTAGCTCAGCGTTTTTGCAGGCATCGACGCGCTGATTGTACCAGTCGACTGCCTCTAGCTCCTCCATTAAAGAGCTAATCGCTCTGTGCATATCCCTTGTCGCGTCGCTGAGTTCGCTAATAGGTTCGTGATAACCTTCGTTTGACATAATCTGGGTCTCCTTGGCGGACTATAATGAGTAGATGTAAACAGAAACTTGTTAAAGATAGTCGAAAAAAGGCGCTGATGCTGTGCTTATTTTTGAGGTATTATTCAGGGGAATGTTGGACATTCTGGGTAGGTGCTGTGCGGTATCCAAGGTAGACTATAGGACAGATTTTTATTTTTGCCCAGATATATAATCTTTGAAGGAAGAGTGAATGAACACAGAATTTGATATGAGTGGTAAAGTTGCCTTAGTAACCGGCGCTTCTAGTGGTTTTGGCGTGCATTTCGCAAAGATTTTGGCTGAGCGTGGTGCCAAAGTCGTTGTCGCTGCCCGCCGTATTGACCGACTTGAGGCTTTAGTGACTGAAATTCAGGCCGGTGGTGGAGAGGCTCTTGCCGTGGCAATGGATGTGACCAATGCGGACTCCATTGTTGCAGGCTTTAACCAGGCCGAGGCGGCTTTTGGTACTATAACGGTGGTGTCAAACAATGCCGGTATTGCCGATACTAAATCGGCTTTAAAGACCGACGAGGCGAGTTGGGATAGGGTGATGGATACCAACTTAAAAGGCGCCTGGGTTGTGGCGAATGAGGCTGCACGACGTATGATTGCGGCTGGTGTTGGTGGCAGTATTGTCAATACCGCGTCAATTATGGGGTTGCGTAACGCGTTTGCGCAGGCCAGTTATTGCACGTCAAAGGCCGGGGTTATTCATATGACCAAGGGTCTGGCATTGGAATGGGCGCGCAAGGCTATTCGAGTCAATGCCCTATGCCCTGGCTATTTTTTCACCGAGATCAACTCAGACTATTTTTCTGAGACTGAGGGTCAGGCGCATATGAAAGCGTCCACGGCTCAGCGAATGGGTGAAATGGATGAGATAACCGCACCATTTTTACTGCTCGCCAGCGATGCGGGCGCCTATGTTAATGGCGTCGCTTTACCCGTAGACGGCGCCCACAGTGTCGGAAATATGTAAGGTCATGAATAGGAAATATGAATGAGTCTTGAAGATAACCGCCGGCAATATGACTACGGAAAATTAACTCGTGGCTCGCTGTCGGCTAGTCCGTTCGAACAATTCAGTGTATGGATGCAGCAGGCCATTAACGCGAATGTGCAGGATCCGACAGCGATGTCTGTTGCGACAGTTTCCGCAGAGGGCAAACCTTGGCAGCGTATGGTGTTACTTAAAGATTTTGACGAGGGCGGATTTGTTTTTTATACCAATCTGGGCAGTCGTAAGGCGCAGGATATTGAGGGTAATGCGCAGGTCAGTTTACATTTTCCCTGGTTGTTGCTAGATCGTCAGGTGATAGTGGGTGGTCGTGCTGAACGACTGCCCGCAGCGCAGGTGGAAAAATATTTTCTCAGTCGACCTAAAGACAGCCAATTGGCCGCCTGGGCATCGAAACAAAGTAGCCCTATTAGCTCTCGGCAAACTCTAGAAACACAGTTTAGCCAGGTTAAGGCGCAGTTTGCTGAGGGCGACATTCCACTGCCTGAGTTTTGGGGTGGTTTTCGTGTAGTCCCTGAGGAGATTGAATTTTGGCAGGGTGGCGAGAATCGCTTACATGACCGATTTTGCTTCAGACGTCACAACTCTGAGTGGGATATTGCTCGACTCTCACCTTAGGCAGCCTGATTCAAAACCTACCGGTGAGTATGCAGGTTTGCAACTGCAGATTTGAGTTTAACTGGCCAACTGTGCGAGAGATGAAATTAAAATGGCCACAAATGGAAGTGAACCGTCCACCTTTTTCTTCGGCCTTAGAGTAGCCATAAATAATGCGTAAGCTATTTCAAACAATGGAAACCTATTGGCTTGCACTGAGCCTTGCACTGCTGGCCATAATAACGACATTGTCGCTATGGCCACTTGATAATCTTCTTTTAGTGCCTGGCAGTGACAAACTCCATCATTTTATTGCCTATTCGGCGTTAGTTTTTCCAGTAGCATTGAGCCAGCCCCAACGATGGATTTTAGTGGTTATATTCTTTATCCTCTGTAGTGGGTTGATTGAATTAATCCAACCTTTTGTCAATCGTCATGGAGAATGGTTCGATATGTTGGCGAATACTTCAGGTGTACTCTTTGGGGTCCTGCTAGCCACAGTAGTCAAAGCTCTTAATCGGTCCGAGGGCTAATTGGAGGGGATAATTTAAGAGTTCGATAGTTTGGTGGCAGATAGACTCGATTAAAACCAAAGGACATTGTTAATGACTGCAGAGAAAGTAATTTTGATTGTCGGTGTGTTGACGGCCTCTTTATGGCTGATTCCGGCGGCGGTTCTCACCTTAAAGGTCAGGCATATGGATGACCTAGAGCCGGCCCTAAAAAAACAGCTAATTATTCCTATGTGGACCATTCCCTTGATAGGCAACCTTGTGTGCTATTTTATGTTTGCCAACACGGGCAAGCTCACACCTATGTCAGCCAAGGAGCGTCTTGGTATTTGGCTCGGTGGCTTTATGCCCTAGCCAAGGCTGAGGCAGCTCGGCCGATAACGTTTTCCATGAAAATGGTGCCATGTTTGGTCTAGCGACCACCTCACAACCTCTCTCCGAAATTTCGTCTATGCTTAAGCTCTGCGTCAGATAAGTCCAGAGAGTAATGCTGACTGCGCGATACAGCAACTGTGATTAAGGGTATCAATGAAGGCAGAACCAGTAACCGCTTACGTTTTCAGTGGATAAAATAATCCATAGGTCCGATTGTAATTACTTAATCTTAATTGAGAAATAACAGGCTATTATGACTATACCGATTCCCCATCGTCCAAGCGGCTTTCTTTTGGGTGACCCTGCCGCACTGATTATTATTGACATTTTTATTGATATTCAATGTCCATATTCGCGTTTAATCTGGACAACAGTCTTAGATGTTTTGAATCACTACCAAGGTAAGTCCCTGAGTATTAATGTTCATTTGATTACGGTGAGTAGTCACCGCCAAGCTTGGGATATTAACTTGGGATTATTTGCGTTGGCTGAGGGCGATGCTGTAACGTTTTCTGATTTTGTCACCTATATCTATGCGCGTCAGGAACAGTTTTATAATGCGCCGTTTATGCATAAAACCCATGAGGACTTGAGGCATTTAATTTTACGGTTTGCCCAACAGCATGCAGAAGTTGATCCGATTAAATTTCTTAACAGAATGAATGATGATGACATTTATGGTCAAGCCCGAACGCCAATTCGCTATGCTGCGATAAGATCGGTTTGGGCCACACCTACGGTGTTTATAAACAATGCGACTGATGTGCCTATTGATCATAATTCCCGATTAGCCGACTGGAATTCGGTGATCGATCCATTATTAGCGGGCTAAGCGATCAGCATAAATTTGAACGGCACTATTCAGGCCTGAATGATGCCGAAATATCTATCTCGATAATCACTCTCGTGGTTAATTTGGTCTAGGTTATAGGGTTAATAGATAGCTGTTTAATAAGACATTATATGTTTAACATAATGTGTTTAGCGCCATAGTCGAGGGTACAATATTCGCAAATGGGTAAGCCTTCTTAAATCATAAACTCGAGACAGGGAGGGCAAATCATATGAATATTAATCAAAGGCTTTGGTTGTCAGTCGCGCTAGTCAGTTTTACTGCGCGGGTAGTGAGTTGCGCTGGGATTGCGACGAAGATTGTTCAGATCAGGCAAATACACTATTTGACGAACTTTTTATGGAGAGCTTGAGAAGGAGCCCCGAAAGTATGACATATATGGGTATGCGCGAGCGATATGGCGATTGGGACGATTACTTTCAGGGCGCGGCCGACGAGTCAATTGCCTTGGATAAGAAGCCACTGGCCCACCTGGATGCTATAGATACTGACATTCTGGATCAGGGCGCATCTTTGAGTCTCACTCTTTATCGCCAGCGGCTGCAAAATAGTATTGATAATTTGCAGTGGAGGTATCACCGATACCCGGTGAATCAAATGCGGGGGGTGCGTTCAGGTGTTCCAAGTTCTTTGATTAACCAGCATTTGATCGCCAATCTTGAAGAAGTTCAAGCCTATATTGCGCGAATTAAAGGTGTTCCTATATTAATAGCGGATGTGATTAAGGATCTTAAGGTTCGTCAAGAAAATGGTGTTGTAGCGCCCCAACTGTGCCTTTACTCATAGGGTGCGAGACAGCCAAAACATTATCGCGGGCATTGACGATGACTCTGGGGTTGAGAACCCCTTAGTCGCTGACTTTAATAGTAAGATTGTCGGATTAGATATCGACGATGCCGTCAAGGAACAGTTGCGTGGGCAGTTAGTTAAGGCGCTGTCGGAACAGCTACTGCCAGCGCACC
>TARA_B110001452_G_scaffold215946_1_pt1 | contig 11250 bp, 10 predicted proteins | sample TARA_B110001452 | Tara Oceans TARA_B110001452 (sample SAMEA4396971) | marine metagenome | biome: Polar Biome; feature: [DCM] deep chlorophyll maximum layer (ENVO:01000326); material: water (ENVO:00002006), including particulate matter (ENVO:01000060) such as... | depth 25 m
GCCTTGAGCTGGCCGTCGCGCGTGGCGTGGCTGACGCGGTAAGGGCGGGTCCGGCCGTGGTACGGGACGTAGGCGTTGTGCTGGCGTTCGTCTTCGGGGAACAGGTTGGGCGGACAAGTGTCCTCGGGGATGGCCGCGGGACCCGAGGCGGATGTGAAGTAGTTGGTGATGTTGTTCGTGGTGTTGTTAGTGGTGTTGTTCACCACCTGGGGCGCGTCGGCCCGGCGCCGCTTGGCGCACGGGCTATCTTTGTCGTGCAGCATTTCTTTGGGCGTAAAATGTCAACCCTTCTACTTTTTCACACACAATGGTCAACCACACCACGGCGCCGATGCTTCAAATCTCTCCGTGAGCGTACTTCGACCAGAACCCAGCCCCGTAGGCGGCAAGCACTTCCTCTCCCGTCTTGATGTTTCGCGACGCCATGACCGCCAACGCACACCCCGCGAGCGAAATAAAATGGCAATTCTGGGCCCGCAGGGAGTCCTCGATGTACTTCAAAACGTCGTTCACGTCAAAGTCCTTCTTCATAATGCAAGCCCCGTCGTTGATGAGGTGACCGCAGGCGTCGTTCGTGTAGATGTCTGGGTCGCCAGCGATGGAAATGCGTGTGGGCTCGACTTCTGCTGAGTAACCAGCAAGCATAGACGCCGTCGTGCGCAGCATGTTCTCTCCGTTGGTCATAGCCCAGAGCGTGCCAACGCCCTCGACGCAAAGCAAGAAGGCGTGACATGGGTACATCGTAATGATTTCGCCCTTTTTTATTGGTCGCTTGGCGAACACGCCGTTGCCGTGCAGAGGGGACGACTTCACGGTGACCGAGTTGATGCCGGCGGGGACGATGTTCTTCACCAAGCACGCGAGCATGCACATCTCGTCGGTGGTTGTGTACTTGCTCGCTTGCTGGAGGCCTTGTATTTGAATAAAGGGCTGAAGCACACCCAACGGGTCGGCCGCCGCGCGCTTGAGAATGTCGATGTTCTCCGCGGCGCGGTTCATGCAGCTGTCCGCAAGATCGACGAAGAACTTGCCCACTGCCATGATGTCGCAACTGCTCTCTAGATTGATGCGACCCTTGGTGTAGCTGCACTCTTCCAGCTTCCGCCACATCATGTACGGAAGGACTGGCTGTGGGACCGGATTGGGTCCCGGGCTGGCGCATCGCAGTTCGTGTGTGATGCGCAGCGCGTCTCTAACGTCGGGAGCCAGACCGTCTCCAGCCACACTCTGGTTGAACATGTTGACGGCTTCCTTGTGCAGCTTCTTGGCGAGATCGTAGCCCTTCAGTCCTGAAACTGCCTCGGCTACCTCGTCCTTGAGGGTGAGTTCGGCATCCAGGTTGTCGGCAAGAAGGTCCGCAATGTCCTTCTCGCCTTCGGGGGCGGCTTTCGTGGCACCGGTTGATGCTTTGTTCTTGTGTTTGTTCCGGCGCCGCGGCGGCATCCTCAGGAGCGGGTTGCCTGGCTCGTTGCTCTCAACAGGCACGGGCCGGCGGCAACGACCGGGCCTTGCCACTTTCCTTAGATGGAATCCCCGGCTTGCGATTCCTTTTGTGGGCGGCAAGGCCGTGGCGCCGGAGCTACACGTGGCTTTTACGCGATCCGGCGCCACGTGACACGTGCCCATGTAACTGTCTACAAGCCGTGAACACCTACAGACCAACGAAACAACACAAGCCAACCACTGTGTAAGTCCCAGCCCCCTCCCTTGCCGCTCTGCCCATTCAACCCCCTCCTGGGGTTCTGTTCCGTGGCGCCGGCATCCACTGTTGCAGCCAGCTCACTCGTGCGTGTCCGTGGCGCCCGTTCAGAAACATGTGCATGCTCTTCAACTACGTGGCCGTGCGCGCACAAGTGCTTGCCGGGTCCATCAAGAGTGCCGCGTCTGCGGCCATGGCCAAGCTCTCCTCCTCTCAGCACGACGACGGTAGCTGCGACAATCTTCAGATCGGCGTCATCTGCACAAAGAACGGCGTGGACGTGATCAGCCGCCTACCGGTTGAGAGCAAGACCGCCAAGATCGCGATGTACAACGTCCCGTCCGAGTGCCTGGGCGATAACGACAAGTACTTTGTCAAATGCGACAAGATCTCATGCGTCGCACACTACCTAAAGGCGTGGATGACTCCCGGTGACCACGTCGACATCCCCGTCGAGGTCGAGATCCCCGTCTACCGCAGCATGGGCGGTGGCGGCGACAGCTCCGACCCGAAGGCTTACACGCGCCCGACATTCACGTTCCCAGAGGGCAAGTGCATCACCGATGCTAACGGCACCAAGTTTCTCTTCAAGTCGGGCACGTTCGCCAAGACCGATGGTCAGATTGCCGCGGGCATTGATGATGGCACCTTCCGTGACAAGAGCGACTACCTGCTGAGCATGAAGGATGCGGCATGGAAGGAGTTTAAGCGCCAGCTCAAGAACAATAACATCACGATGAGCATGCTGTTCGAGTGCACCGGCGAGTTCGAGGAGGACGGCACCGAGATTGTAGAGCCCGAGGCGGCCGTCGTCTTCATGGACCTTCTCTATCCCAACCTTCTGTCGGGACACGACATCCTCGTCTGCTTGCCTCCGGTCAAGGATGGCGAGCTCGTGATGGAGGCCGCATTCAACGTGCGTCTGTCGTACCCGCACTTTCCTGGTAAGATTGCGATCATGGGCGCTCAGCACAACGACATGGCCACCGAGGGGTCCGAGCAGGAGGTCGAGGAGAACTTTTACATCTACTCGAACATGGACCTCAGCTGCGGCATCCCCAATGTGGAGACCATGACCAACATTCCGATCATGCTGCACAAGGCCGACTCGTTCTTGCCCCACGTGGACACCGTGGCCGGCAGCTTTTCGAGTGACATTGTAAAGGCCAAATACAATGCCATTGTTGCCACGGGCGAGCGGCCGGACATGGAGGCCTGGCAGGGCGGGTGCAAGGTGTTCCAGGGCCAGTGCCGCGAGAAGCTGTTTGAGCAGCTCAAGTCCGACGGCGAGTCCTACGGTCTCGACGCCTTCAACAAGGATGCGATGTACGCAACCAACCTCATCGGCATGAAGATCCCCAAGATTACGACGTTCATCACTGCAAACCACGGCCCTGAGCACGCGTCCGCTCAGAACGTGGTGGCTCGCATGAAGCGCAAGCAGGCCGATGCGTCGTCGTCTCCTGCTAAGCGTGCCCCGGCCGCGCCTGTCGAGGTCTCCGACGTTGACATGACCCCGGCTTCGCAAGATGGCGCCACCCAGTTGCAGCCGTCTGAGGCCGCGGAGGCCGCGCTTCAGAAGGCGTTCGCCAAGCTTCTGATGAAGCCCAACCCCGGCACCGAGGCCATGGTGACGTACCTTGCAAAGGGCATGAACGATAGCTACATCAAGAACGACAGCCTCACGCTCAACGCTGTGGAGTTCCAGATCATGACCGACGAACACAAGATGCAGATCGCTCTGATGATCGAGAGCATGGCAAATTAGCCAGAATACCCGCGCTATGCAACGCGCGCTCCGGCCGTGCGCAATGACGTGTGGGAATGGAGGGTAGGCCAGTCGTGTGCCTGTCTTACTACCGCGTGTGTTTGGCGGTGGGGAGAGCTGGGACGGTGGCATGCGCACACAGCGGCATGCCCGTAGTGAAGCACCCCAGCTTTGTGGGCGAGGAGTCTGGCAGGGTTGCGGATGGGGTGGGATGGGTCGTGGATCCCGACTACGGTCTGGGAAACATCTCAGTGTGCTGGGACGACAGTGGGGACATGACTCAGTGGACGCGCGCAGCACACCACGGAACCGATGTAGTTGTGCCCTCGCGCCCCGCTAAGTTGTCCTTATAAGAGGTTTGGTCAATTATAATACAAACATCATCTGATGGAGTCTCCTTCGTTGACGCACCGCCGCTCTGCGTCCCCCGTGTCGCCGAGTTTGCAAGCGAGGGATGGGTCCATCAGCCCGTCGCTGCTTCCTGAGGCTCTGCGACAGTCTCCGGAGCAGCAACCGCAGTCGTCACCGGAAGCGATGCAGGTTTCGATGCCGGAAATTCAGCTTCCTCCCAGCTCGCACCGGTCGTCGTCTGCGCCAGTGCCGGTCGGCCCGCCGCCGTCGCCCTCTGAGGGGTCGGCTCGGCTTCTGTCCAGCGAGTCTACGATCAACGCCGACGAGGAGTACAGCCGCGACGAGGAGTTGCTCAACCAGTTTATCAAACTCCACCCAATGTTGAGCATGTACGCTCCACGCCCCTCGAACTCACACACCCTAGAACCCCCCTTCGCGTGCACTGGAATACATCGTGGCAAGCTGCTCGTCGGATGGAAAAACTCCGTTCCATGCTTGTGGGAAGTGTATGATCTGACATTCCTTTGTGCCCCACATTTTCGCAGGGAAGCCACCACGTCGCGCACACTGCAGCTTGTTTCTGGAATGCTGGAGAAGGCCCACGTCCGCATCCCCGAGTTGGAGGAGGTCGGCAAGGCACACGACGACATGTTTCTGTCGGAGGCCAAGTCCGAGATCGGCGAGCGTCCGTGCGTATGCGGCCAGCGATGCCTGGCGAACCACATGGCGAAGGTGAGATACGGGCCGGATACAAACAAGGGCTTTGTTTGCAAGGAGTTTTTGCTGCCTAGCCAGCTCCGGGATTTTCTCGACGGCAAGGGGCTTCCGCCTGTCCAGCAAAAGTGTCTTCTGTGCTCGAGATACTGGATGGTACGTGCCCTCCCTTCGACTCCATCTGCGGGTGCTTGTCCACTGAATCGCGAGGCTTACCATTGACGTTTGTGTTGCTGTGCGCAGAATTATTTGTACATCTTGGCGAGGACGGATAGCAACTTCAAGCTCCCGTCATCCATGTCTGTGCAGACGTTCCAGAACAAAGTTGGTGGACTACCCGACCACGCGGAAGTCTGCTCCGCCGCGAGTAGCATGCCGACTCACACCAGCCTCGTCGCGTGTCGAGACGGCTACCACCCCCACGCAATGCTCTTTGTCGACGAGGACTTTGCACAGCGAGCGCCGCAAAGGGAGTCGTTACTGTCTGCATTATCCTTCAAGCCCATGGTACGCTTCTGTTCCACCCACTACCGTTACGTGTCGGACGAGGACGCAAAGACGCGCATAGTGCAGGTTGGTATAGGCGTAGACGAACACCTGGACGGTCTGGGTTTTCGGCAGCCGCTCTTGTGGGAGGCAACCTCGGGAGCGGCGACACTAATGCCACAGTGAACAACGGGCTTCGGCCGTTGAGCATCGATTTCGAAGATGCTGGGACTATCGAATCCCTGCTACGCACTTGTAGCGTGATGGCCGACGAGTTTGATGTGCCGGACATGCCATCGTGGATACTGGAAGGCAGGATTGAGCTTGCGATTGGGAGTGATCTTCATGCCGGTTGCAAAGGAAGTGTGGAAATGCTTGAAGAAGCGCGTGAAGTCGTTCCACACCTCGCCGCGTTGGAGCGTACATTGCTCAGACGCATTGAGGGGAACGACACGGGACAATCACAAGCGGCGCAGTCCTCGCACAGCTCCCTATGCGTGCACACCGTGTGCCTGGCTCGCCTTCTTCTAGGTGCCTGCTGCGAGGCGTTCGTTGCTCTCAAAAGCAGCGAGATTGCCAAACCTGGTACGCGCCCACAGGCAGTAGGCATGTGTCAAAAGATGGCTCGGCTGTACAAGGACTCTTGTCACGCCGCGGTGTGGACGTCTGCTCATGCCCATTACATTCACGACTTGCTGACCTACGGCATCACGGTAAACGGACCGTCTATCTACAGCTCGGCAAACGAGTTGGCGGAGCTGGACCTCTCTGAGCTCTACTCTCATCGTTTCAGCAGCCGCCAGTCAGACTCCAGCGCTTCCAACAGCCTACTGTCCCTGATGACCCGATGCACCAACCCTGGGTCTCGTGGATGGGACGGCATACTCTCTGGCATGCTGGAGGAGAACACCGGAACAACGCGTATCTGCTGTAACGCTCTGATGATCTCGCTGACCGGCATGAACTCCTGCATCCACCCCGCTTTGAGGATGCACTGGAAAGACAGGCTTGCACTGTCGCTTCACCTCGGGTGCAGGGGTATGTTCAACCAGATGTTGCCCCTGTGCAATCACCCAACCGCGTTCAAGGAGTGTGTTCGTAGAATGGTGTCAAACACGACATCGTCCGCGTACGCAAGCAACTCTGCGCTCGCTCACCTCGAACATCCGGTTGCGTTTCTGTCTTCCGCTCCTTTCAAGCTACCCACTGATGGCCTGGAGTGCTCTTCTAGCGCGTTTGTCAACGCCGGACGCAAGGTCTACGAGTCCAGGGGTTCTACCGGCATACAGGATGCCATCAAACACGCGTTTGCAAGAATGAATCCAACTTCGTCCGACGAGGCGCAGATCGGCGTACTTCAATGGAACCCCGGATACTTAGGTGCGCGCGCCGACGGATGCGCTGGCATTCTTTTACTTTTCCACCAATTCTTTTCTGACCACTACTTAACTGTGTTTTGGCAGGTAAGGGCACCGCTTCCATACACCACAAGGTTCCCGCAACTTCGGTGGCTGCGTCGGTGTGGTCCATGGCGTTCAGATGCAACTTCATCCCCTTCTGGACCCACAGCGCGTCGCACAACCTGAGGGCGGCGAGACTGGACCCCCACCAGTACAAAGCCATTCACGAAATGAACGCAGCAACCAAGCTCACTATGCTGCTCTCCGACTCGGAGCGCATGGAAATACAGAGGCTTGCGCTTAACCGGTCGTCTTCGGGCTTGATGACCCTTGAAGAGGTGTCAAAGTTGCTTGGCATCAGCAACGTGAGAGGGTCGTCGTGCAACGGGGGTTCAAAGGGTGCCATAGATTCGATACGAACACTGAGCGACGCCGGAAGTAAGGGAGCCGCCAAGATACTGCACTTCTGTCGCGTTGCCCACATTTCAGAGGACATTCTTGTGTACGACCTTGGAAGCAAAACGAAAAGCATGCAGGCAAGGGCGTTGTACAAGCGCGTGCTGGCTGACGAATGCTTTGAAACAACGCCATCCAGCATAGAAGAGATGATGGAGATGGTGTCGAAGCATTCTAGCCATCTGTGTGCGTGCATCGAGTGCAAACGCGTTTCAAACGCAGTCGCCAACGACGGTGGGTCACAGTGGAACGTCAGCTTCAACGAGGTCGGTACCAGTGGATCGATGCTGTCTATGGATTGCAATACCAAGGAAACCAAACTCAGGTGTGCCAAGAGGGCGTCTGCGTCTCTCAAGACAGCCGTGGCGTTCGAGGAGCAGATGTCCATCCGTGCGATTGAATCCATGGAGTGCAACGAACACTCCATCGTGTCAATGATATCCGACAGCACAACCGGGTCTGGCTCTGGGACGTCGGCGAGAGTCAGGAGAGATTCAAAGAGTGCTCTGGAACAGCGATGCAGCTCTGTGGCCTGTGGCCACGAGTGCATGCTCACCATACCCCTCCTCGGACGCGCGGTTCGATTGTGGAACGACTGGTACGCTCTTTGCTCTTTCTGTGGGTGTTGTGTGAGGTTCTCTCCTTCCAACAAGTACCACTCGCAAATTTGCTGCTTGCGATGCGACTTTAAGATGCTCAATCGCAGCTTGAAGCCCGACAGCAATGCACCCGACCCAGTGCCTTCTGTGGTGGCCAGTTGCCGCTACTGCGGGAACCATGACCCGATGCGATCCGGAGCTCGGTGGAGGTTGGTGAAGGCACCGCTCGACAAGTCTGGGAGAAACGCAACTCTGCCACCGCCCTTGCGGACGGTGCATTTTTGCCCCAAACACTTTCGCTCGTGGATTCCGAGTTGCATAAAAACTATGGAGACGCGGGTGATACTTTCGCACATTGTCTACGGAGCAAAGCCCTGCTTCGATCCTACGGCCCTGTCGGCCCAGCCGGACGAGGGTGACGTGCCCTCTACAAAGAAGCGCAAGCGACGCAAGCTACGCTCAAAGGGGTAAACACCGTCCTCACTCGAGCTTGGCTCCCACAAGCCTCGCTACAACATGCTGCATGGACGCTGTCGCCTTCTTGTCCAGTCCAAGGCGCCAGGGATTGTACGAGTGCAAAGAGGAATCGGTGTCTTGTATCACGCGCGCGTAGAAAAGCGTCATGCCGTTGCTGACATGCAGTTTGCAGACCGAGACCTTGTTTCCGGCGACGCCTGCACATTGTATAGTAGTGCAGTCCGCAGCATGTAATACAATGACCGAGTCGGCCGACGTGGTAGAGCGTGTGTGATTGTCTTTTGTAATGCATTGTCCAACCCACTCTGGAGCAGCGAGCTGACTGCGCGGCACCACTATCAGCCCGCGTGGTTCTTCTGTGTCCAAGGAACAAGACAACTCGTCCACGTAAAACGCGCGGTGTCCATGCGCGTCCCTCGCCTTTGAAAGTCTTCTTTTGGCCATCAGCACATCCTCGTGATAGATTAGGTTGGTTTCGCTAGCAAAGGACGTGGCGTGAAAGGACGGAGAGGTTACGGTGGGGTGGCTCGCGGCATTGCGGTTGCGCTTTGTTCGCCCTAGTTTGCGGATCAGGAGCCGGGTGGCACGGTCAGCGCGGCGGTCGGACTTTTCAAGTCGGTCCAACACGTGTACGTCACCCTTGGCCATGATGGCCGTGGCCATCTGCGGTGGGGAACGCTCACCGTCCACTAGCGCAACTATAGCGGAGAGTGGAGGCTTGCTGTCTTCAATCGTCGGGTCCATCAAACGACGATTGGAAAGCCGCAGTGAAAGGCCACAGCCGCCGTCCGACTCTCCAGTGTGGGTGAGCGTGGACCCGCAAACTGCAACGAGGCGCCACTTTGTTGTTCAGACCGATCAGGAACTGCAGGAACAGAGGATAACCGAAACGACGTTCGAGTACTCAAAGTCTGTTCTGAGCTCCATAGTGCTGCTCACTCCCATGACTGCAAGACTGATGGAAGAAATTCCGTTGGCAAGGGATGAGATGAAGGACGTCCTAGTGATGGCAATCACCGTGTTTCTTCAGATCATGCACCTGGTCAACAAGAAAGAATCGAGTTCGTGGGACAACAGTGAACTCCAGAGTCGCATTGCGCTCGCCATGAGCATCTCCATGTCCATCAAGTACGCCATGGACGCCCAGCCGTTGGGTCCCATGTTCGCACTGTCGTGCTTGCTCAAACCGGGGGAAGTAAACTGCAGCGCAGAGCAGCTTAAAGAGTACGTAGAGCAATACGAATGCGTCGTGTTGAAGAACGTCTCTCTGTACAGATGCTACTTCAACCACCGCATATGGGCACTCGAGGTGCTCTCGGACATGCTGTCGGTGGCAAGGATCAGCAGCAACGTGGCCACTTACGTGGAGGAACTTATATTCTTTTTTTCATTTCACGTGTCGCAATGGCTACCGGAGTACTCCTCTGTTGGAGAGTGCTACACCGGACCCGCACTCGTGCTACTATCTCTAGAGTGTCTTAACGTATCGGGGGTTGCTGCGACGGGAGCGCAGCCATGCGGCGACCGGCAGAGCTACAAGCTAGCATCGAAAATGGCCGCCGATGTGTCCGCGCGTGACACAAGCCCAATGCAGAAAATGCTGAACACGCCGTTCACAGACAGTACCTCGTGGCAGAGACGAGCCACTACGCAGGGAAACATCAAAAAGGCAACAGTGAACCTGGAAAAGTGGGCGGCCTCAATGGCGCGATCCGCCTCGTATCGGTAAAAGAAGTGCAGTGTCGTCCGATCGCACCCTCCTGCTTTCCATTGGCTCAAACTTGTTTCTGAGAGCAGAATTCTGTGCGTCGATACAGGTGCGTATCTGGCGGTTTGCCATGCATAACCCGAACGTCACTGCGGCTGTAACACTTGCCAAAATCAAAACAATCTCCATCAGACAATTTAGTGTGCTCTGCGCTATCTTGCTGAGACTAAGTGTGCCATTGGGTAGCGGGGAGAGCCACTATGAGTGTGTGCGTGGGGTCTCTTCCCCCCGAGGTGTCTGCGTTGGATTCGCGTGAAGGTCGTGTTTCAACGGGTGTGCACGCAAAGCACAGTTTGTTTCTGGCGTCTATGAAGATTTGTTTGCGCAAGCAAACGCGTCAGCTCTCCGACTGCATAGGCAGGTGTGGGCGCGTCCACCTGGTCGGCTCGGTATACGGCGGTGTCATTGCAAACGCTCTTAGGGTCATGAGGGCCCACGCGGACAAGCTTGTGGAAGGCTGCTCGCAGAACGACGCTCGCTTCTTTGTGTTTGTCATCGAATCGTTGTCTCTAGACGGGGCGTTTAGATCGCTTTGCTCCACATGGAGGTTCTCTCCGTACGAGCCACTAGAGGAGCAGAACAAGGAGTTGTGGTTGATTTGTCGCGCACTGTTCGACCTCCCGGAGTCGTGCGCCAAAGAAGCGTGCGAACGGCTGTGCGTCGAGTCTCCAAAGTGCATGGCAATGTGCGGGTTTCTCGCTCTAATGACGAGGACTCCGCTCGCGTTGAAAGTGTTTGCTCACAGCGGCGGTCGCGGCGGGGACTTCCCCATAGCTCGCGTGGCGTGTTGCCATGTTGATCCTGTGCACTCCAGGCCCTTGGTGTCCATCGTTTCCAAATGCGTGATCGGAACCAACGAGCTCTTCTCGAGCGACGTCTGCCGATGCATACTAGCTGTCGAGAAGGAGGCTGTGTGCAGCTGGACAGAGCAGTTGTGTGTCAAACCCGCGGATGCCGATACGGAGAAGGAGGCACTTGAAGAGATAGCATACGCAGACCAAACAGAGCATGGAGCTGACTGGCTGCGACTTTCCGTGCTTGCAAGGAGCAGGCTACGCGAGTCCACTGAGAACACCGAGCAGGCCAAGGCTTGGAGCACGCTGTGGGAAAGCGTGGCCCACACGGCGGAAATGGCGTACCGGGTGGTCTGCAGAAGGTCATGCGTTCCGTTTGTTGTGCTTTGGGTGCACACAAACGCAGACTTTGTATGCTTCGCGCGTCAACTCAACGTGTCGGGAGACTACAGGAGCTGGACCGATTCATGTGCAAAGGAGTTGGAAGGCAGCGTTCGATCTAGCTTTGCGGCGACCAACAGAGAGCCACTCGTTCCGGTCAGCCGTCGCAGCAAGAAGTATGCCAGCAACATACGCGAGAAAGACGATCGTTGGAACTTGGAGTGCTGCGATAGTGCCAGCGAAAGCGTGATGCTGACGGTGAACACAGCCAGAAAGTGCGACGCTTCTTGCTTCATGATGGCACAGGGATCTTTTAGGGGCGTTGTATCAGTTTGTTTTGTCAGTTGTAGACTTTAA